>Ga0302181_10000694_pt1 | contig 26676 bp, 24 predicted proteins | sample I_Palsa_E3_3_FD_198786 | JGI IMG/M metagenome (GOLD analysis project Ga0302181, IMG submission 198786) | Peat permafrost microbial communities from Stordalen Mire near Abisko, Sweden - I_Palsa_E3_3 | ecosystem: Environmental > Terrestrial > Soil > Palsa > Peat permafrost | place: Sweden...
AGGCGCCGACCAGGTACTCCCCCTCCCCCAGGTTCAGGAAGAACTCGTACGGCGCGGGGTTGCGGTGCCGCAGCCGCTCGTAGAACGCGGCGGGCGAGCCGCAGGCGGCGTGGAAGATATGGCTCGGCACGACCTCGAACAGGTCGCCCCGGGCGAACCGCTGCCTGGCCAGGGTGACGACCCGCGCAAAGGCACCAGGCTCCGGGTCCGCAGGAAGATCAGGAGCCTGAACGGGGCCTTCGTGGCCGGTCCCCGGCTGCGGCGTGCCCGCAGTGCCGCGGGACCGTCCCTCGGTCGAGGCGCCGGCCACCTCGAATTCGTAGGAGTAGCACAGCGCGGTCTCCCGCTTGCGGTCCAGTACATACAGCTGGTCGGGCAGGTGCAGGACGAGATCGCGCTGCCGGTCCCCGCGTTCCTGGCTGAGCCTGACCGGCTCGAACTGGAACGCCAGATCGTAGCCGAATGCCCCGTACAGCCCGAGATGCTCATCGGGGCCGGCGAAGGCGGCGATGATCTCCCTGATCGCGGAGAAGACGGTGGGCCGGCGGCTGCGCTCCTCCTCGGTAAAGGACTCCCCCGTGTCGGGGATGATCACCTCGGTAGCGTCCAGGTCGCTGGCCGCGCTGCGGCCGGCCGGGTCTCTGCTGCCCGGGTCTCTGCTGGCCGGGCTGCCCGCGCGGCGCATCGCCGCGTCGATGACCGGGAGCAGGACGTTGCCGCGCTCGTTCAGCGCCCGGGCCGAGATCCTCCTGCCGTGGGCGACGACCTCGACGCAGGGGTCCACGTAGGCGACGTGCCAGCGGCTGTAGCGCCCTGGGTACTCCATCCCGGAGCTAAGGACCCCGCCGCGCCGCTCGTCGACCTGCCCGGTGATGCCGGCCAGCAAGGCCGGATCGAACGGGGCCGCAACTCGCGTTACCCGGACTCCGGCAGCAGTGACAAAGCCGGTCGCCCTGGCGGTAGGGGTAGGGGTAGCAGTAGCGGTCGCCGTTGCCTCGGCGTACGTCGGGTCCATCTGTGCCTTTCGCATGGGGCACCTCGCGTTATCGGGCCCGGTGCCCGCAGGGCGGGCACGAGAAAGGCGACCGCCGGGCTGCCGGGCGGTCGCCTTCAGGATTCTGCAGATCGCAAACCTGGCACCGCCTAATGGCGGCGCCACCAGCCGACGGTGCGGTTCACGTGCATGCGGTGAGCCTAGCGGGACGGACCGCGCTCGCGCCAGCCATCGCGCGGGCCACGCCCGCCCGGTCAGCCCGCAGTCGGAGGACCGGCAGGAGCGGCAATGGCCTAGAAATCGACCCGGCAGCCCGCGCCGGACAGGCTCGCCTTGCCGTAGATGTGCGCGGCGGCGGCCAGGTCCTCCACCGCGATTCCCAGCGATTCGAACACGGTGATCACCTGGTCGTTCACCCGGCCTGCCGCCTCGCCGGTCAGCAGCTCGCCGATCTCGGCCCTGACGTGATCCGGCCCGATTGCGCCATCGGCCAGCGCCAGCAGATAGTCGCCGGCCTCGCTGCGGACCGACTCGCGGCTGTCCGCGAACAGGACGGCGTCCGCCATGGTCGCCGTGTCGAGCTCGCGGGCATGCGGGAGGCAGGCGCCGACCGCGTTGACGTGAGTGCCCGGCGCCAGCCAGTCGCGTCGCAGCACCGGCTCGGTGGCGCTGGTCGCCGTGACGATGATGCCGGCCCCTGCGACCGCTTCCCGGGCCGATACGCAGGCGATCACCGGAGTGCGGACGAGAGGCTGCAGCTGGCTGGCAAACTCGATTGCCCTGGCCGGATGCCGGCCCGCGACACGGATCGCGGTCAGCGGCCTGGATCCGGAGATCGCCAGCAGGTGCGCCCTGGCCTGGACGCCGGTGCCGATGATGGCCAGCTCCGTGGCGTCGGGCCGGGCGAGCAGCCCGGTCGCGACGGCTGACGCGGCGGCCGTGCGGATCTCGGTGATCGCCGAGGCGTTCAGGATCGCGAGCGGCTCACCGGTTCGAGTGCTGGACAGCACCACGACGCCCTGGTGCGCGTCCAGGCCGATCGCCGGGTTGCCGGGAAAGATGCAGATCGCCTTCAGGCCGTAAGCGGGGTCGGTGCCTGGCCAGTAGGCCGGCATCAGGGCCATCAGCCCGGCCGGCTGCCCAGGCTGGATCACGGTCCGCGGCGGCTGGTGCACCTCGCCGCGGGCGCGGGCGGCCAGCGCGGCCCGCAATACGTCCGCGCACTCGTCGTAGCCAAGCAGATCGCGTACCTCAGAGCCGGACACGACCAGGATCTTCATAGCGCGCTAGCGCTCGCCCCCCGGACCCGGCACGTCCTGGCCGGCTGACCCGGAAGCTGGGGGCGGCGCGGCAGCCGGGTGCGGCACGGGAGCTGAGAGCGGTGCCGGAGCAGGCTGCGGTGCGGTGGCCATGTGCGGCGTGAGCACCAGTTTGTCGGCGGACCGGTGCTGTGGCATGGCCCTGCCGACGATGCGGTAGACCTCGTCGCCGTCCACGGTTTCCTTCTCCAGCAGCAGGCTGACGAGCCTGTCGAGCTCGGTCCGGTGGGCGCGGATCAGGCCGACCGCGGTCTGCTCGGCCTCGCGGACCAGCCGGGCAACCTCGCCGTCGATGATGGCCTGGGTGGCCTCGGCGAACGGCCTGCTGGACAGGCCCTGGCCGCCGCCGCCGCCGAGGTACACCGAACCGCCTTCCGGGTAGCCGACCGGGCCGAGGGCCGGCGACAAGCCGAACTCCCGGACCATCCTGGTGGCAAGCTCGGTGGCCGAGGCGAGATCGTTGGCGGCCCCGGTCGAGCCCTGCCCGAGTTCGACGAGCTCGGCGGCCCGGCCGCCGAGCCGCACGGCCAGCGAGTCATTGAGGTAGTCCTCGCCGTAGAGATGCCGCTCGACCAGAGGCAGCTGCTGAGTGACGCCGAGCGCCTGCCCGGAGGGCAGGATGGTGACCTTGGCCACTGGGTCCGCATGCGCGGAGAGAGCGGCCACCACGGCGTGCCCCGCCTCGTGAATGGCGACTGCATGCTTCTCCTCGGGCAGCAGGACGTTGGAGCCCTGCCGGAGGCCAAGCAGGATCCTGTCCCGCGCACCGTCGAAGTCGGCCGCCGTCAGCACCTCGCGCCCCTCGCGCACGGCGAAGATCGCCGCCTCATTGGCCAGGTTGGCCAGGTCGGCACCGGAAAAGCCCGGCGTACCGCGGGCCACCACGTTCAGGTCGACGTCGTCGCCGAGCCGCTTGCCGCGGCAGTGCACGGCGAGAATGGCCGCACGCTCGTCCAGCGTGGGCAGCGGGATGATGATCTGGCGGTCGAACCTGCCGGGCCGCAGCAGCGCGGGGTCGAGAACCTCGGGGCGGTTGGTGGCCCCCAGCACCACGATCCCCTCGGCCATGTCGAACCCGTCCATCTCCGAGAGCAGCTGATTGAGGGTCTGCTCGCGCTCGTCGTTGGAGACGACCGCGCCCGATCCCGCCCGGCGCTGGCCGATGGCGTCGATCTCGTCGATGAAGATGATGGCCGGGGCACGCTTGCGGGCCTCGGCGAACAGGTCACGCACCCTGGAGGCGCCCACGCCGACGAACATCTCCACGAAGCTGGAGCCGGTGACGGAGAAGAACGGCACCGCTGCCTCGCCGGCCACGGCCCTGGCGAGCAGCGTCTTTCCGGTGCCGGGCGGGCCGACCATCAGCACGCCGCGGGGGGCCATCGCGCCGGCCCGCCGGTAGCGCTCCGGGTTGCGGAGGAAATCGATCACCTCGCCGATCTCCGCCTTGACGCCCTCATATCCGGCCACATCGGTGAACTTGGTCTTCGGCCGCTCGGCATCGAAGATCTTCGCCTTGGACTTGCCGACGCCGAGGACTCCCTGCAGCGGGCTGCCCGAGCCGCGCGACATGCGCCGGAAGAGGTAGAAGATGATGGCCGTCGGCAGCAGGAAGATCAGCAGGGACAGCACGACGGATCCCAGCGCGGAACTTGGCGGGTTGGCGGTCACCGACTTCACGCCGTCCGCGGTCAGCTGCTGGCTCAGAGCCGTCGTGGGCGGACCGGGGATGACCGTCGTGTAGGCCTTCCCGTTCGTCAGGTCGCCGGATGCCTCGGTGTTCGAGCCGCTGGAGGCGCTCTCGAACGTCACCGTCTTGATCGTGTGGTTGCCCGCTTGCGTGATGAACTGCGAGTAGCTCAGCTGCGAAGTCGAGCCGACGTGCAGCGCGGGCAGGAAGAGATACAGCAGTACCGTCGCGATGAGGGCGATCGGCCATAGCCAGTGCCGCCACGCGGGCGGGGGTGGCGGTGCCGTGCGAACGGGCTTGTCACCGGGAGGCGGGGCCATCGGCTGCTTGCTCATGGACCATTCTTACGCGGCAATGCTGCGTAAGTGGTATTCGAGCCGGTGGTCTAGGCGCAACGGGCCGCGGCGAGGAGTTCCGCCAGGGAATCAGCCCGGCCGGCGGCCCGGCCGGTTTTGTCAGCGGCGCACGCCCGGTCCCGGCGGCGGCGGACCCGTTGACAGCGGTGATACTGTTCCCTAGGTTCGGATCTAGAACTGCTGTTCGTACTACGCACAACCGTCGGCGGTGGTGCGCGGCACGGCCGGCAGTGCAGATTCGTCGTGCGGAGCGTGGCTAGCTGGCCTGGTCAGCCTCGTCTTGCCATGGAGGAGCAATCGTGACATTTCTGGATGAGTCGGCCTGGCGCGGCAAGGTATACCAGGGCGGATGGACCCGCGGGGCCGGCGGGGACGTGGCCGTCATCGAGCCAGCCACCGGCGAGGAGATCGGCCGGATAGGGTGCGCGGGTCCCTCCGACGTCGCTGCCTCGGCTGCCAGGGCGGCCGCGGCGCAGCCCGCCTGGGCGGCGACACCGCATACCGTGCGGTCGGCCATCCTGCGCAAGGCCGCCGACCTCTGGCTGGAGCATGCCGCCGAGATCGAGAACTGGGTGGTCAGGGAGAGCGGCAAGATCCCGCCCGCTGCCCAGTTCGAGACGCACAACTCGACCGGGGAGATCTACGAGGCGGCCACGCTGCCGTCCCGGCCGTACGGCGAGCTGCTGCCCAGCGAGCAGCCGCGGCTCAGCTACGCCGAGCGCAGGCCGGTTGGCGTGGTCGGCGTCATCGCGCCCTTCAACTTCCCGCAGATCCTCTCGGTCCGGTCAGTCGCCCCCGCGCTGGCGCTCGGCAACGCCGTGATACTCAAGCCGGACCTGCGCACCTCGATCTGCGGCGGGGTCGTGATCGCCAGGATCTTCGAGGAGGCGGGGCTGCCCGAGGGCCTGCTGCACGTGCTGCCAGGCGGCGTGGACGTCGGCGAGGCTGTCGTCACCGAGCCGCTCGTGCGGGTCATCTCCTTCACCGGCTCGACCGCTGCAGGCCGCAAGGTCGGCGAGCTGGCCGGCAAGCACCTCAAGCGCGTCCACCTTGAGCTCGGCGGGAACTCGGCGCTGGTGATCCTGGACGATGCAGACCTTGACCTGGCCGCGTCGGCCGGGGCCTGGGGCTCGTTCCTGCATCAGGGGCAGATCTGCATGACTACCGGGCGGCACCTGGTTCAGGAAGCCGCCTATGACGAGTACGTGGCGAAGCTGGCGGAGAAGGCCGTTCACCTGCCGGTTGGCAACCCGGCAACGGAGCAGGTCGCGCTCGGCCCGATCATCGACGAGCGGCAGCGGGACAGGGTCCACGAGCTGGTCACAGCGAGCGTCGACGCCGGGGCCCGGCTTGCTGCCGGGGGGACCTATGAGGGCCTCTTCTACAAGCCGACCGTGCTGGCGGACATGAGCCCGGAGATGCCCGCTTACGCCCAGGAGGTCTTCGGGCCGGTGGCCCCGGTGGTGCGGTTCGCGACCGTTGATGACGCGGCCAAGCTGGCGGCGGAGACCGACTACGGCCTATCTCTCGGCATCCTCACCCGCGACGTGATGCGCGGCCTGGACCTGGCCAACCGCATTCCCAGCGGGATCGTGCACATCAACGAGCAGACCGTGGACGACGAGGCCAATATCCCGTTCGGCGGCGTCGGCGCATCGGGCACCGGCGCGCGCTTCGGCGGCGGCGCCAACGCGGATGCCTTCACCGACACGCGCTGGGTCACCATCCGCGGCGACATCGCGCCCTATCCGTTCTAGGCCCGGGACCGGGCCGTGCGTACCCAGGTAGGGATCGTCGGCGCCGGCCCGGCCGGCCTGCTGCTCTCGCACCTGCTGGCACTGCGCGGCATCGAGTCGATCGTGGTCGAGACGCGCAGCCGCGAGTACTGCGAGGCCAGGCAGCGGGCCGGCGTGCTGGAATCAGGCAGCGTGCAGGTGCTCCGCGACGCCGGCCTCGCGGAGCGGCTTGACCGCGAGGGGCTCGAGCACGGCGGGATCTACCTGCAGTTCGCCGGGGAGCGCAGGCACGTCGACTTCCGGGACCTCACCGGCCGGACCGTGACGGTGTACGCGCAGACGGAGGTGGTCAAGGACCTGATCGCGGCCCGCGTGGCGGCCGGGGGCGCGATCGAGTTCGGGATCAGCGATACCGAGGTGGACGCGGTCACCTCGGACAAGCCCATCCTGCGCTACACCGGCGCGGACGGCGTTCGGCGCGAGGTGAGCTGCGATGCGATCGCCGGTTGCGACGGGTTTCACGGCATTTGCCGTGCGGCCATCCCGGCGGACCTGCAGACGGTCTGGGAGTCCGGCTATCCGTACGCCTGGCTCGGCATCCTGGCCGGCGTGCCGCCGTCGACCGACGAGCTCATCTATGCCCATCACCAGGCGGGCTTCGCGCTGCACAGCCTGCGGAGCCCGGAGCTGAGCAGGCTCTACCTGCAGGTGCCGCCGGACGAGGAGATCGCCGCGTGGCCTGACGAACGCATCTGGGCGGAGCTGCAGCGGCGCTTCGCGCTGCCAGGCTGGGAGCTGAAGGAAGGGCCGGTCCTGGAGAAGGGAATCACGCCGATGCGCAGCTTCGTCAGCTCGCCGATGCGCTACGGCAGGCTGTTCCTGGCCGGTGACGCGGCGCATATCGTGCCGCCGACCGGCGCCAAGGGCCTGAACCTGGCACTGGCCGATGTGACGATGCTGGCCGGAGCGCTGACGAGTCTGCTCAGGCAGGGCAGCGCCAAGCTCGCGGACGCGTACTCCGGCACGTGCCTGGAACGGGTCTGGCGTGCCACGCATTTCTCCTGGTGGATGACGACGATGCTGCACTCGACACCGGGCGCGGGCTCGCTGGAAGCCCAGCTGCAGCTATCCCAGCTGCGCTACGTCACCAGCTCGCGGGCGGCGGCCACCTCGCTCGCGGAGAACTACGTCGGCTACCGCCCGGTGCCGATGCCCGGCTGAGCCAGGCTGCCCAGGCGCCCGGCCTGAGGTGACCGGCCGCCGGCCTCAGGTGGCGCGGGCGGGCCGCCGCCCTCAGGTGCCGCGGGCGGGCCGCCGGCCTGCCTGAGGCGGGCCGCCGGCCGCGGCAGGCGCCTGTACCGGCCGGCCGGTGAGCAGCACGGCCGAGACCAGGCCAGCGGCGGCGAAGAACGCGATGATCAGGGCCAGCCCGTGCCGGTAGGTGGCGATCGGGTCCGCGGGGGCGACATGGATGAGGATGGCGATCAGGCTGGCCACCCCGAGCACCGTGCCGACCTGGCGGGCCATGTTCAGGATCCCGCTGCCGGTGCCGAACCTCGACGGCGTGAGCGACGCGCTGCCGGCGCCGAGCAGGGAGGGGATCGCCAGGCCCACCCCGGCGCCGCCGAGGAGCTGGGCCGGGAGCAGGTGGGTCAGGTACGCCGGATGAGCGGTGATCTGGGTGAACCACAGCAGCTGCGCGCCCGCGTTGACAGCGCAGCCGATGACGGCCACCCGGCCGGCCCCGCGGAGCCGCGCCGCCAGCCAGGGACTGACGAGCCGGGCGAAGGGCAGCACCATCAGCGGGCCAGGCCCGATAGCAAGGCCGGCCTGCACGGCGGAGTAGTGCCACACCCCGGTGAGGAACTCCACGGAGTTCAGCACGAAGGCGCCGAAGGCGGCGTAATAGAAGATCGAGGCAGCGAACGCGCCGCTGAAGGTCCGGGAACGGAGCAGGCTCAGCTCGATGACCGGCGAGTGGTGGCGCCGCGAGCGCGCCACCACCGCCGCCGCGCAGGCCACCGCCGCGACCAGCAGCCCGATGAAGCTGGCGGAGCCCCATCCCCATCCGGGCACCTTGACGAGCGCCAGCGCGACCAGGCCGACTGATGCCGCCAGCATCGCGGCGCCGACCAGGTCAGGGCTCCCCTGGACATGCTCGTCCTTGCTCTCCGGCACGACTCGCCTGGCCATCAGCACCGCGGCAAGCCCCACCGGCAGGTTGATCCAGAAGACCCACCGCCAGCTGAACTGCACCAGGCTCCCGCCGATCACGGGGCCGAGGGCGGCACCCAGCGCGCCCAGGGCCGACCAGGTGCCGATGGCCTGCGAACGTGCCGCGGGGGGCACGGAAGCCAGCAGCAAGGACAGCGACGCGGGCACCATCAGGCCGGCGCCGACGGCTTGCACTACCCGGGCCGCGATCAGCAGGCTCACTCCGGGAGCCAGCCCGCAGCACAGCGATCCGGCGCAGAATGCCAGCAGGCCCGCGACGAACAGCCGTCGACGGCCCACCCGATCTGCCCAGCGGCCGGCCGGCACGAGGACCGCGGCGAACACGATCGTGTAGCCATTCAGCACCCACGACAGCGAGCTCAGGCTGGTGCCGTGGTACTCCCGCCCGATGTAGGGGAAGGCGAGGTTGACGATGAACAGGTCAAGGCTGGACATGAAGACCGCCAGGGACAGCACGCCCACGATGGCCGTTACCTGACGGGCACTGGGACCCGCCGTGCTGCCGCCCGCCGCGCCGTTGCCCGCCGGGGCTACGCCCGCTGGGTCGGCTGACGCCGGAACTGCTTCCGTGCTGGCACCCGGCGGGACTGCCGGGGCAGTGTCCGGCGGGATGGCGGCGGCCGGAGAGGGAGAGCTCACGGGGCAGGTCCTCCTAGTAAGTCTGGATTCTGGATGCAGTCTAATTGCCGGGATAGCAGTACGTCCAGATCTGCGACTTACCCTTATACTGGCGGTTGTGACATCCCCAGCAGCGCAGCCGCGGACGTGCTCCGTTGCGCGCACCCTTGAGCTGGTCGGCGAGAAATGGGCTCTGCTCGCCATCCGGGAGGTCTTCCTCGGCAACCGCAGGTTTGACGAGATGACCCGGTGCACCGGCGCGCCGCGCGACACGCTTGCCGCCCGCCTCCGCACCCTGGTGGCCGCAGGCATCCTGGAGCGGCGGCAGTACTCCGAGCATCCGGCCCGCTTCGAGTACCACCTGACCGAGGCCGGCCGGGAACTGTACCCGGTCATCCTGACCCTGATGCGCTGGGGCGATACGCACCTGGCAGGCGACGGCGGCCCGCCGCTCCTGCTGGAGCACCATTGCGGTCACCGGCTGGTGGCCGAGGTGACCTGCGAGGCGTGCGGGGAGCCGGTTGCGGCCGGCTCCACCCGGCGGCAGCGCTAGCGGACGCCCAGCCCGGCTAAGGCGCGGTTCCTGCGGTTATCGGCACCGACAGCTTGCGCAACAGCGGAATTTGACTGCATCAGGGACCGTGACACGCCATATCCGCTGTTCTGCCGAAGCATGGCTCGTGGTTCACGACGGCTCTATAAAGTCGCGCTGAGAAGTACTGCGTTCCCGGGGACAGGGAGGCACAGGCCATGGCGACTGCAGCGCGTGACCGGCTGGCCAGGACGTTGCGCGGCGACGCGCAGACCGCGTTCAGCGTCGAACTGACGGCAAAGATGGACGACCTGAGCCTGGAGGTCGAGGGCTTCGGATCCGTCAAATTACCGGTGACGCCCGCGAAAGCTCGCAAGCTCCTCGGCCTCGGCCAGCCGGCCAGGTTCGGCCGTGGCGAGGAGACGCTGAGCGACCCGGACGTCCGCGACACGTGGGAGATCCCGAAGCACCTCGTCCGCGCCGAGTGGAACGACGCCACGCTGAAGGTCATCCTCGCGACGGTAAAAGAAGAGCTAGGACTACCGAACGCTGCCGAACTGACTGCGGGTCTGCATTCCCTCCTGGTCTATGAGCCGAGCCAGTTCTTCCTCGCCCACCAGGACTCCGAGAAAGACGACTCGATGATCGGCACCCTGGTGGTGACGCTGCCGTCTAGTTACACCGGCGGCGAGCTGATGGTGGGGCACAACGAGGAGCGGAAGGTCTACCGGGGGTCGAGGACAGCGCTGTCACTGGTCGCCTTCTACGCTGACTGCCGGCACGAGGTTCGCAAGGTGAAGTCGGGGTACCGGATCACGCTCACCTACAACCTGCTGCTGCACGGGGATACCAGCCGCCCGGAGGGCGATGAGGGAACTGTCACCGAACTGGCGGGCCTCCTCAGTGAGCACTTCAGCACGCCGGTGCCCCGCTATTACGGCGGACCCGCGACCGACCCGCCGAACAGGCTCGTCTACCTCCTCGACCACGAGTACACCCCGCGGGCGCTGAGCTGGACCCGGCTGAAGGGCGCCGACGCCAGCCGTGTGTCCCTGCTGCGGATCGCGGCCGAGCGGACAGGATGCGAAGCCGTCCTCGCGCTCGCCGACATCAAGACGACGCACGGCGCGTTCCCGGCTGATGAAGCCTACGGATACCGGCGCGGGAGCTGGCATGAAGACGACGACGAGTACTCCAGCGACGTGAGCGACGGCGAACGCGAGTACGAGATTCAGGAGCTGGTCGACTCCGACATCACGCTCACGCACTGGACCGGGCCAGCCGGTACCCGGCTGGAGGAGATCTCGCTGCGCGTGGACGGCGATGAGGTGTGCGCGTCCACCCCGACAGGTGACATCGAGCCCTATTCCACGGAGTACGAGGGCTACATGGGCAACTGGGGCAACACGCTGGACCGCTGGTACCACCGGGCAGCGGTCATGGCGTGGCCCCGCGAGCAGGCCTTCGCGAACCGCGCAGAAACATCCCCCGCGTGGGCTCTCGATGAGCTCGCCGCGATGGCGTCAGCAGGCGACGTATCGGGCGCCCGGGCCGCCGCAGTGACGCTCGCGCCGTTCTGGGACAGCGCTGTGCGCGCTCGGACGCCCGAGGAACCGGGCAGGATCTCCGGGCTGCTGGGCAAGGCGCTGCGGGCGGCGGACGCCGTGGCGGACGCGGCGACCGCGGCGATGCTGCTGCGCCCGTTCCGCGTTGAGGACCTGTCCGGTGCCTGCGTCGACTCGCTCGGAAAGATCGTCAGCAGTTACGGCCAGCAGTGGACGGCGGAACTGCTGCGGACTTGGTTCGGCGGAGATCAGCCGGCCTGGGCATTCGGCGGCGGACAGGAACGGCCGCAGTGGGTGGCGGACTGGCTTCCCGGCCTGTGCGCGGGGCTGCACGCTGCGCACGGCGCCGGCGCGGTGGCCGCGCAGCAGCTCCTTGACCTGGCGTGGGAGTGGCTCGGCAAAGACATCGGCACGGGACTCGAGTCGCCGTCGCCCAGCTACCGTGACAAGAAACTCAGCGACCTGGGTAAACCGCTCGCCTCGGTGCTGACGGGCGCCGCCGCGATCGGGGCAGCTGGCACACGCGACGCAGTATCCGGGTATATCCGGCAGCAAGGGGACGCGGTGACCGCGCTGGAGATGTCCGCGCTGCGCGCCGCCGCGAAGCTGCCCCGGGACGGCACACGCGGCGATGATGGCTTCGGCGACCTGGCTGCCGACTGCGCGGCACGGCTCCGCGCCCGGCTCGCCCGCCCGCAGCGCGCGTCCGGCGACTGGTCGATCGAACTGCCCGCAGGCGATCGCACGTGCGAGCTGTGCGACACCCTCCGCGGGTTCCTGGAAGACCCGGACCAGCGCGCATTCGAGTGGCCGCTCGCCAAGCAGGGCAGGCAGCACGTCCACTCCCGGATGGACACCGCCGAACTGCCCGTCAGCCACGTGACCAGGCGGCAAGGCCGCCCCTACACGCTCGTCCTGAAGAAGACCGACGCGCTCTTCGCCCGCGAGCAAGAGACGCGGGACAGGGACCAAGCGGATCTGGAGTGCCTCGCGGACTTCGACGTCTACGAGCGCATCCACGAGCCTGAGGACGCCGAGTGACCGCCCGCTACCTGCGCGGGCTCGGCGACACGAACATCCTGATCTAGCTGGAACGGCTGGCGGTCGATCAGCTGCCCGCCGAACTCCTCACCAGCACGGTCAGCCTCGCCGAGCTGTCGGCGGGGGTGTATCCGACCGTGGATGCCAGTGAACCGGCTGCATAACTTGAAAGAGCTACGACCGAGGTGAAGCCGCGGCAAAGACGAAGGGTGCGGCTCTTGCCGAGGTATCTGATCTGGTTTCGGAACGGCGTTTGATCATGAGGCGAGGATGCCGGGGTCCTGGTAGCGGGAGTGGTGGACGCGCTGCTGATCCTGCGCGGGCGCGAAGCTCCTGGCACCCAAAGTGAGGGAACGGCGATGAGCGGGAACGGAGGACTGCGACACCTGCGCGCCTGCCTTGATCCATCCCTGGAGACGATTCGAGGTCAGGCGGCCCGGTTAGGGCGGTGTGCTGGCGCCGGCCAGCACCAGCAGGCATAAATCAGGCCGGCGCACGAGTCCACCGGAGCGCCCTGGCTGCTCAGGCCGCCCACCCCAGCCATACGGCGATACCGTGAAGGGCCGCATCCGGACCATGCTCAACTCAGCTCCCCCAGGGCCTTGATGATCAGTGCCCGGGCCGCGGACCCGTAGAGCGCGGGGGCTTGGAGATGCTCGAACATCCTGGCATACAGCTCGATCTCCTGCGGCCGGGTGACTTCGACGCTGGCGGTAGGTGTCTCCAGGGCCACCAGGGAGCTATCGAAGATCCAGAATCCTGCTGATGCGACTGCCGTTCTCTCGGTCATCATCGGAATGACCCCGAGCGAGACTGTCGGCATCGACATCGCCTCCAGCAGACGGCCCAGCTGCCCGGCCTGCACTTCAGCGGTACCGAACCAGGTCCGGAGCGCCTGTTCTTCCAGCACCACCTCGAACCGTTTTCCGCGCTGATAGAGGACGCGCTGCCGATCCATGCGTGCTGTGACAGCGGCGTCGATGTCGTTGGCCACCTCAAGGAACCGTATCCAGAATGACAGCATGGCGGCTGAGTAGGCGGCGGTCTGGAACAGGCCCGGTATCACGTTGTGCTCGTAGATCCGGAACAGGCCGGTCCGCTCGTAGCGCTGGAGTGTGTGAGCGCCGAGCACTCGTTTCATCCCGGCACGAGCCTGCCGCCGGAACTCAAGGTAAGCGGACTCGACGGCGCGGGTGGTGGCGATCAGGTCAGGAATATGCTGCTCAGCCGTGCAGGCACGGCACCAGTCGCGGATGTCCTGATCAGACGGAGACTGCACGCCGTTCTCGATCTTGCTCACCCTGGTGAAATGCTGGCCGGTCGCTGCCGCTAGTGCCCGTCCCGAGAGACCCGCGTCCTGGCGGACTTCCCGGAGGCGGGCGCCCAGTGCCTCCCGGGCCTGCCTGGCCGAGCTAGACAGGCTGGTACTCAACGTGCGGGATCGACAGCTTCCACGCGGCCTCGAAGGCTGACCGGCACAGCCGGAGATCAGCCGGGTCAGCCGAGCTGAGCATGCCTGTGGCCAGGCCATTCCCCGCGTACAGGAGGAATACGGCTAGTCGGTCATCGAACAGGTAGAAGTCGTTGCCGGGCAGCGCGACCGACGACACCAGCCTGCGAGGCACCCACCGGATATCCTCGCCGGCCTCCACCATCGGGTGGGCGATGCTGTAGGACCAGCGGTGGTAGTCGCTCAGCGGCTCCGATACGATCCGCGCTCGCCGGACGGACTTCCCAGCCCTCATGTGCTTGCGCAGGGTGGCGCACCAGCCCTGGAGCCACTCCAGGTCATCCGGCTCGTCGGCCTCCCACCGGGCCATGTGCGGCAGCTCGACTGCTGTCCCGTAGGCATCGCGCGTCTCCAGGTGGAGAGCTTCCCGGTCGAAGCTGGTCAGTAGCCCACCGAAATCGTCATCCGTTACCAGCGTCACGGCCCTCCTGCCTGAAGAACTGAATCATCCTGTCCGGGATCTCGACGGCGGTCTCCCCGCCCGGAATATCCATCTGAGCGAGCGCTTCCGGGTCGGTGACCCGCCAGCCCTGCACAACCCAGGACTCCCGGTCGGTCCGGTACACCGTGGGCGAGCCAGTCGGGTTGGAATCCGGGTCCTTGCCGACGAACGCTAAACGCATAACTGTCACCTCGTACTGCCGATTGCGGAATATTGCGCACTGCGAGCCTCGCCCGTATACCCGGGCACGTCAAGCACAGCAGGTGCATTATTTGGCGCAACAACTCGCAACGTCGTGGACTGCCCGCCAGCGGTGCTCCTAACATCCCAGCCATGGGCAACCTGAATGCCGCAAGACAGAACTTGCCGCTCGACTCAGTGGGCATCCAGGCGGTCGCTGCTCAGCTCTCGGCCGCAGGATTAGCCAGCGTCGTGCGCCAGACAAGCGCGGGCCTGGACCTGACTGCGACGTCGCATAAACCCGAACGCCGGGATATCGAAGTGGTCGTGGATGAGGACGGCTACGCCGAGCTGCGCTGGTGGGTCGCTCCCGGAGCTACACCAGCCGACGTGGCGGCCGTCATTATCCGCGCCATTGCGCCCGTCACTGCCGCTCCATGACAGCCACGCATGCCTAGCCCGACCAGATTGGATTCTCCCGATGCCCGCCCGCACCCCTTCGCCACCAGCCGCCGCGCCGGATGAGCTAGCCGAGATCGCGGCCGAAAATCCCTGCCACCGCGTCTGGCGCGAGACGACATGCGACGGTATCCGCTACATCGCTCAGAGCCTGGACCTTGGCGTTCACCCGCACACGCTGGTGACCAGGAGCCTCCCCGAGCTGCGCGCTGCACTAAACGCATCCACCCCTCGGCGCGGGTGAACTGCCGGCCGCTGCGCGCGACCCAGGCCGCTCGCCAGGTCAGCAGCCCGTATCTGCGCGCTTTTGGCGTGACAACTGCCCCGCGGCCACAGAGCAGACGAGACCGGGTGGCAGACGGGCCGCCGCGAGCCACCCACGGGCTATTCTTCCGGAGCGGCCAGCAGCCCGCGGACGCCATCGGCGTCAGGGACGACATGATGGATGGCCGCGATGCCGGAGAACCCGGTGTCTGCCGACACGAGCGCCTCAGCTCCTGCGGCGTGGGCCGCTGCGGCCAGGACCGCGGCGAACGAGCCGAAGCCCGTTCCTTCCTCGAACAGGCGTAGCCCTTCGCGCAGGTCAGTCTCCTCGACGATAAGAAGCGGCGACAGCAGCTCGATGTAGTCACGGGCAAGGTCCGCAGCGTCCTTACGATCGCGACGGCGAGCGCGGACGTGAGTGAACTCCTGGGTGACTTCGATAGTGGTGGTCGCCAGGATCGTTCCGCCTGCTATTGCGCGTATCAACTGCTGGCATGGCTCGCGAAACGGGTGATCGGTGCCGACCGCATAAACCAGAACCGTCGTGTCAAGGATGATCACCCGTGACGTCCGCGGAGTTCATCCAGTTCGGCGAGCAGATCGCCAACCTCCATCGGTGCCGCATCGAGGATGCGCCGGGCAGCGGCGGCTCGCCTCCGTTGCGTCGCGGGCAGGCCACGGTCGAGCGCCTCCCGGATCACGGAGGCGACAGATGTACCGCGCTGCTGCGCGAGTGCGCGAACCCGCTCGTAACGCTCATCGTCGATGAGAATCTGCAGCCGGCGCGTCAACATGCACATACATTAGCATGCGCATATAGCGCCGGGATTGGGATCCCTGTGCGCGGGTTGGGCACATTGGGTGGTGGACGCGCCGGCCCTGGCCGGATGTCGTCGAACAGGTTCAGCGGGACGTGCGGCGTGACGACTTTGCTGCCGCATCCGCCGCGGATGTCAGGGAAAGCTCACCGTGATGTCAAGGCCGCCCTCGGGCCGGGGTTTCGCTGTGAGTGCAGCGCCGTGAACGCTGACGATAGCGCTGACGATGGCCAGGCCGAGTCCGTGCCCGCTAGCCTGACGGAGCCGCTGGGTGCCGAGCCGCTGGAACGGCTGGAAGAGGCGGTCCACCTCATCGGGCGGGACCAGCGGTCCGGTGTTGCTGACAGTTACGACCGCCAGCCCGTCGGCGATGCCGGTGGAGATCTCGACGCGGCCTTGTTCCAGGTTATGCCGGATGGCGTTGCCGACCAGGTTGGCCAGGAGGCTTTCGGCCAGGGCCGGGTCGCCGGTGGCCGGAGCCGAGGTGAGGGCTGCGTCGATGCGGATGCCCCGGTGCTCGGCGTCCTGGTGCCGGTCCAGGATTGCCTTCCCGGCGATGCCGGCGAGGTCGAAGGGTTCCCAGCGCTCGATTCCGCGCTCGCTGCTGGCGAGGGTGAGCAGCGCGTCGATGAGGCGTTCCTGCTGGTCGTTCCACTGCAGCGCCTTCTCGCAGGCGGATCGCAGCGTGGCCGTGGTGGCGTCCGGATCGGCGAGCGCGACCTGGAGCAGGGTCTTCTCCGCGGTGAGCGGGGTGCGCAGCTCGTGGGAGGCGTTGGCCACGAAATGCCGCTGCGCCTGGAACGATGCCTCCAGCCGCCCGAACAGGCTGTCAAGCGTTTCCCCGAGCTGCCTGAACTCATCGTCGGGGCCGTCAACGGCAAGGCGCTGGTGCAGGTTCCTGGCGGAGATATCACGGGCGGTTGCCGTGATGGTGCGCAGGGGCCGCAGGACCCGGCCGGCGATCAGCCAGCCGATCCCGAGGGCAACGACGGCCAGCACCGCGACCATGGCCATGCCGGCGAGATTCTGTTTCGCATCATGGCTGATGGTGCCCGCGAAGGACAGGTGGGTGGCGTACCGGCTGCAGGGCTCCAGGTGGCTTGGCGTATGCGGGGCAGCCTGGCAGCTGCTTTCTACCAGGAAGTTCGGCTTGAATATCACCGCCACCGCGGCCAGGGCGGCTGCTGAGGTGCAGAACACGGCGGTATAGAGCAGGGCGAGCTGCGCTCGCAGGGTGCGCCGGGGCAGGCGAAGCGCTGCGGCCGCGGGGTTGGGAAGGCGCATCACAGCCCTCCGATCTGGTAGCCGCCCTCGCGGACGGTGCTGATGACGGGCGGCTCGCCGAGCTTGGCCCGGAGCCGGCGCATGGTCTGCTTGACCGCGGTGGTGAAGGGGTCGGCTGCCTCGTCCCAGACTCGCTCCAGTAGTTCCTCGGCGGAGACCACTCGGCTGGCCGCGGCGAGCAGGCACTCCAGCAGCGCGAATTCCTTCGGGCTGAGCTCCAGGCGCCGTCCGGCGCGGAACGCGACGCGCTGGCTGGGGTCGAGGGTCACGTCACCGTGCTCGAGGACCGGGGGCAGCAATGTCGCGGGGCGGCGGCCGAGGGCACGGACGCGCGCGACGAGCTCGGCGAAGTCGAAGGGCTTGGGCAGGTAGTCGTCGGCGCCGAGCCCGAGCCCGTCCACCCGGTCCCGGACGGTGCTGGCCGCTGTGAGCATCAGTACCCGGCTGCCGGACCGCCCGGCCGTCAGCCGCCGGCAGACCTCGTCGCCGTGGGTTCCTGGCAGGTCCCGGTCCAGCACCACGACGTCATAGGGGGTGAGGGCAAGGTGATCGAGCGCCGCCGTCCCGTCCAGGACAACGTCGACCGCCATGCCCTCGCGGCGCAGCCCGGCCGCGATAGCCGTGGCCAGGTCCTCGACATCTTCAGCGACCAGCACTCTCATTGCTCTGCCCGTGTCCTTTTCTCCTGCGTGCGCTCCGCCGGCTCAGGCCGAGGCCGGGTGACCCGGACCCGACAATGCCAGGTCGCGGGTATCAGCCAGGTTTCAGCCGCTGATACCGGGCTGATACCCGCGCTGGCGTACAACCGCTTTCGAAGCGAAAAATCCACCGGGCGAGAAGGCGGCCAGATGAGCGAGGCAACGATCGAGGTAAGCGGGCTGCGCAAGCGGTTCGGGGCAACGCTGGCGCTGGATGAGATGTCGTTCACCGTCCGGCCGGGGCAGATCACCGGTTTCGTCGGCCCGAACGGGGCGGGCAAGTCCACCACGATGCGCGTGATCCTCGGCCTGGACGCGGCCGACGCCGGCGCCGCGCTGATCGGCGGGCAGCCTTACCGGAGCCTGCGGCACCCGCTCAGCCACGTGGGGGCGCTGCTGGACGCCGCCGCGCTGCAGCCCAGCGGAACCGCCCGCAACCACCTGCTGTGGCTGGCCCATTCCCAGGGCCTGACCGCCAGGCGGGTGGACGAGGTGATCGGGCAGGTCGGTCTCGAATCGGCGGCCCGGCGGAAGGCCGGCGGGTACTCCCTCGGCATGCGGCAGCGGCTCGGCATCGCCGCGGCCATGCTGGGCGACCCGCCGGTGCTGATGCTGGACGAGCCCGTCAACGGCATGGATCCCGAGGGCATCGTGTGGATGCGCGGTTTCCTGCGATCGCTGGCCGCCCAGGGCCGCGCCCTGCTGGTGTCCAGTCATCTCATGAGCGAGCTGCAGGACACCGCCGATCACCTGGTGGTTGTCGCAGGGCAAGGTCATCGCCGACACCAGCGTCGCTGACCTGATCGCGGCCGCCTCTGGTGACCGGGTCACGCTGCGCACCACCGCCGGGCCGTCGGCCATCGCGGTGCTGGCCCGGGCGGGTGCCGCCGTCGCGGCCACGGCCCCGGGCACCCTCGACGTTTCCGGCCTGGCCGCCGAGAAGGTTGTCGCCGTCCTGAACGACGCCGCGGTGCCGTTCTCCGAGGTATCCGCGCACCGGGCAAGCCTCGAAGAGGTCTACCTGGAACTCACCCGTGACGTGGTCGAATTCCGGGCGGGGGGCAGCGGCGGACTGCCCGGGCCAGCAGAACGCGCCGCATCGGGTCAGGAGGCGGCACGATGACCACCTGCAGCTCTGGGCCAAGGCCGGGATCATCATCAAGGCGAGCACCCGGCCCGGGTCAGCGTACGCGGCGATGATGATCACCGGCGGTCACGGGGTGCGGATGCAGTATGACTACACCGGCGATATCGCCGGCCCGACCGGCGCCGTCTCCGCGGCCTCCCCGCGCTGGCTGCGGCTGACCCGCTCCGGTGACACGCTCACCGGCTACCAGTCCGCCGACGGCACTCTCACTGGACCACGGTCGGCGCCGTGCGCCTGGCCGGGCTGCCGGCGACGGTCCAGGCCGGGCTGTTCGCGGCGTCGCCCAGCTCCTCGCACTCGACGTCACAGTCGGTCAGCGGATCGAGCTCGGCCGGCGGCATCGTCGTGGCCACCGCAGCCTTCGACCACGTGGGCCTCAGGTCCCAGCGGCCCGGCGGAGCGTGGACTGGTGACAACGTAGGCGGCAGCGCCGGGGGCGCGCCGCCCGGCGTCGGGTTCCGTCAGGCCGGTCCCACGTTCACGGTCACCGGAACCGGCGACATCGCGCCGGACGTACCCGGGGCACCCGACGGGGGCGGCGGAACCGACATCGGGCAGACCCTGCTGGGCGCGTTCGGCGGGCTGATCGCGGTGATCGTCGTGGCGGCGATGTTCATGACGGCCGAGTACCGCCGCGGCCTGATCCGCGTTACCCTCGCCGCGAGCCCCCGGCGGGGCCGGGTGCTGGCCGCGAAGGCCGTCGTGATCGGCGCGGTCACCTTCATCGCCGGGCTCATCGGCTCCGCTGCCGCGCTCGCGATCGGCGAGCGGCTGCTGCGCTCGAACGGCAACTACATCCTGCCGGTCAGCACGCTCACCGAGGTCCGGGTGGTGGCCGGGACGGCGGCGGTGCTCGCCGTCGCCGCCGTCCTGGCCCTGGCCCTCGGCGCGCTGCTGCGCAGCAGTGCCGCGGCCGTCACCGTGGCGATCGTGGCGATCGTCCTGCCCTACCTGATGGTGAACGCGCTGCCCGCGCTGCCGGCTGGCGCCTCCGACTGGCTGCTGCGGCTCACGCCGGCGGTCGGCTTCTCGATCCAGCAGAGCCTGCCGCGGTACCCCCAGGTGCTTGCCAGCTACACGCCGGGAAATGGCTACTACCCGCTCGCCCCGTGGGCCGGCTTCGCCGTCCTGTGCGGCTACGCCGTGGTTGCCCTGGGCCTGGCCGTCATCGCGATCCGGAGGAGAGACGCGTGAGCCACGTCTTTCCCGCCGGACGGGCACCTATGAATCATTCGCAGCCCGCCGGCTGGACGACCCTGCGGGAGGCACTGCACGCGGAGTGGACCAAGCTGCGCACCGTGCCCGGCGATCTGGCTGCTGCTCGCCGTCGTGGCCGCGACCGCGGCGCTGGGAGCCGTGGCGGATGCCGCGACGAAGTGCCCGTCCGGCGGCTGCCAGCTCGATCCCGCCAGGACCTGCCTCACCGGGATCTACCTCAGCCAGGCGGTCGTCGCCATCCTCGCTGTGCTGGCAATCAGCAGCGAATACGGCAGCGGGATGATCCGGGTCACCTTCACCGCGATGCCGCGCCGGACCACCGTCCTGGCCGCCAAGGCCGTCACCGTCACCGGCCTGGCGCTGGCGGCGGGCACCGTCGCGGTTCTCGGCTCCGTGCTGGCCGGACGGCTGATCCTGCCCGGGCACGGGTTCACTGCCGCGCACGGCTACCCGCCGCTGTCACTGGGCGACGGGCCGGTGCTGCGCGCCGCCGCCGGATCGGTCCTCTACCTGGCCCTGATCGCGCTGCTCAGCCTCGGCGTCGCGGCCGCCGTGCGGGACTCAGCGGTGGCCATCGGGATCATCCTCGGCCTGCTGTACCTCATCCCGATCATCGCCACAGTGGTCGGCGCGCCAGGATGGCATCGGCACCTCGGGCAGATCGCGCCCATGACGGCCGGGCTCGCCATCCAGGCCACCACCGGCCTGCGCAGCCTGCCACTCAGCCCCTGGACGGGCCTCGGCGTGCTTGCCGCCTGGGCCGCCGCCGCGCTTCTCGCCGGCGGACTGCTCCTGCGGCTACGCGACGCATGAGCGGCAGGAACGGACTGAGTGCGGGTATTACCGCACGTCAAGCCCGGTGACTGCCCTCCCGATGATCATGCGCTGTATTTCCGACGTGCCCTCGAAGATGGTGAAGATCTTGGCGTCCCGGTGCCAGCGCTCCACCGGGTAGTCGCGGGTGTACCCGTTGCCGCCGAGTATCTGGATCGCCTGCTCGGTCACCCGCACCGCCGTCTCCCCGGCCACCAGCTTGGGCATCGAGCCCTCGGCGCGGGTGAACTGCTGCCCGTTGCGCGCCATCGAGGCCGCGCGCCAGGTCAGCAGCGTGGCCGCGTCGACGGCCGCGGCCATGTCGGCCAGCATGAACGCGATCGCCTGGTTCTGGCCGATCGGCCGCCCGAACTGGACCCGGTCCCTGGCATAGTCACGCGCGTACTCCAGCGCCGCCCGGGCGATCCCGACCGCCATCGCTGCGACGCTGGGGCGGGTCGCCTCGAAGGTCTTCATGGCGGCCTGCTCGCCGCCACTGCCGCCCGCCGCGAGCCTGGCCAGCCGCGCGTTCAGCCTTTCCTTGCCGCCGACCAGGCAGCGGCCGGGGACGCGCACGTCGTCCAGGACTACCTCGGCCGTGTGCGATGCCCTGATCCCGTGCTTGCGGAACTTCTGTCCCTGGGCCAGGCCGCGGGTGCCTGACGGCACGATGAAAGTGGCCTGCCCGCGGCTGCCGAGCGCGGGCTCGACCGACGCCACCACCACATGCACGTCGGCGATGCCGCCGTTGGTGACCCAGGTCTTCGCGCCGTTCAGCACCCACTCGCCGGCGGCCTGGTCGTAGACGGCGCGGGTGCGGATGGCGCTCACGTCGCTGCCGGCCTCGGGCTCCGACGAGCAGAACGCGCCCAGCTTGATATCTCCCGGCGCGCCGAACATCTGCGGCAGCCATTCGGCGGCCTGCTCTGGGGTGCCATTGCCGGAGACCGCGACTGCGGCCAGGCAGCTGCCTGCCAGCGAGAGCCCGATCCCGGCATCACCCCAGAACAGCTACTCGAAGGCCACCGCGGTGCCAAGGCCGCTCGGCTCAAGCCATTGCCGGCCGAAGAAGTCCAGCGAGTAGAGGCCGATCTTGGCGGCTTCCTCCAGGACAGGCCAGGGCGTCTCCTCGCGCTCGTCCCACTCCGGTGCGGCGGGCCTGATGACGCGCACGGCAAAATCATGAACCCAGTCGCGCATTTCGCGCAGATCCGGGCTGAGCTCCAGCGAGAACGAGGCCGGCGAATCGCCGCTCATGTAACTCCTGGCCGCTGCTCTGCGGCATGGCCAAGGCCCGCTACTACCTGCTCACCGGCGAGATGGTGACCGGCGCCGAGGCCGAGCGGATCGGGCTGGTCAGTAAGGCACTGCCGGCCGGGGAAGGTGCTTGCCGATGCGCTGCGCGTCGCGGATGGCCTCGGGCCGGCAGCCAGCCCGCCATCCGGCTGACCAAGCGGGCGCTGAACGGCTGGCTCAGGATGGCGGGGCCGATCTTCGATCGGTCGGCCGCCTACGAGATGCTCACCTTCATGGGCGACGACGTCATCGAGGGCACCGCGGCGCTGCGGGAGAAGCGCGCCCCCGGTTCCCCTCCGCGCAGGCTCCCCCGGCCTGACGCCGGTCACCGGTCCGCCCGGCCGGCCGGGCGCTGCTCAGTCCTGCTCGTGCTTTTCCAGGAACGAGTACACGTCGGCCTCGTCCACGCCCGGGAAGCTGCCCCGGGGCAGCGCGGACAGGATGTGCGAGTGGGCGCGCGCGGACGGCCAGGCAAGGCCTTCCCAGCGCGCTGCCAGCCGGGCCGGCGGCCGCTGGCAGCACTCGCCGTCCGGGCACGCCGAGGTGACCCGCTTGACGGTCTCCCTGCCCCGGAACCACCGCGAGTGCTCGAACGGCACGCCCAGCGTGATCGCGAAATCGCGCTCAGGCCCGGGGTCTACGAAGGCGACGCACCAGTACGTGCCCGACGGCGTGTCGGAGTACTGGTAGAGCGGGCTGAACCGGTCCGCCGCGGCGAACACCTGGCGCCCTGACCACTCCCGGCACATCCGCTGCCCCTCGATCGCCCCGGCCTCGTCGGCGGGGAACACCACGCCGTCGTTCTCGTAGGCCTTATAGATGATCCCGCCGGCGTCGTTCTTGACGAAATGGCACGGCAGGCCCAGGTGGTGCGTCGCCAGGTTGGTGAAGCGGTGCGCGGCCATCTCGTAGGACACCGCGAACACGTCCCGCAGGTCCTCGACGGACAGGCTCCGCGCGTCCCTGGCCTCCCGCAGGAACCGCGCGGCCGGCTCCTCGGGTACGAGCACCGCGGCCGCGAAGTAGTTCGCCTCCACCCGCTGCCGGAGGAAATCGGCGAAGTCCAGCGGCGCGGAGTGACCGAGCACGAAGTGGCCGAGTGTCTGCAGCAGGACCGTCCGCGGCGTGTGCATGCCCAGGGACTCCTGCTTGAGATAGATGCGCCGGTTCCGCAAGTCCGTCACCGAACGCACTGACCGAGGCAAATCATGCACATATTTAACGGAGAATCCGTGGTGCCTCACCACCGACAGCAGCAGTCCCTGGGACAGGGCTCCCCCGGCGTATCCGGCCGCGGCCAGCGCCTCGGCGGCGGCCTGCTCGATCGGCGCGAAGTAGTTGCCCCGCTCCCGCATCATCGCGCGCAGGTCCACGTTGGCCTCCCGCGCCTCCTCCGGTGTCGCAGTCGGCTTGACCCGCTGCCTGCGCAGCTCGGCCTGCAGCGCGACGACGTGCTCGAGCACGTCGTTCGGCACGCGCGCGCCAGCCCGCAGGTAAGGCAGGCCGAGATCGGCATAGGCCGGGTCGCGCTGCGCATCGGCGAGGGCAATCTCGAGCTGCGCGCGGCGGCTCGGCGGCTGCTTGCGCAGCAACTCCCCTGGTGGCACGGACAGCGCCGCGGCGAGCGCCTCGACCAGAGACAGCTTCGGCTCGCGGCGGCCGTTCTCCAGCAGCGACAGCACGGACGCGGCGCGTCCCACCCGGGCACCGAGCTCGGCCAGGGTCAGCCCGCGGGCGCGGCGTGCGTGCCGGAGCCGTTGCCCGAACATCGCGAGGTCCAGGCCATCTGAGGTCAAGGGCGGCGATTCTTCTCGGATCAAATCTTGCATATGTTAACCTTAGACGAAAATCGGCGGATATTCACGCCTCTAATCCTGGTGATTCACCGGCTGGGCACGCAGGCTGTGGCTAACCGGGGACACAGGATGGCAGGAGGCCCCCATGACCAATCATCGCCTCGAGGGCATGAAGAACGGCAACGGCAAGGCCAGCACCAACGGGCAGGCCAGCACCAACGGGCAGCAGGCTGCCCGGCAGATCGACCAGCAGGCGGCCGCGTTGCGCCAGGAGTGGGCGGCGGATCCGCGCTGGGCCGGTATCGAGCGGACCTACTCGGCGGCGGACGTGATCAAGCTGCGCGGCTCGGTGCAGGAGGAGCACACGCTGGCCAGGATCGGGGCAGAGCGACTGTGGTCACTGCTGCAGCAGGAGCCGTACATCAACACGCTCGGCGCGCTGACCGGTAACCAGGCGGTGCAGCAGGTGCGGGCCGGACTGAAGGCCATCTACCTGTCCGGCTGGCAGGTCGCGGCGGACGCCAACCTGGCCGGCCAGACGTACCCGGACCAGAGCCTGTATCCGGTCAACTCGGTGCCGCAGGTCGTCCGGCGGATCAACAACGCGCTGCTGCGCGCGGACCAGATCACCTGGGCGGAGACCGACGGCGGCAACGACGGCGAGCAGCCGTACTGGCTAGCGCCGATCGTGGCTGACGCGGAGGCCGGCTTCGGCGGCGTGCTGAACGCCTTCGAGCTGATGAAGTCCATGATCGCGGCTGGCGCCTCGGGCGTGCACTGGGAGGACCAGCTCGCATCCGAGAAGAAGTGCGGCCATCTCGGCGGGAAGGTGCTGATCCCGACCGGCCAGCATGTCAGGACCCTCAACGCGGCCCGCCTCGCCGCCGACATCTGCGGCGTCCGCAGTCTTATCGTCGCCCGCACCGACGCTCAGTCGGCGAGCCTGATCACCAGTGACGTGGACGAGCGGGACCAGCGGTTCGTGACCGGCGAGCGGACCGCCGAGGGGTTCTTCCGGGTCCGCGGCGGCATCGAGTCCTGCATCGCCCGCGGCCTGGCCTACGCTCCGCATGCTGACCTGCTCTGGATGGAGACGGGCACGCCCGACCTGGCGGTGGCGCGCGAGTTCGCCGAGGCGATCAAGGCCGTCTACCCGGACCAGCTGCTCGCCTACAACTGCTCGCCGTCGTTCAACTGGCGGGCGCACCTGGACGAGGGCACGATCGGGAAGTTCCAGCGCGAGCTCGGGGAGATGGGCTACAAGTTCCAGTTCATCACGCTGGCCGGCTTCCACTCGCTGAACCAGGCGATGTTCGAACTGGCCCGCGGGTACGCCGCCGAGGGCATGCCGGCCTACGTCAGGCTGCAGGACGCCGAGTTTGCCGCCGAGGCCGACGGCTACACGGCCACCAGGCACCAGCGCGAGGTCGGCACCGGCTACTTCGACCTGGTCACCTCGGCCATCACGCCCGATGCCTCGACCGGGGCACTGCACGGCTCGACCGAGAGCGAGCAGTTCACCCCGGCGCACTGACCCTCGTCCCGGCGCACTGACCCTCGTCCCGGCGCACTGACCCTCGTCCTGGCGCACTGACCGCCCCGCAAACCGGGCCTCCCGGCTCGGCGTACCGAGTTCCCTGGGTGGTGAATCCCTGGATCGGTCACCTTCGAAGGTGACCGATCCAGGGATTCACCACCCAGGCGGAACGCGATGGCCCTCGCTCCGCCGTACCCGCCCATGGGTGCCCGCGCGGCGGGAGACAGCGATGTCGGCGCTTGACATCGCCGACCATGCCGGGCGTTTCTCGCACTTCACCAAGCGGGCTCGTACCGTGGTCCAGCTAGCGGCGGACCGGGCGCGCGCGGCAGGCGCGACCGAGGTCGGCACCAGGCACTTGCTGGCGGGCATCCTGGCCGAGGGCGGCAACCTGGCGCTGCACGTGCTGCCAGCCATGGAGATAGAGCCCGGCCAGTTGCAGCGTGAACTCGATCGCCTCGCGGCGAACGGCTCAGCGGCGCCCGGCGGACCGGGCATCGTGATTTCCCCGGAACCGCAGGCGCCAGGCCAGGAGTCCCCGGCAGGCCCGGACTCCCCGGCGGGCCCGGACTCCCTGGCAGGCCCGGACTCCCCGGCGGGCCCGGACTCCCCGGCAGGCCCGGATGAGCCGGCCCATAAGTCGTCGGCCGGAACGGACGGGTCAGGTCCGGGCCTCAGCGAGTCCGCGGTGGCGGCCCTCCAGCGCACCGTCACCGAAGCCGCGGCGCTGGGCCACAACTACGTCGGATGCGAGCACCTGCTGCTGGGGCTGATTGCCGAGCCTGACGGATCGGCTGGTCGAATTCTGCGTGGCCAGGGCGCCGAACTACGGCTCACCAGGCGCTCTGTTGCCGCTGCGCTGGTTGGCTATGCCCATCTGAGCACGCAGCGGGCGGTCGGCGACGCGCCCGCTGCCCAGGTCACCGTTAGCACGCTCGCCGCGGCGGTCCGCCAGGAGTTGCTGCCGCTTGCGCAGCGCGTGGAGCGACTTGAGCAGCGCCTCGGCCCGGCGCCGGGCTAGGAGCCTCCTGAATAATCGGCCTGCTGATGGCGTGTCTGCCGGCTGCCTGTTCGATTGTCGCGGGATGATTTTCTTATGCAGGGTAAAGAGCGGGCGGACCGGGAGCT
>Ga0302181_10000695_pt1 | contig 26666 bp, 23 predicted proteins | sample I_Palsa_E3_3_FD_198786 | JGI IMG/M metagenome (GOLD analysis project Ga0302181, IMG submission 198786) | Peat permafrost microbial communities from Stordalen Mire near Abisko, Sweden - I_Palsa_E3_3 | ecosystem: Environmental > Terrestrial > Soil > Palsa > Peat permafrost | place: Sweden...
TGAGCGGACTGGATGGCAGCGGTCGCACCGCCACACGAGTCCACGCTCGCATCCGGGACCTCGTCCAGCGCTATGACGCTATGGCTCCATCGCCCCAACTGGGGATGTACGGCGACCCCGAGGTTCGTCAGTGGAAGCAGTACTGGCTCCCGGACACCAACGAGCCGACCGCTGAGGCACGGTGTCCCCTGCGAATCTCCCGGCCGGCCGTCAGCAAGGCCTATCCCTTGAACGGTCAAGCGTGGGCAACGATGCCGGTGACCGTGACCGACAGCGAGCTGACCGTCGGCGGCTGGCAGGTCATGCAGGTGTGGGAGACCCCGCTCATGCAGGCGATGGCGGCGGCGGCGGCGGCGCGTGCGGGCTCGGTGCTCGAAGTCGGGTTCGGGATGGGTATCGCCGCCGATGCCCTGATCGCCAGCGGCTGCGACGAGTACACCGTGATCGAGGCCCATCCGGTGATCGCGGAGCGCGCGCGACGCTGGGCCTCGCAGCAGGACATCCCGTCCACGGTGATCGAGGGCTTGTGGCAGGACGTCGTTCCCACGCTCGCTGAGCACAGCTTCGATGGCGTGCTGTTCGACACCTACCCGTTTGACCACGCCGAACGCGGGCGCAATCATTTTCCCTTCATTCCGCTTGCCCCGCGGCTGCTCCGGCCCGGCGGTGTCCTGGTCTGTTACTCGGACGAAACCGCCGCCTTCCGGTCAGAGCACCTCGAGCTCCTACTGCAGAACTTCCGCGAGGTGAAGCTCATCCGGGTCGACGGCCTGTGCCCACCCGATGACTGTGAGTACTGGCAGCACTCACAGATGGTGTTCGCGGCGGCGCGTCATACATAAGACCCAGCACCGCTCCACGGCAACCAGGAGGACGACCGATGATCAGAGTAGAGGGGCCAGATCCGACGGCGATGATTGCGCGCGCCCGCCACCACCTGCAGATCGTGGTGCCGCTGCTTGAGGAGGCAGCCGTCTGCCTATGGTTGAAGTGCCCTCTGAGTCGCGACCACTATGAGCACGTCCTGAGCCAGCGCAGACGGGGTGGCGAAAGCTACGGTCTGTATCTCGCGGACGGCCGAGAATTCCACTTTCGCTTGCGCCACGGCCCCGAGGGCGGCATCCCCTGGGTGATATGCATCTACGACCGCTACAAGATGGGTGACCTGCCGCCCATCGCCGTGCTGTCGAGCCGCGAGGACATCCGGAAGTTCTTCTCCAACCTTCGAGTCGACGAGGCGGCGATGGCCAGCCGGACCGCCAACGGCGCTGCCGTGCGCAAGGTCGCTCGTGCCGCCGGTAACCATGCTGTTGCGGCTGCACCTCAATGAGAACCCCTGGGGTCCGCCTGGCGCGTCGGTGAGGCGCCTGCGCGAGGCGGCGAGTCGCGCCCATCTCTATCCGGATCTGGAGACTGACCAGGTTGAGGGTGCGCTGGGCAGTTATCTGGGTCTGCCCGCCGCCCAGGTGATGCTCACCACCGGGGTGGACGAGGCGACCGACCTGTGCCTGCTCGAGTTCGGGCGCCTGCGCGTTGTGACGCCCGGATTCGCCGGGTTCACCGACCGTGCTCGCGCGCTGGGTTTCCCCTACCAGTCGTATCCCCTCGACGGCTGGAACGGACTACCGGCCTCACTCCTGGCCGATGTCGACCAGGCCGACCTGGTGATGCTGGCCAGCCCGAACAATCCGACCGGGATGGCCTTCGCGGAGGAGGAGATCAGGCGTCTGATCGAGCGAGGCTGCCACGTTCTGCTGGATCAGACGTACGTGGACTTTGCCGGAGGGGCCAGCGTGGAAGCCAGGTACTGGCTGGACGCGTGCGAACGGGTTTTGCTGTTTCGGTCCTTTTCGAAGGGGTTCGGGCTCGGTGGGCTCCGGATCGGTGCTCTGCTCGGGAACCCGCACCTCATCGGTCGCCTGCGGTCTCGCCGTGCCTATGCTTCGGTTGACCGGCTCGCGGTGGAAGCCGTCTTGGGCGTCTTGGAGGAGGAGCCGGACTTTCCGATCCAGCTGGCCTCCCGTATCGCGGTGCAGCGCCGCGCACTGATCCGCGTTCTGCGCTCCAGCGGGCTGTTCGAATCGGTTCTCGACAGCGTGGCGAGTTTCGTTCTCACGATTTGTGCGAGTGAAGCCGCGACACGAAAGCTTCGGGATCAACTTCGAGACGAGGCCGGAGTACTTGTCGCGCTCGGCGCGGCATTTGGGGTCGATTGCGGGCTCCGCTTCTCGGTGCCCGACGACGCGGGGCTGACGCGTGTCGAGGATGCCCTGCGGGCGATTCGAGATGGCCAAAGGAGGATCGATGACGACGAGCTTGCGAGACGAAGCCCCCAGCCCGAATGCCAGCCGCTGCGCTGAGGTGAGCCCAGGCGCGATCCGGGAGCCCGATCTGGTCAAGCGGCTCGAGCCGATCCGGCAGGCGTACCGCGCAGTGGCGATCGAGGCGATGTTCGCCAGTGGACTGTTCGATCTTCTGGCCGACACCTCGGTGAGCGTCGAGGACGCCGCGAATCGTCTGGGCCTGGACGAGGAGCGACTGGAGGCGTTGGCCTACTACCTGGCCAACGAGGGCCTCGTCGTTGTCTCGGGCAACCTGCTCCATCTGACGGGCGAGGCGCGTGGGCTCGGCCAGTACCGACCGTGGTACGAGTTGATGATCGGCGGCTACCTGCCGACGCTGGCCGCCCTGGACGAAACCCTTGAGCGTGGCTCTCCTCCGGCGCCCAGGGACGCCGCAAAGGTCGGCCGGGGCAGTTGCGGCATCAGCGCCCACGACGCCTTCCTGATGGTCGCCGAACTGATGCAAAGCGAGCCGATAGCCGCTCCCCGCGTCCTCGACATCGGCTGCGGATCCGGCGAGTGTCTGACCGACATCTGCACCCGCTTTCCGGACGCGGTCGGGTTCGGGATCGAGGCTGCACCGGATGGCGCCCGCGCTGCCCGCGCCCAAGTCGGGCGATCTGGCCTGAGCTCACGCATTCGCATTCTCGAGCAGGCGCCGGCCGACGTGCTGTCCAGTCTCGACGAGCCGTTGGACGTCGCGATCGCCGCCTTCGTGCTGCACGAGATCCTCGGGCAGGAGGGACCCGACGGCGTGTCGCGCCTCCTGCGATCTCTCGTCTGCCATGGCGTGCGTCAGGTCATCGTCATCGAAGTCGATGACCGCCACCGCGACGCCCAGGCCATGCAGCGTGGCCTCGCCAAGGCCTTCTGGAACCCCTACTTCCTGCTGCACCCGATGACGGGACAGCGACTGGCGACCGAGTCCATCTGGGACCAACTGTTCGACGATGCCGGCTTGGTGACGGTGACGAAGACCCGTGCTCCCGAGGCGATCGATTCCTCGGGCTTCTGCGTCGGCTGGCTGCTCACGGGCGACGACAACACGTGTGTGGTGAACGAGGGGTGACTGGCGAACGGTCAACCCGGCGGGCCCCCCGCCCGGTCCAGCGTCGGCCCGATCCGGCGCACGCGCCATAACGTAGAATCCCGTCCGCAGATCGACGGGCCTTCGAAACGGCCTAAGGACGGAGAAGCAGGAGATGTCTCGCGGCGGGGCGACGACCGGGCCGGTCACGGCGGCCTGTCTGCATTGTGGTGCTGGGGTCAGGCGCTCTGTGCGCTTGGGCTGGGCCGTGGTGATCTGCGCTCTCGCTGCGATCGGTCTGGGTGCCGGCATCGCGCGGGCGAATACGCCACTGACGTGGACTGTCACGGCCGCCGACGCGGCCGGGGCCGTCGACGGCCCGGGTCTCAACGGTGTGTCCTGCGCATCTGCGGCCTTGTGCGTTGGGGTCGACGACCTCGGGAACGTCGTCGCGTCGGGCCGTCCGACCGGTGGCGCGGCGGCATGGACCGTGACCACGGTCGACACGAACGGCGAGGGTCTCAACGGTGTGTCCTGCGTGTCCGTCCTGTGCGTCGCGGTCGACGAGGCCGGAGACGTGGTGACCTCGACCGATCCCACTGACGGCCCGTGGACCGTCGCTAACGTCGATGGCCTGAGTGGCCTGTCCGATGTCTCGTGCGCGTCGAAGTCATTCTGCGCCGCGGGCGACGAGATCGGTGATGTTGTCACGTCGACTGACCCCACCGGTGGCGCCGATGCGTGGACGGCCCCGACGAGCGTCGATCCGGGGACCAACGGCGGGATCAACGGCGTGTCCTGCGTGTCGTCGTCGTTCTGCGTCGCGGTCGACGGGGCCGGGGACGTTGTCTCCTCGACCGACCCGACCGGTGGCCCCGCGGCGTGGACCGTCACCAACGTGGACGGCACCTCCGGTCTGAACGGCGTCTCGTGCCCCTCGAGGTCATTGTGCGTGGCGGTCGACGACGCCGGGGACGTTGTCTCCTCGACCAACCCGGCGGTGGTCAACCCGGTCTGGAGCTCTCCCACGAACGTTGACCCGGCCACCAATGGCGGCCTGTCCGCCGTGTCCTGTGCAACGGCGTCGTTCTGCGTCGCGGTCGATGAGGCGGGCGACGTTGTGACGTCGGCTGACCCGACCGGCGGGGCCGCCGCGTGGACCGTCGCCAACGTGGACGATGCCAACAACGGCGGTCTTTCCAGCGTGTCGTGCCCGTCGACGTCGTTGTGCGTGGCCGGGGACCTGTTCGGGAACGTCGTCGTGGGAACGTCGAGCACGCCATCACCCGGGCGTGGAGGTGGAGGTGGAGGAGCCGGCGCGGGCGGTGCGGGCGGCAGTGGCGGCGGCGGTGGCGGCGCCAAGAAGGTCGACGAGCTCCGCGGATTGAAACTGGCCACTCACACGGTCCGTTTCGGCCGCCCGGTGACCTTCGAGGTCTCACTCAGGGCGGCGGCGGCCATCACGGTCGAGATCCTGCGATTCCGGCCGGCGACGGGGCACGGCAGGCACCGCACCAGGGCTCACTACGTCGTGGTGGGGATGCGTCGGTTCAGCGGGAAAGCCGGGGTCAACAAGCTGCTCATCGTCAAGCTGCATCGACACAAGCTGTTACCAGCCAGCTACCAGGCCGAGGTGTCGGCTGGCGGAAGAGCGCTCCGGATGGGGTTTACCGTCAGAGGACGATGAGCGGCGCCGAGACCGTCGTTCGCGACACGAGGCTCGCTGTACGCCACGAAGCGCCTGGGCTTGGCGGGCAGCCGGCCGGCCATGGCTTTGAGCAGGCGGTGGCACTCGTCGGCGGGGAGCGGGCGGCTGATGTGGAATCCTTGCGCAAAGTCGCAACCCAGTTCCTGCAAGCTGCGTTGAACGCTGGCCGTTTCGACTCCTTCGGCTGTCACTCGGAGACCCAGATTCTGGCCGAGCTCGATGATCGATCGGACCAGCACAGCATCGTCGGGCTCGTTCTCCATGCGCATCACGAACGATCGATCGATCTTGATCTCATCGACCGGGAACTGCTGCAGTTGCGAGAGCGAGGAGTAGCCGGTGCCGAAGTCGTCGATCGCGATCGTCACGCCCATCGCACGTAGCTTCTGCAGAACCGAGCGCGCGTGTCCAACATCAGCGACGAATCGGCTTTCCGTGATCTCGAGTTGGAGCGACGTCGGCGGCACGGCGAACTGGGCCAGCAGCGCGCTGATCGTTTCGGGCAGGTCGTGATCGAGCAGAGTGCGGGTCGAGACGTTGACTGAAAAACGCGTATCGAGGCCACCTGCCCGCCACGCTGCGCATTGCCGCAGAGCCGCCTGGAGCACGCGCTCGGTCACCCCCTTGATCAGGCCGGTCTGTTCGGCCAGTGGAATGAACCCGTCCGGACCGATACAGCCCAGTTCGGGATGGTTCCACCGAACCAGCGCTTCGACCGCGCACGCGCCGGCCTGGTTGAGCGGGACCTTGGGCTGGTAGTGCACCACGAGTTCGCCCTGGTCGATGCCGCGGCCGAGCTGCGCCGCGAGTGCGAGACGGTCGATGCTGTGCTCGTCGTGCTCCTGTTTATAGATGACGCACGCTGAGCGCTCGGACTTCGCGCAGTACAAAGCCACATCGGCGTGGCGGAGAAGCACGTCGACCGTCTGCCCGTGCTGCGGATATAACGCAACCCCGACGCTCCCGCCCACATGCAGGGCCAAGGAGTCGACCTCACACGGGCGCTGGAGCGCGGCCCGAAGCTGCTCGGCGCACTGCAGCGCATCGGTCTCGTCGTGCACGCCGTCCACCACCGCCGCGAACTCATCACCACCCAGACGCGCCAGAAGTCCACGGGCGCCGAGCGCTACGGTGAGTCGCGGCGCGACGAGCTGGAGCACGCGGTCGCCGAACTGGTGGCCGAGCGTGTCGTTGATCGACTTGAAGTCATCGAGGTCGATGATCATCACCGCCACGCTTGATTGCGCGCGTTCAGCCGCTCTCAGCGCGTCGGTGACAGTCTCAATGAGTTGCCAACGGTTCGGCAGACCGGTCAGCAGGTCGTGGAAGGCAAGGTGAGCATTGATTCCTGCTTGGCGTCCAGCGAAGTAGATCGCGAGCACCGGCGCGAACGCGAGCGGGATGAACGCGAGGCTGGCGTCCGACGACGCGACCACGCCCGGTGCGAGGGCGAGCAGGCAGCCCGCCGTGAGAGCGTGGAAGGCGACGTCGTCGATCAGGTAAGGGGCCACCGGCAAGTCGGCTAGCAGCGCGGCCCCGGTACCCGCCAGCACGTGATTGATCACGAAGCACGCCAGTGCCGCCAGCAGGATCGCCGGCAGCACGGCCGCGTGCAGAGCAACCGGCGGCGCTGCCCCAGCGGCCATCAGCACCAGCCCGGCGCCAGCCACCGAGAGGATGTACTGCGATGCGTTGAAGAGCACCTTGACCGGCGCCGTGCGCGCGGACAGGTCCGCAGTGGCCGACGCTGCGGCGTAGGCGACGCACGCCGGCAGCACCCCGACGCACAGCAACATGGCGAACGCGAACGCCGTCGAGACCGCCACCTTGTCCAGCCCTTGACGGCGCGGGACCGGGATCGGCAAGAATTCCCCCGCGAGCACGAACAGTGTCAGAACCCAGAATCGCGCCGGTGTATCGAGATGCCAGCCGACCGTCGCTGCCAGCGCCGCGACGGAGCCCGCGGCGGCCACCGTCGTCAGCGCCGTGAAGCCAACGAAACGACGCGAAACCGCGCCCGCCGGAACGTCAGTGCTCGGGCTATCGCAGTCCATTCTCGGCTGCCTATGTGCCGCGATTTTGGTGCACTGACAACCATCGACATCAGCCACCGCAATCCCGACCGTTGAAACCCACACGTCTGGTCAGCAGTCAGCCGCAGTCTCGACGCGTACATCACCGCAACGTGCTTACCGCCCGGCGCTCAGCCTACCGCCTGGCGCTCAGCCCACTTTGCGCAGGAACTCCAGCCAACCCTGATGACGGTGACCGCGCGCGTGAGCGAGCTCCCTCGCGATCGCCGCCGTCCGTGCCGATTTCGCGATGCCAGCCGGATCCTTGAGATACGACGCTGCGGCGGGAGCCGCAGCCACCATGAGTGCCATCACCACAGCCGGGACAAGCAGCGCCTTCCTGGCGCGGTGCCCGGTCCAACGGTTAGTTCTGCCGTGCCGTTTCATGCTCATTCATCGACCCGAGCGAGGTCGCTCATAAGGCGTGAAACCCACATGTGCGATCAGTAGTAAGCCGCACTCTTCGATCGGTACATCACCGCATCCTCGCTGTCAGCACGAGGAGCTGGGGCTCAACGTCGTGGCTATGGGGCGGTCCGCGCGGCCGCCAGGACCCGCGTGTCCGTGAGAGCAAAAAAGGCCCAGATCGCCTCGGTCGCGCTCGGACCGCGCGGATCGGTGTAGGAGCCTCCGGGCGCGCCGCCGGACCACGCGTGCCCGAGCCCCTCGATCATCAGCAACTCGTGCATCAGCGCACCCCGACGGTCGATCCAGCGGGACAGGGTGGAGGCAAATTTGCTATCGGAGCCGCTGGGTTGCGAGCTCGTGGGATGGTCGGGATCGTGATCGCAGGTATCGGGTGACGCGAGATGGTTTGCCGTCATCGACTGACGCAGAACCTGGATTGCGTTGTCCGGAGCGACGGTGTGGTCGGCAGTGCCCTGGATGACGATGCTGGGGATCGGACGCGCGCGCTTGCCCATCGCGGCATGGGCCGCCTGGCCCTCCTGGGCGGCGTCACCGCCCCCGCGCAACATGACCTGCAAGGCAGACGCCGCATTCGTGGCCGAACCGTAGGCCAATCCGGAGTGCACCGCCACCGCGGCGAACAGATCTGGGTAGCAGGCTCCCATGATGGTCGCCATGGCGCCGCCGGCCGAGAGCCCGGCCACGAATACCCGCGCCGGGTCGATGGTGCATATCGAGTTGGACTCGATCACACCGCGGACGGTCGCGGCAATCGCCGCCGGCTCGCCGCCATCGCGTCGCTGGTGCTCGGGGAGGAACCAATTCCAGCATCCCTGCGCGTTGCGTCCGCGATCCTGGCCCGGATAGACCACCACGAAGCCGTGGCGGCCGGCGGCTCGGTTCATCCGCGTCGCGGCCGCGAACGTGGCCGGGTCCTGAGTGCAGCCGTGCAGCATGCAGACCAGCGGCGCCGGCGCGAGCGCGTCGAGCCCGCGGGGTACGTGAACGGGCGCTCGACGGCGGCCCCGATCGCCGGTGTCAGGCCTCAGTACTCACCGACTCGCGCACGAGGATCTCGCTGACCTTGTCGCCGTCGCGGCGGATCGAACCGCTGCCGTGGCGTAGCGAGCTGCCCTCCCGCCCGGCGCGGCGGGCGATGATCTCAGCCAGGATGGCCACCGCGGTCTCCTCGACGGTGGAGGCCCCGATATCGAGGCCGCAGGGGGCGTACACGCGGGTGATCCTCTCCTCAGGGACACCGGCCTCCACGAGCCGTGCATTGCGGTCCAGCGTCGTGCGCCGGCTGCCGAGGGCGCCGATGTAGCCAGCGCCCGTGGCGAGCGCCGCCTGCACCGCCGGGACGTCGAGCTTGGGGTCGTGCGTGAACACGAGCACGGCGTCGCGGGGGCCGAGCGTCATGTCCGCGAGCACCTTGTCGGGCCACGCCACGATCGTCTGGGCCACCGCGGAGAAGCGCGGAGAGTCGAGAAAGGCTTGCCGCGGATCCGCGATCGTGACGCGGTAGCCGAGGCCCTTGGCCAGGGGCGCCAGCGCGGCGGCGAAGTCGATGGCGCCGAAGATGACCATCCGCGGCGCCGACGCAAACGCCGCGACATGGACGCGCAGCCCGCCGCCCAGCGACGCGCCGTCGGGCCCGAAGGCGCGCACGGTCGAGCGGCCCTGGACCACCAGGCCGCGGGCCTCCTGGATGACGTTGCGGTCCAGCAGATCGCTGACGCCGAGTGAGCCGACCGTCGAGCTCTCATCGACGTAGAGCTTGCGGCCCGCCTGCTCGCCGTCGATGAGCGTGGCCAGCCCCGCCGGATGCTCGTCACGGATTGCGGCCAGCCCTGCGAGAGCCGCCTCGCGGGCGTCGTCACGAATGGGGTGGATGAAGATGTGGACGATCCCTCCGCACATCAGTCCCACGGTGCCGGCCAACTCGTCTGAGATGCCGTAGGTCACCAGCCGGGGCGGCCGGCCGTCCTGGAGCATCGCGAGCGCCTCCTGGGCCACGGCGCTTTCCACGCAGCCGCCGGTGACCGAGCCCTCGATCGTGCCGTCGGCGTCAATGTAGACGCTGGCGCCAACGTTGAGCGGTGCCGAGCCCTCGACGGCGACGAGCGTGCCGGCGGCCACCGTCCGGCCGGCCCGCAGCCAGTCTGTCACGGTGATCGCCGTTCGCTGCACCGGTCTCAACATCAGATTGTCCTCCGTCCGGTTCGTTCCCTAGCTTTACGGAACACGTGTTCGCATCGGCCGTCATTGCCGCCCAGCCCGAGTCTAGTTCCTGAGTCCGCGCCGATACTGTCCACCGGTGTTCGTGACGATCGGAGGCTGGCTGTGAAGGTGGTCATTGCCGGCGGAGCCGGTGGGGTCGGTGCGTCGGTGGCGTTCAATCTCCTGCTCGGCCCCGGCGACGACGAGGTGGTGCTGCTCGACCGCCGTCCGGAGATGGTCACCTCGCATGCGATGGACCTGCAGCAGGTGCTGGAGCAGGGGGCGATCGGGAGCATCCGTGGGGGTGATGACGAGGATCTGCCGGGGGCCGACATCGTCGTGGTGGCGGCGTCGGCTCCGCTGACCGTGAACGAGTCGCGGATGGTCTATCTCGACGCCAACGCGCGGATCGTCGCCGGGGTCACCGACCGGCTGCCGGCGGGCTGGGACGGGGTTCTGCTTGTGGTGACCAATCCGGTGGATCCGCTGTGTACGTGGGTGCAACAGCGCAGCGGGATCGAGCGCAGCCGCGTGCTCGGTTACACGCTGAACGACTCGTTGCGACTGCGCACGGGGATCGGCCGCGCGTTGGGACTGGCGCCCGGGCGCGTGGAGGCGTGGATGATCGGGGAGCACGGGAACCTGGCCGTGCCGTTGTTTGACCGAGTGTCGGTCGACGGGGCGTCGGTCCGGCTGAGCGATGACCAGCGCGCCGAGGTCAAGGACTTCATCGGCAACTGGTACGTCCGTCACGTGGGCCTCGACTCGGGTCGCTCGTCGACCTGGACCTCGGGACTCGGCGTGGCGCGAATGGTGTCGGCGATCACCCACGGGGCGCCCGATCAGGTTTGGCCGGCCTCGGTCATGCTCGCCGGGGAGTACGGGATCGAAGGCGTGAGCCTCAGCGTGCCCGTGTCATTGCGAGCCGGGGCCGCCGGCCAGATCCTGGAATGGGAACTGACCACCGAACAGCGTCAAGGGCTTCAGAACGCCGCGGACTTTGTGCGCGAAGCCGTCCAGGGCCTCGGGGATCTGACGTCGGCAGACGCGAACTGATTCGACGTATCCCGGCCCCGGCCCCGGCCCCGGCCCCGGCCCCGGCCCCCGCCCCCGGCCCCCGCCCCGGCTCCCGCCCGCGCCCCGCGCCTCGGCCCCGCCGACCCGCCGCGAGCGCACGTTGCCACGTGGCTCGCGGCCGGGGTCATTGCGCAGCGATGATCAGAACGAAACGGTTCCCGATCCCTGGAAGAAGCTCACACTGACGGTCGGGTTGGCGTTCCCGTTGCACTTCCCGTTGGCCTTCCTGGGCACGATCGCCGCGAAGGTTTCGGCGAGCTTGATGGTGCCACTGATTCCTGCGTACGCTCCGGTGCCGCCGAACAGCGTGATCGGCCCCTTCACGATGAACGCACCCGAACACGTCTTGGCGTTCAAGCTACCGCTACCCGGACTGTTGTTGAGTTTGGTGAGATTCACCTTGAAGCTTCCGTTGGGCGCCGTGACCAGGCCGGTGTTCTTGCCGATATTGCTTGTGACCGCCTTGGTCGCAAATGCTCCGGTGATCAGGAGCGTGTTGGTATTGGTGGTGCGGCTCACCCCGTAGACGTGGATCAGGCCACCGGATGGGGTGGTGGCCGCGGACGCGCCGGCCGCGAGCAGAGCGCTGGCGGCGAAGCTGAGCACGATGAGCAATCGCTTCATCGAAGACCTCCTGTTGGTGATGTGAGCAGTCAGGCGCCGGCCGCCGACCAGATTCGCTTCGGTGCTGTGACCTCCGCGAAGCTCCGCCGCGGCGCCAGCCTATTGACTTCCCACCCCTGCGTGAAGGTTTCGTTCGTGGCCGGCGAGCCAGCCCGCGCCGCGCCGATAGAGCCGCTGAACCTCCGGACCGACCAGGCCCGGCATATCGCGCTTGACCTCGTAACCGATGCTGGTTTGCACGTAGGCGAGGTGGCGATAGCCGACCGGGAAGCGGCGGAGGAGCTCGTCGTCGAGCTCCAGCATCGCCGTCGGGTTGACCGGATCAAGCCGGTCCTTCTCGTAGATCGGCTGGCGCAGCACGATGCCCCAGCGGCCGCCGCGCCGCTCCAGGAAGTCATAGAAGCGGCCGGTACAGACCACGTCGCACTCGACCTCGTGCACCGTCGCCCGCTGCGAGATGGTCATCTTGGTCTGGGCGACCGCCCGGTCCCCGGCGAGGTCGATCGACGTGCCCCCGAGAAAATGCAGGATGCTCACTCCACGTTCGAAGCCCTCCCGGCTCACTCGGATGAAGTCGGTCGCGGGGCCCTGAAACCAGGTGGCCATCATGACGCCGTCGTCGTGCCAGACCGTGGCGAAGCGCTCCCAATCGCCGGCGTCGCGCCACACGGCCCAGTTCTCGACCAGGTCGCGAATCAGCTCGCCCGAGCCGGAGTCAGTCACACGCGCAAACCCCCGAGGTCCGGGATCTGGCTCGTCGGCGGGATCGGTGGCCCAGTCGCTGTCCCGCTGACGTCGGGCGTGCCATAGGTGTGGAACGTTTCGATCGTCTTGACTCCCCACGCCTGCCCGCGGGCTCGCTCGGCCTGGGTCCAGACGACGGTTTCGTGGGCCGGGTCGTAGATGAAATGCGTACCGGTGGTCACCTCGACCCGATTCCCGCCCGGTTCGTAGACGTACAGGAACATACCTTGAGCTACCGCGTGCTTGGACGGCGCGGCCTCGATCGGTACATCCGCGTCCAGGAACAGGTCGGCGGCGCGCAACAGCTCCTCGCGTGTGTCGACAAAGAACGCGAGATGGTGCAGACGACCCCTCAGGCCCGCGTGGTCGGCGACATAGATCAGCTCGTGCGCCGCGATGGTCAGGCTCATCCAAGCACCGGCTTCGCTGCCGTCGTCGTTGACGATCTGCTCGTAGAGGCGAAAGCCGAGCTGTTCCTGGGCGAATCGGCGGTTAGGAGCGACCTCTCGGGCCAGGACATTGACGTGGTCGAGCCGCTTGACGGCGGCGCCGCGTCCGGTGTAGCGCTGCGGGACGTTCTTGAGCGCGGGACGGAGCTCCGGCGGCGGTTGGTAGCGGTCGCCCTCGTAGTACAGCTCCAGCTGATGACCGTCCGGATCGGTGAAGCGGTAGGCCGGCCCATGCCCGTGATCGCCGCCGATCCAGCCGATGCCCAGACCGCTGCGCTCGATCGCCGCCACCCGCCGCTGCAGCGCCTCCGGGCTCCAGGCCCGGATCGCCATGTGCCCGAGACCGGGCAGATCAGACTCGGTCAGCTTGAGGCTATAGCTCTGGTAATCGCCCCAGCCACGCAGGTAAACGGAGGGGCCCTCGCGAGCCAGCACTTCCATTCCGAACAGGTCGACGAAGAACCGCAGGCTGTCATCGGGCGCGGGCGTCAGCAGCTCGGCGTGGCCGATGTGAGCCAGGTCGTGAAGCGGCTCGGTCATCGATCGCGGGCGTACGGCAAGCGCTGGCGCAGGCCGTCGAGCTCGAATGAGAGCGCGCCCGCCGCGAGCCGGGCGCGCTTGACCAGCTCGCGCTCGGCCCGCGCGCGCGCGGCCTGCAGCACGTCGGCCACCCGTTCGCGCTCCACGACCGCCGCCCCGTCGGCGTCGAGCACCACCACATCTCCCTGGCGGATCGTTGCCCCTCCGACCTGCACGGGCTCGCCGATCGCGCCGGCCGCGTCCTTGTCCGCGCCACGCACGCGCACCCACCGGGCCCAGATCGGCAGTCCGAGCTCGACCAGCTCCTCCACATCACGCACGGACGCGTCGATCAGCATTGCGGCGGCGCCGTGCGCCTGTGCCTGGGTGGCGAGCAGTTCCCCGACCAGTGCCACCGGCCGCGGCTCGGGCATGCTGAGCACGATCACTTCGCCGGGTTGCACGTCCGCCATCACGGCGTGCACCATCAGGTTGTCATCCTGCCCGCACCGCACCGTGCGCGCCGGCCCCGCGGCCCGAGACCCAGGCACGACCTGGATCAGGTCGGCGTCCACGTAGCCGCCGCGCCCGCCCGCCTCGTAGACCGTCGCCGAGCCCAGCCGGGCGAGCTCGTCATGCAGTTCATTCACAGCGCGCTCACCACCTGCGGCGTCACGCGTTGGAACGCCTCGGCCTGCCGGATGTCGTGGTTGCCCGAGGAGCGGCGCGCGTGGTTACCTCGGTGCCCCGCTCGCTCGGCGTAGTAGCTGACCAGGTACTTCTGTGCCTTCATCTCCCCCATCGCGGCGAGCTTGCGCTCCATCACCGAGGTGATGTCAACGAACGTCGTCGGGGTGAAGTTGCACAGCTCCGGTTGGTGTGGCTCGAACAGGAACAGCTCGGGTGGCGTGACGGTGGCGAATGCGCTCTTGACACCGGCACCGGCGGCCAGGCCGCGGGCGCGTCCGACGGCCGCGCAGGCGATCGGGTGGTCCGGGTTGAACGGGTCTGTGTCGGTGTGGGTGATCAGCACGTCGGGGGCGAACTCGCGGATCCGATCCGCGATCAGCCGCAGCGCGTCGCCGTCGATCTCCAGCGGGTAGTCGCCCAGGTCGAGGCAATGGAACTCGGCCCCGAGCGCAGCCGCGGCCCGTTGCGCCTCGCCGTGACGGATCTCCTTGACGCGCTCGATCGTCTGGCCCTCCTGCTTCCACAGCTCACCCGACTCGCCCCGTTCTCCGTAGGAGAGCGCGATCACGCTCGCGGCGCCCCCACCTGCGGTGGTCACGGCGATCGCCCCACCCGCGCGCCAGACGAAATCCGCCGAATGTGCCCCGATGACCAACATCCTGCGCGGGCTCACCTGCCTGCGCTCCCGCCGCCCGGCGTGTGTTCACGACCGCGAGGTGAGGGGGCATCGCTCACGGGCTCACCTGGCCACGGAGCGCTTGCGCAACATGGAATAGGTGCGTGCGCATCGCCGCCTCGGCGGCGTCGGGGTCGCCGCCGGCGACCGCCTCGACGATCGCCTTGTGCTCGGCAAACGAGCGCTCGCTGCGGCCGGGGAGCAGGATCGTCCGGTATTGGAACCGCACGAGCTGGAACTTGAGCGTCGAGATCAGCCGCGAAGCCGTGCTGTGGCGGGCGATCCCGAGCAGTCGCTGGTGAAGCTGGGCGTTCTGGTCCGACGCGCCGAGCAGGTCCCCGGCGTCGAGCCGGCGCCGCATCTCGGCCAGGATGAGGCGCAGAACCTCCAGGTCGGCCTCGCTGGCCTGACCGGCCGCCTGACGCGCGGCCAGCCCCTCGAGGACCGCACGGGTCTCGAGGATCTCGACGGCTTCGCGCTCGTCCACGAGCCGCACCCGGGCGCCACGGTGCCGTTCGTGGGCGACCAGGCCCTCGTGCTCGAGTCGGGCCAGCGCCGTCCGAACTGCTGAACGTCCCACTCCGAGGCTGCGCGTCAGCTCGGCCTCGACCAGACGCTCGTTCGGCTGCAAGCGGCCGCTGACGATTGCTGCACGCAGCTTGTCCTCAGGCCGCACGAGCGCCCTCGCCGTCGAGTTGCCCGAGCCAGCCTGCCGCGGCGACGCAGACGCGCGGCGCCACGCCCAGCTCAGTCAGCATCTCCGCCGCCGCATCCATCTCGTGCCGTCGCCGCGCGGCGTGTTGAGCACTGCCGCTGAGCAGACGCTCGAGCAGTGCCACATCTGCGCCCTCGAACACGTCGGCGAGCTCGTCGTGGAGCCACTCCTCGCAGCCCTCGGCGCGTGCGGCGGCGAGGCTCTCGATCGCCGCCGCAGCGATCCCCTTCATGAACACGCTGCGCAGCAGCTTGCGGGCGGCGGCGTCGCCGGCCCGCGCGCCGACCACCTCCACCGGCATGCCCAGGCGACCGAACAGCGCGACGAACCTCGTCGCGCCGGGGCCCGAGGCGAGTCCCGGCGTGCGCAGGCCGCGACCGGGGACCGGGGACATCAAAGCGAGATCCACGAACAGCGCGCCAGTGGGCTCAAGCTCGGCCGCGAGCTGAACCTTCAGGCCCGGAGCGGCGGTGTTGAGATCGGCATAGAGCTGACCGGGCGAGAGCGCGGGGGCGAGCCCGCGCGCGACCTCGAGGGCAACGGCCGCGGCGTTCACGCTGAGCACGGCAGTCGCGCCGGCGACGGCCGCGGCGGCGCTGGCGGCCGGCCGGACCCCCTCCGGCGGATCGTCCACAACTGGATCCCAGCCCACCACCGGGACTCCGGCAGCGGCGAGGTCGCCGGCGATCGCGCCCCCGGCCTCGCCCAGTCCGATCACCGCCACCCGCAGATTGTCGACAATCTCGTCAACCATAGGGGTCGGGAATCATAGTTGTCTGCGCGGGCTGGGGCGCGAGGAGGTGAAGGCGCCCCTCAGCGTCTCCACAGCTACGCGGTTCGGCCTGGATCCATGACCTCGGCCTGCTCGTCGCCGGGCGCCAGGACGATGTCCGTGGACAGCGAGACCCACTCGCCCGAGACGCCAGGCGGACGGTCGGGGTCCTCAGGCGAACGCTGCTCGAACGAGCGCACGAGCGATGGCTTGACCGCGAACACCGTGTCGGAATCGAGGTATTCGCTCGTCGCGTCGAAGATATGGGTGGTCACGGTCCGGTAGCCGGGCGCCCGCACGATCATGTGGATGTGCGCAGGGCGCCAGGGATGACGGCCGGTCGCCCCGAGCATCTTCCCCACCGGCCCGTCGTCGGGGATCGGATAGGGCACCGGTCGCACGGCCACGAACGCGTAGCTGCCGTCCGGGCCGGTGCGGTAGCGGCCGCGAAGGTGGTCATCGGGCGCCTCAGGACGCTGGACCGCGTAGAGCATGTCGGCACCGTTCTGCCAGACGTCGAGCTCGGCGCCCGCGATCGGGTCGCCGCCGACGTCGAGCACCCGGCCCTGCACCCACGCGAGGGTGCCGGCTCCGGGCTCCACCACCATGCTCTCGCCGTATTGCCGGACCGGCGAGCCGGGCACGTAGAAGGGCCCGAGCACGGTCGATTCGGTGGCCTGGGCCGGCAGCTCATGGGCCAGCGCGTCGACCAGCATCGACAGTCCGAGTGTGTCCGACCACAGGATGAACTCCTGGCGCCGCTCGTCGGTGATCTCACCGGTGGCGGTCAGCACGCCAATCAGTCCGCGCCACTCCTCCTCGGAGAGCGACACGTCGACGGCAAACGCGTGCAGGTGCCGGACGAACGCCTGCATCAGCTCGCGCAGCCGCGCATCTGCGCAGCCGTCGAAGCTTCCCACCGCGGCGCTGGTGATGTCACCCGGAGTGGTGGTGGTTCCGGCCGTACTCATATCGCCTGGGCCACATCATCTCGCATAGCCCACATTCTGTATAACGGTGGCCGTCATATCCACCGGCTTGGAGGAGAGCAATGGTGGTTCTGGATCAGCAGAGCTCACAGCTCGTGCGGTCACTGTGTGAGCTGATGGTTCCCGGATCAGGACGCGTCGGGCCGGAGGTGTACGTCGATGCGTTGCTGGCGCGGATGCCCGAGCCTCAGCGCAACGCCACGCTGGCGGCGATCGACGCCCTCCAGGCCCCGGCCGCCGACGGCGCCGCCGGGCTCGCCGAGCACCAGTTCTCGCCCGAGTTCCAGCTTGTCCGGGCGCTCGCGTGTGAGGCCTTCTACAGCGACTTCGTGGCGCCGGGCGCGTCAGGCCCGGGTGGCTGGGAGGAGATCGACTTCAAGCCCCCGTTGGCGGCGCGTCTGCACAAGGACTGGTCCTACATGGGGGTGACAGGATGACCGAGCACTACGAAGTCGTGGTGGTCGGCTCGGGTGCCGGCGGGGGCGTGGTGGCCGGCGAGCTGGCGCAGCGCGGCCGCGATGTGCTCCTGCTCGAGGCCGGACCGCACAAGACGGCGGCCGATTTCATGCGCTGGGAGGCCAGGGCAAACCATGAGATGTGGTGGCCGCCGGCCTTTGCCGAGCCGGCCCGGCCGGACGAGCCGCCGCTGATCATGTTCCGGGGTCGGTGCGTGGGCGGGACGACCTCGATCAATACGAAGGTGGCGCTGCGGCCACCCCAGCAGGACTACGACAAGTGGCACGTGGCCGCGGGTCTCACCGGTGAGGGAGGTGAGCCGTTCGGGGAGGCCGATCTGCTGCCCCACATCGAGCGCGTCGAGCAACGGCTCGGGGTGAGGCTGCGCACCGATTGGCAGAAATGCGTGCAGACCGTCGCGCCGGGATTCCAGGCCTTCGGGGCCGAACTGGAGCCGGTGGTCTCCTACACGGACGCCAACTGCATGCGCTGCGGCTCATGTCTGCAGGGCTGTCCCACCAACGCCGGCAAGTCGACGCTGAACACCTACATCCACCCGCCATGGGCCGAGGGCCAACTCGAGCTGCGCGCCGACTGCGACGTGCGCACGGTCACGATCGAGGACCGCGGCGACGGGCCGGCGGCCACCGGGGTCGAGTATCTCGGTCCCGATGGCGAGCGCCGCAGGGTGGCGGCGGACGTCGTCGTGGTCGCGGCCGGCGCGCTCGCCACCCCGGGGCTGCTCATTCGCTCGGGAGTTCGCGAGGCGGCGAACGGATCGACCAGCAGCGAACTGATCGGGCGTCATGTCGGATTTCACCCCGCCCGCCTGGTCGAAGGCCTGTTCGACGAGATCCAGGACGCGCACATGGTCTATCCGATCACCGCACATTGCCTGAAGTTCCAGCGCGACGCGGACGGAGGCTTCGTGGTCGAGGCCTCGACGGTCCAGGACCCGATCGGCTTCGCCACCGCCCTGTGCGATGAGCGGGACCGGCCGTTGTGGGGCCAGCCACTCGTCGATGCGATGCGTCAATACCGGTACTTCACCGGGTTGCTGACCATGGTCAATGACGAGAACAACGGCACCGCGTGGGTGGATGAGACGGGGGCCGACCGCTTCTCGGTCGACTTCAACGACCGCGAGCGGGAGCGCAACCGCCGCTCGCTTCAGTTCGCCCGTCAGGTCCTGGAGGCGGCGGGGGCCAAACGTGTGTTCCACACCGGCGTTCTCAGCACGCACGTCCAGGGAGGCTGCCGCATGGGGAGCGACCCGGCGCGATCGGTGGTCAACGCGCACGGTGAGTCCCACGACGTGCGACGTCTGTTCATCGGCGACAGCTCGGTGATGCCACGGACGCTGTCGGTCAACCCGTCGCTGACCATCATGGCGCTCGCCAGCCGCCTGGCCGAGTACCTCGACACCGGCGAGCACGGCTACCTCAGCCGCACGGCGACCAGCGCCGCGGCATGACCGCGTGCGACCAGGCCGGGCGGTGGCCGTGCTGAAAAACCCGTCAGCTTGGGCAAAGTCTCAGCACGCCCCCACATCGGTCCGGCCGCAGCGGGGCCGCAGGGCTCAGGCCACTGCCACCTCGAGCAGCAGCGGCTCACGACGGGCCGCCAGATCGGGGAGGACGTCGTCGAGCGTGCGCAGCAGTTCGTCGTGGCGGTCGATGCGGATCGAGGGACACCCGAAGCAGGTGGCGAGTCCGGCGACATCGACGCTGGCAAATCCCGGCCAGGGCTGGGCGCCGCCCACGCTCTCGGCCAGGCTGTCCATGACCGCGTAGCGCCCGTTGGCCATCACGATCAGCAGGACGCCAACCTGATATTGGGCAGCGCTCCAGAGCGCCTGAATCGCGTAGATCGATGAGCCGTCGCCGATCACTCCCACCACCGGCCGGTCAGGCAGACCCATGCGCAAACCGATCGAGCCGGACAGGCCGAAGCCGAGGCCGCCGTTCGCGGTGCCGAGAAAGCCGAGCGGAGCCCGGATCGCGATGCGCCGGTACAGCTCAGGCTGGCTCGATGGCGTCTCCTCGACGAGCACTGCCTCGAGTGGCAGCCGCTGCGCGAGGGCGGCGAGCACGTGTGTGGCCTGCATCGGCTCGCCGGGTGCGGGGGGTGCGGGCGCGGGCGGACGCCGCAACGGCTCGGGCGCGGGCGTGTCTCGCTGCGGGACCTGCGGGGCCAGAGCGGCGCACACGGGCCCGACGGCCCCGACGATCGCCAGCTCGCACGGGCTCCGGTGAGCCTCGGCCGGATCCTCGGTGATCACGGCGACGTGGGTCCCGGCCGCCACTGGCGGGCCGGGCTCGTCAAGCAGGTAGAGCCGAAACGCGTTCGTGCCGATGGTCAGCACCAGGTCGTGCGCAGCGAGCGTCTCACGCACCGCCCGGCGGCGCCATGGCATGTGGCCGGCGAACTGGGGGTGGTCCTGGGGAAAGCCCGCGCGGCGGCTGAAGGTCTCCTGCCACACCGGGCAGCGCAGTCGCTCGGCCAGGGACACGACGGCAGCCCAGCCCTCGCGGCTGTCGGCGCCGGGCCCCACCACGATGGCCGGCGACGCGGCGTCTGCGATCAGCGCCGCCAGGTCGGCCACCTCCTTCGATGCGACCCCTCGTGGGCGGAGAATCCGCCGCGGTGTGGCGGCGGCCAGCTCGTCGGCCGGCTCCTGCCAGTCGCCCATTGGCACGACCACCAGCGCTGGTCCCTGGGCCGCCTGCGCCTCGTGATAGGCCCGCGCGATCGCGCCCGGCACGTCCTGGGCGCGCAGCGGCACGTTCGTCCACACCGGATACTCGCCCGCGAGCCGGTCGAGGTGGCGCCCGGTCAGAAACGGCTCAAACGCCACCTGACGACGATCCTGCTGGCCGACCACGACCACGAGCGGCGCGCGGCAATCGCGCGCGTTGGCGATCGCGTTGATGGCATTGCCCAGGCCCGCAGCGGTATGCAGGTTCACGAACGACGGTTCGCCGCGCGCGATCGCGTAGCCGCTCGCCATCCCCACCACCGACCCTTCGTGCAGCCCAAGCACAAACTGGAGATCGGGGGGGAGGTCGGTGAGGAAGTGGATCTCGGTCGAGCCGGGATTGCCAAAGATCGTGGTCAGTCCGAACTGACGCATCACGTCGAAGGCGGCGTCGCGCACGGACCGAGGGCCAGATGCGGCGTGGTCGATCTCTCCCTGCCCCGTCGCGACGCTCGTCTGCACTGGCTCAACCACGCTCATCGTCCTTTGCGAGAGGTGCTCCGAGGCACAACGTAGCAGGGTACGCTGTGTGAACACACGGGCACGTGGCGAACGAAGCGGCGACCCGATTACCCTCCGATGCGCGGGTTTTCCATTGCGCTGAAAGCTGAAACATGAGCGCATGCCGAACCGGCGAGCGCATCACCGGCCTCGATCCGACTGAATGAGCGACCACCCTTCTCGGAACTCAGATTTCGTGCAGTCGCTCGATCGCGGACTGAGGGTGATCCGGGCATTCGACTCCGAGCACCGCGAGCTCGGCCTGAGCGATGTGGCCCGGGCCACCGGACTCACCCGCGCCGCGGCGAGGCGCTTCCTCCTCACGCTGGTGAAGCTCGGGTACATGAATCTGTCCGACGGGCGCTTCTCGCTCAGCCCCCGGGTCCTCGAGCTCGGCTATGCCTACCTGTCCAGCCTCACTCTGCCTGAGGTTGCCCTGCCCCACATGGAAGCGCTGGTGGCGAGGGTCAACGAGTCCTCCTCGATCTGCGTGCTCGATGACACCGACATCGTCTACGTCGCGCGGGTTCCGACCCGGCGCATCATGAGCATCACCCTGTCGGTGGGGACGAGGCTGCCGGCGTATGCGACCTCGATGGGCCGCGTGCTGCTGGCCAGCCTGCCCGAGGCAGAGCTCGAGGAGCGTCTGGGGAGAATCGAGGTGCGACCCCTGTCGGCCCGCACGGTGGCCGACAAGGCCACGCTGCGCATACGGCTCGACCAGGTCCGCGCGCAGGGCTACGCCGCGGTTGACGAGGAGTTGGAGGAAGGCCTGCGCTCACTGGCCGTGCCGATCCGCAACGTCTCCGGGTCGGTCCTGGCCGCGCTGAACGTGTCAGTCCACGCCAGCCGCACCTCGATGGCGGAACTCCGGCGCGACTTCCTGCCCTCGGCGCTCCACGCCGCCGCCGCCATCGAAGCCGATCTTCGCGGCGGCGTGACCGGAGGCGCTGCCGGCCCGTTCGCGACGCCGGAATCCTGATCGTCACGGCACCGGTCCGCCTGGCTAGGCCGCCGCGCCCACCTCAACCCCCGCAGCGACCTCGACCGGCGGTTCCTGCTCCAGCTCGTCGGCGAGGCGGGTGAGGAACCCGGCCAGGTCCGCGTGTTGCTCGGGGGCCCAGCCTTCGCACAGGCGGGCCAGGCTGGCGCGGCGCTCGGCCACCAACCTGTGCGCGATCTCCTGCCCCCCTGGCGTGAGCGCGTGGACCGGCGTCCTGATGTCCGCGGCCGAGGGGTCGGCGAGCAATCCTCGCCCGGCCAGTTCCGACAGCGCCCGCTGACCGACTTCGACCGGGATATCGAAGCTCTGGCAGAGCGCGGGGATGTCCGCGCCCGGGTCCTCGCACAGCCGTACGACCAGCCAGCAGCCGGCCGCCGACAGGTCGACGCCGGCCCGCTGCGCCAGGCGCTCGACCAGCCGTTTGCGCCCTTCGCGACCGACCACGACAGTCAGCGCCCGGGCGGCCTCGGGCAGCGAATTGCCTGATTTGGGGACCGCGAAGCTCTCTCCGACCCCGCTGCTGGAGGCGATCGTGTCACGGAGCGGACGCTGCTCGAGCACCCAGCTGAGCAGGAACGAGAACCCGGCGACCGCGGCGGCGACCTCGAACACGGTGTTCAGCGCGTTGGTGAAGGCGTGGATGTAGGCGGCGTGAATCGGCGCGGGCAGTTTCGCCAGCGCGGCTGGGTTGGCATGGGCCGCGGCCGCGCGCGCGGCGACGCTCGTGCCCCGCGGCAACAGGGACGTCAGCTCAGCGGCCAGACGGCTGGCGAAGATCGACCCCAGGATGGAGGTCCCGACCGCTCCCCCGATGGAGCGAAACAGCGTCGCGCCCGAGGTTGCGACGCCGAGATCCTCGTAACCGACGGAGTTTTGGACCGCGAGTACGAGGACCTGCATGACCAATCCCAGGCCGAGGCCGAGGATGAACATGAACGCCGAGGCCTCCGCTCGGCTGGTCTGGGCGTCCATCGTCGAGAGCAGCGACAGCCCCACCACCATGATCGCGGTGCCGGCGATCGGAAATGGCTTGTACTTCCCGGTCCGGCTGATCAGTTGCCCGGACCCGATCGAGGTAATCAGCAGGCCGCCGATCAGCGGCAGGATCTGCAGCCCTGAGCTCGTCGGGCTGGCCCCGTTGACGACCTGCAGGAACAGCGGCAGATACGTGACCGAGCCGAACAGGGCAAAGCCGACGACCAGGCCCATCGCACTGGTCACCGAGAAGACGCGGTTGGCGAACAGGCGCAAGGGGAGCACCGGTTCGCGGGCACGGCGCTCGGTGAGCGCAAACAGCACGACCAACACCACTGACGCGAGCGCGAGCAGGAGGGTCGCCGGCGAGCCCCATTTGTAGGTGGTGCCTCCGAGCGTGGCGAGCAGCACGATCGCGCTCAGCGCCGCGGCCAGCAGGCCGGCGCCGAGATAGTCGACCTGGTGGCGAACCTGGTCGGTGCGGGATGGGAAGGTGGCCATCAGCACGACGAAGGCGAGCGCACCGACCGGCAGGTTCACGTAGAAGATCCAGCGCCAGGTGAGGTTGGTGGTGAGAAACCCGCCCAGCAGCGGGCCGATCACGCTGGCCAGGCCGAACACCGCACCGAACAGGCCCTGGTAGCGGCCTCGCTCGCGCGGCGTCACGACGTCGCCGATCGCGGCCATCGTGCTCACGATCAAGCCCCCGCCGCCGAGCCCCTGGAGCGCCCTGAAGACGATCAGCTCGGTCAGGCTCTGGGCAGCGCCGCAGAGCGCGGATCCGATCAGGAACACCACCAGCCCCACCTGCAGCACGATCTTGCGGCCGTACAGATCGCCCAGCTTGCCGTACAGCGGGGTGACGGCGGTCTGCGCCAGCAGGTAGGCGGTCACCACCCACGAGATGTGATCCAGGCCGCCGAGATCGCCGACGATCGTCGGCAGCGCGGTCGCGACGATCGTCGAGTCCAGTGCCGCCATCAGCAGCACCAGCATCAGTCCGACGAAGACGACCCACACGCTCTGGCGGCGCTGCGCGACCGGCGCCGTGGCAGCGGCGACGCTCACTGCTCGGCCACTGCTGAGGCGCCGTCGCAGGCTGGCACGCCAGAGATCATACGTCGGGGCTCAACCGATCACTCGGCGGTCTCGGCGCGTGCCGTCCCCCGGATCGCCCCGTCCACTTGAGCGCCTGGATCCCGGCGCCCCCGCCCGCGCCCGCGCGCCCGGAGTTCGGTCGCGGACCACACCCCGATCGCCACCGTCGCCGTCGCTGCGCCGAGAATGCACACGCCGCCCCACCCGCCGGTCGCGTACAAGGCTGTGCTCGCCGCCGACAGCGCAGCGCCACCGAGAAAGTAGAACACCATGTAGGCGGTGGTGAGTCGGCTGCGCGCGTCGGGACGCAAGGCGTAGATCGCGCTCTGGTTGCTGATGTGGACCCCCTGCACACCGAGGTCCAGCAGGGCAATGCCGACGATCAGAGCGACAATCGAGCTCTGGCCGAATGCCAGTAGTCCCCAGCTGGCCAGCAGCACCAGGATCGCGGCGCTGGTCGCGGCCGCGCCCCGCCCGTGGTCGGCCAGCCGACCCGCGACCGGCGCCGCGACCGCGCCCGCGACGCCCGCCAGTCCGAACAGTCCGATCACCACAGTGCCAAAGTGGTAGGGCGCCCCGGACAGCAGGAAGGACAGTGACGTCCACAGCACGCTGAAGCAGCCGAACGCCAACGCGCCCAGCGCCATCCGCTGGCGTAGCCTCGGCTCCTCCGCGACCAGCTTCAGGACCGAGCGCAGCAGCCGTCCGTAGGGCAGCTGCTCGGTGGGTGGGACGAGCGAAAGCCGTCGCCGCAAGGTCGCCGCGAGCATCAGCATCGCGATCGCCGCGAAGGCGAACACGGTCCGCCAGCCCAGCAGTCCGGCAATCACACCGCTCACCGTTCGCGCGAGCAGAATCCCGATCAGCAGCCCGCTCATCACCGTGCCGACCACGCGTCCGCGCTCGTGCTCGGCCGCCATCGACGAGCTCATCGGCACGATCACCTGGGCGACGACCGAGGTGATGCCGACCACCGCCAGGGCGGCGGCGAACACGGCAAAACCCGGCGCGGCGGCCGCGATCGCCAGGACAGCGGCGGTCACGAGCAGCGTTGTCGTGATCAGCCGGCGACGCTCGAGCAGATCGCCCAGCGGCACCAACAACGCCAGACCGATGACGTACCCGACCTGACTGACGGTGATCAGCAGCCCCGCTGTGCTGTTCGAGACCCCGAAGGCCCGTGCCAACGTTGGCAGCAGCGGCTGCGCGTAGTAGAGATTGGCCACGGCCGCCCCACAGGCGACCGCCAGCAACAGCACGAGGCTGTGGCTGATCCCGGGTCGGGGCGGGGGATCGGGCGGCGGGCGATCGGGCTGGCTCACCCTCACGAGGGCTACAGCGGGGACGCAGACTGGCCCGCGCCCTCGGGGCCCCGCGCGCCGAGAATCAGCTCGATCATCAACTGGTCAGCGTGCTCATGTCGGCGCCCGCGCTCGACGTCGATCTCGGCCAGGTCGGTCGCGCGGATCCGTCCGGCCTCCGCGAGCGAGAACGCCGGCGTGGGCTCGGCCAGTTGCTCGGCTCCGGCCGCCCGGCGCGCCTGCACGAAGATCGGATCGGCGTCGAATGCCGCCCCCTTGGCGGCCAGGATCTTGTAATTGCGCATGCAGCCCCGGGCGAAAGACGCGTACACGTCGACGTCATCCTCGGTTCGATAGGCGCGACAGTCGAAGTGGCGGGCGCCGGTGTAGCCGGCGCGCTCGAGCAGCGCGACGGTGAGGAACGCCTCCTTGAGGTCCTCGGCACCAAAGCGGAAGTCCTGGTCGTACCGTGGGCCGTACTGGGCATTGAGGTCGATGTGGAACAGCTTTCCCGCCCACAGCGCCTGACCGACCGCCTGATGGAAGCTGAGCCCGGACATCGCTTCGTGTGCCATCTCAGGATTGACACCCACCATGTCCGAGTGGGCGAGCCTCTCGATGAAGTGCAGCATGTGCCCAGTGCTGGGCAGATACAGGTGACCGCGCGGCTCGTTGGGTTTGGCCTCCAGCGCCAGCCTGATGTCCAGCCGCTGGGAGCGGATGTACTCGCACAGGAAGTCGATCCCCTCGCGGTAGCGCTCGAGCGCCAGGCGAGGATCGCGCGCGGCGCCCGACTCGACGCCCTCGCGCCCGCCCCAGAGGACGAAGATGGGCGCCTGCAGTTCCGCTGCCACATCGATCGCGCCCATCGCTTTGGCGAGCGCGAACCGCCGCACCGCCGGGTCGGCCGCGGTGAACGCGCCGTCGCGGAACACGGGCTGCGTGAACAGATTGACGGTCGTCATCGGGACGACCAGTCCGGCGTTGTGCACCGCGTCGCGGAAGCGCTTGACGATCCGATCGCGTTCAGCGGCCGGGGTGCCGAACGGAATCAGGTCATCATCGTGCAGGGACACGCCCCAGGCGCCGACCTCGGCCAGCCGGGCGGTGATCTCCTCCGGACCGATCGGGGGTCGGGTCGGCAGTCCGAAGGGGTCAAGTCCGCGGTGTCCAACCGTCCACAGGCCGAACGAGAAGCGGTCCGCTGGGGTGGGGTCGAACTGATCAGGCATCTCGTCTCCTCGAGTGGCGGTGGGCGCTGCTTACGCTACCCAGGAACGCCACCAGATGCGTGAAGAAGACGTTGTGGGGGTAAGCGCCGGCCGGGTCGTTGTGTGCGTAGGTGCTCTGGCGATTGATCAACGTCAGGTTGTGCCGCGGGATGTGGGACTGCTGGGCCAGCGCCGTCGCGTCGGTCAGGACCCCCTGGCCGCCCAGCCGGGCGCCAAAGGCGTAGATCAACAGGTCCTTGGGCAGCTTGCGCCCCAGCGTCGCCTTGACCTGCAGGACGCGTTGGGCCGGATTCGCGTTGCCGTTGTCGAC
>Ga0302181_10000701_pt1 | contig 26615 bp, 22 predicted proteins | sample I_Palsa_E3_3_FD_198786 | JGI IMG/M metagenome (GOLD analysis project Ga0302181, IMG submission 198786) | Peat permafrost microbial communities from Stordalen Mire near Abisko, Sweden - I_Palsa_E3_3 | ecosystem: Environmental > Terrestrial > Soil > Palsa > Peat permafrost | place: Sweden...
CGACATGAAGATCATCCCGAGCACGGAGCTGATCGCCCCTCGCCTCGCCGAGTTCGCCACCGCGTGCGGCGAGACACTGGCCCGGGCCCACGCCCGCACCGGCGATCCGGTGGCCATTGCCAGCTACATCGGGAAGGGCCCAAAATTCGCTGCCGCGATCGGCCTGTTCGCCCGGGTGTACGCCGACCAGAATGAGCGGGACCATGCTCAGCTGGTAAGCGCCATCGCTGCCGGCGCCGTTGAGAGCCTGCCAGGGTGACCGACTGACCTGTCGTGAGCAGGCTCCTCCGCTGCAGATCCGCAAGCCCGTCAGGCAGCCCGCCCCGGAGGAGCCGCTCCGGATGGATCATTGTCGTCATCGCGTCCGGCCATGCGCATCGATCGGCCAAGGCGACACTATCGACCGGATGTAAACCCCAACCAGCGCTCAGATGTCTACCCTCGCAGCACTAGCGGTGGCCGCATCCGCGTCATGCGCCGCCCAGCGAGGCCATCTCCCGGCCGGGCTGTGGCATGATCATGATGACGGTAAGCGGGGAGGCCTCGTGCCGGATGCGATCGTCGTCAAGGGCCTGACGAAAAACTACGGGGACTTCGTCGCACTGCGCGGTGTCTCCTTCACCGTCGAGGCAGGGACCATCTTCGGGCTCCTGGGCCCGAACGGGGCCGGGAAGACGACGGTGGTCCGGATCTTGGCCACCGTGCTGAAGCCGTCCGGCGGCGGGGCGACCATCCTGGGTACTGATGTGGTCAGGCAGCCAGAGTGGGTCAGGTTTGACATCGGGCTGGCTGGCCAGTTCGCGGCGGTAGATGAGCAGCTGACCGGCCGGGAGAATCTCAGGCTGGTCGGACGGCTGGCGCAGCTGCGCCCGAAGCTGATCCCGGCCCGTGCGGACGAGCTGCTGGAGCGTTTTGGGCTCAGCGACGCCGCGAACAAGCCGGTGAAGGCGTACTCCGGTGGCATGCGCAGGCGGCTGGACATCGCTTCCGCGCTCGTCCAGCGGCCCCGGGTGCTGTTCCTGGATGAGCCGACCACCGGCCTGGACCTGCAGAGCCGGGGGCAGCTGTGGAGCATGATCCGTGAGCTCGTGCGAGGCGGGACCACGGTGCTGCTGACGACCCAGTACCTCGAGGAGGCAGATCAGCTGGCTGGCCGGATCGCGGTCATCGACAACGGCCAGATGATCGCCAACGACACCCCGGCCCGGCTCAAGGCGGTGTTCGGCAGCACGATCCTGGAGCTGGGCTACCTCGGCGCCGAGGCCGCATCCCGTGCGGCCGCGATGCTGGCCGCCAGCCAGGGTGATCACCTGGAGCTGGACCGGACGACCGTGCGGCTCAGGACTCAGGACAGCGCCCAGGTGCTCAGCGAGGTGCTGCCGAGACTGGAGCAGGCTGGCCTGCGGCCCAGCCACCTGCTGGTGCGCGACCCGAGCATGGACGATGTGTTCCTCGCCCTGACCGGCAAGCCAGGCGCGGATGCCCAGCCGGCCGCCGACGTGGCGGCCGGCCCTGGCGCGGGCGGGAATGATCGACCAGCAGGCGGGGGAAGCACGGCATGAGCGAGCCGAAGGGCGCCGGCGGCGCCTGGACTAAGGAGCGACGGAGGAGCGACGAGGGAAGGCGCCGCCTCGGAGGCGCCCGGAGGCGAGCGGGAGACACGGCATGAGCTATTCGCCGGACACGGTCAGTGCGGTGGACGCATCGCTGGCCGCGGGCTTCCCAGCCGCCGAGCGCCGGCCGCGTGACTGGCTTTCGCCTGCCCGCGATACCTTCGCGATCACCTGGCGCAACCTGATCGGTATCCGGCGGGTGCCGCAGCTGGTGGTCTTCACACTGATCCAGCCGGTGATCTTCGTCCTGCTGTTCACCTATGTCTTCGGCGGGGCGATCAAGGGGCTGCCACCCGGCCTGACGTACGTTGACTACCTGATCCCGGGTGTATTCGTGCAGACCGCGGTCTTCGGCTCGATCATCACCGCGGTGGGGATGGCGACCGACCTGAAAAGCGGGATCATCGAGCGGTTCCGCTCGCTTCCGATGTCGCCCTCGGCTGTCCTCGTCGGGCGCTCGATGAGCGATCTCACCAGGAACGTCTTCGTGGTGATCCTGATGGGGGCGGTGGGCTTCCTCGTTGGCTTCCGTTACAGCAGCGGACTGGGCAAGTTCCTGCTCGGCATGCTGCTCGTGCTGGCCTTCGGCTACGCGCTGTCGTGGATCTTCGCGATGGTCGGCATCGCGGTCAAGGACCCCGAGACGGCACAGGCGGCCGCGTTCCCGATCCTCGCCCCGCTCGTGTTCGCCTCCTCGGTCTTCGTGCCGGTGAGCACGATGCCGGGCTGGCTGCAGCCGTTCGCGGAGAACCAGCCGGTCTCGCTGACGGCGTCGGCGGCCCGGCACCTGATGATCGGGACCGCGGCAGGTAACGATCTGCTCTGGTCGTGCGTCTGGCTCATCGGCATCATCGCGGTGTGCGCCCCGCTGTCGGTATGGCTCTACAGAAGGTCCGTCTAGTGCACTGACGACGCGTCCGGATCGATGAAATCGTCACCGCGGGCGCGGGCGCCGGCCGGGGGGTGCATAGACTCTCGGAAAGAGATCATCCACGGCGTGCAGGCTGGGGCAGGGTCCGGAACGGCTCCACGAGTTGACGGTGCGATCACAAGTGCAGGGAAGGCAGAGGGCGCGTGACTAATTTTCCCGCCAACCGCGAAATCGGATCGGCAGGATGAGCGAAGGGGGCGCCCCCGTCCCCGACCTGTACCTCGTCGTCGGGTATGACGGGTCTCCGCCAGGCAACCGGGCGCTCGATACCGCGGTCAATCTGTTGCACGGCCGCGCGGGCAGCATCGAGGTCGTGTACATCGCTCACCTGCCCAGCATCGACATGCTGTCGGCCGACGCCGTCGGCCAGATGGAAGTCGACTTCGACGAGATCGAGCGGGACCTGCGCACCGCGGCCGAAAAGCAGCTGCGCGGCCGTGAGGAGCGCTGGGGGTTCGAGCGGCGCCAGGGCCCCATCGCGGACGAGCTGATATCAGCCGCCACACGTATCCGCGACAGCCACCCGGGCGACAGTGTGGCGATCGTGGTCGGAAGCTCCTCGCACGCCATGCACCGCGTGATCGGTTCGGTGGCCGTGATCCTGGCCCACCGCGCACCGGTCCCCATCGTGATCGTGCCCTAGCACGTTAGGCGGGCAGTCCCGCGCCAGCTGCCGATCACCAGAAGCCAGGCAGGTGCCCGTCCACCGCGTTTGGGGGTGTTGCCGGCCGGCATCGCCCCCAATGCGCAAAGGGCGATGGGGCCGCCGCATTCCCGGCTCTAGATGATGCCGAGCTCGTGGCCCCGTCGCACCGCGTCGTGCCGGGTCGAGACGCCGAGCTTGCGGTAGACAGCACGGGTGTGGCTCTTGACCGTGTTTGCTGACACGTAAAGCTCCTGGCCGATCTCACGCGCGGACAGGGTTCCCCGGAGCAGCTGCAGCACGGCCCGCTCGCGTTCGCTCAGCGGCTCAGCGGGAAGCCCGGCCGGAGGCGGCCCCACCAGCCGTCGGTCAAGGCGTTCCAGCCGGTCAAGCTGGGCTGCCGCGCCATCGGGGAACGCCGCCAGCACGTCGCGTGCCTCACCGAGCAGCGCGCCGGCGCCAGACTGGTCGTCCAGCTCCAGCAGTACAGAGGCCAGCCGCAGCAGAACTTCTACCGTCGGCCATGGACTGACGCCCGACCATCGGCGGCGGGCCCGGAGCGCGCCCTCCAGCTCGTCGCGGGCCTCCAGGAACCGGCCCTGAGCCGCGAGGACCACCCCGACGGCGATGGCGGCGAGCGCAGCCTGCGGGACCTGGCTCAGGCCAGCCACCTCGTCAGCCACCATGTCCCTGGCCATATCGGCCATCTGCTCGGCCTGGCCGAGCCTGCCCTGCTCCACCGCCACGAGGGACATCATGACGGAAGCGTTCAAGCGAGCCAGGGCCAGCGATGGCCCGCTGAACAGCAGAGGCTCCAGCTGCCGCGCTGCCGCCTCAAACTCACCACAGAAATAGAGCGCCGCACCGTAGCTGGACCGGGCCACCCCATACCACGGTGACGCCGGGTTGGTCTCCAGCTCGACGGCCTGCGCCGCTGACACGCGCATCCGGGCCAGCCCGTTGGCCCCGAAGGTCCCGTCCAGCAGCGCTGCTGACGACCGCAGGGACCGGATGCCATCTGGCAGCGGTCCCTGATCGCCGCCTGCCGCTACCACCGGAAGCCATCGCCAGACCGCCTCGCGATCACCCGTCAGCGCGGCAACCCAGGCTGCGCTATGCGCGGCCAGCGGACTCGTACCGATGTTGTCATCGCCGAGCGAGCGAAGCCAGCTACGCACGGTAGCCACCTGGCCCGCGTCCATGTACCGGTACCAGTGCTGCGCGATGAGGGTGGCCGACCGGGTGACGTCGCCAGCCGCCAGTGCGTGACCGATAGCCTCGTCGGCTGATCCCCGCTCCAAATACCAGGCGCTGGCCCGCTGGTGCAATGCGGGGATTGCGCCGGGCTCGGCACGATCAAGCTGTCCAAGCAGCAACTGCGCGAAAAGATGATGGTAGCGAAACCATTCCCGCTTATCGTCCAGTGCGATGAGAAACAAGTTCTCACGTTCGAGCTTATCAATGACATCCCGGGCATTCACCGTCCCGGTCACCGCGTCGCACAGCGGCGCGGTGAACCGGCTCAGTACTGCCGTTCGCATTAGAAATTGCTGAATAGGTTCCGGCTGACGGCCGATTACCTCTTCGGCCAGGAAATCCACGATATAGCGATTACCGCCGGTAAAGTCACGGGCAAAATTGGCCGGAGCAGGGTGGTCGCGGAGAGACAGCGCCGCCAGGTACAAACCGGCGGGCCATCCTTCAGATAGCTCGACGAGCTCGGACAGGTCATGGTCGCTCAGTTTGACGGAGGCCACCTGCTGGATGAGCGCGTCCGCCTGTTCCGCTGTGAACCGGAGATCCGCCATCCGGATCTCGGCCATCTCCCCCGCTGCTCTCAGCTTACCCAGGGACAGCGGCGGTTCGGCCCGGGTGCTCAGTACGACCTGGACGGTGGGCGGGAGGCGGAGCAGCAGGAACTCAAGCTGATCATGGCAGCGACGTTCCCTGATGAGGTGGTAGTCGTCAAGAATGATGACCATCGGCGCCGCGAGCGCGGACAACTCGTTGACTAGACGCGAGAGCGCATCGCTGACCGCGGGCACCTGCCGGTGCAGCGAACGCAAAATCGGGTCCGCGCCGAGGTCAGGACGAACACGCTGCAATGAGGTAATGAGGTGCTGCCACAATCGCGCGGGGTCATTATCGCCGGGGTCAAGTGAGATCCACGCCAATGGCTGCCGGGCAGCTGCCTCGGACCCCCATTGCGCCAGGAGAGTTGTCTTGCCGTAGCCCGCGGGTGCGTCTATCAGCACAAGCTTGGCCACAATATTGTCCAGTTCGTGCGCCAGCGCGGGGCGCTTCACCCAGTCCTTGCGGATACGAGGAATGTGCAGCTTACTGTCCAGTACGACGTCGAAGCTGGGCCGCGGTGCCGCTGAGACAGAAGCAGCCCGCACCGGCCCCCGATCTACCGTCGAATGCTCGCTTAGCCCAGGCACCATCCCGCACCCCCATAACGGAGCATAACGCATGCTTCGTGAACCAGACGTGAACACTTTTGGCGGTCCCGAGGGCCGCCTGGGGCTAACGATTGCAGTCCGGCGAAAGGTCATGAGATCGCCTCAATATGCGAATGGGATTGCACCGGATGCTCCCCTGCCAGGCCCTTTCACCCGGGTGATATCCGCCCGGATGACCCCAGGACGGTTGACAGCTCACCCTTGTCGGAGAGTAACTGTCACGGGTGAGCCGGCCTGTCATGGCCCCTGGTTAGCGGACAGGTCCGATGCCCTGGGCAGTTTGAGGGGGAGAGTGAGGGCACCGCGATGGCGTCAAGCGCAACGAGTTCTTCTCGGCCGCGGGTTACCAGTCCCGAAGACACGATCATTGCCGCCAAGATCGCCGTACCCGGCTTGCCTCCCTGGCTGGTCTCCCGGCCCCGAATCAACGAGCGGATCAGGGCTGGAGCGCAGGGTCCGCTCACCCTGGTCAGCGGGCCTCCAGGAGCAGGCAAGACGATGGCGATCGCATCGTGGGCGGCCGCCCGGGCCGGCCCGTTCCCCATCGCCTGGGTCACACTCGATGAGTACGACAACCGGCCCAAGACCTTCTGGTCTTACATCGTCGAGGCCCTGCGGTGCGCTGGGGTGGACGTACCGAGAAAAGTCTGGGCGTCCGGGCAGGGCCGCGCCGACTACGGATTCCTGGTCAGGCTCGCGGCGGCGATAGAAAGACACGGTTCGCCCGTCGTGCTGGTTCTCGATGACCTCCATATGGTGACCGCGCCCCGGCCATTGAGCGGGCTAGCCCAACTGCTCAGGAACGCACAGCCATCCTTGAGCATCGTCATAGCATCCCGCAGCGATCCGCTCCTGCCGTTGCACCGCTACCGGCTGGCCGGCGAGCTGACCGAGATCCACGCCGACGACCTCGCGTTCACCGTCGATGAAGCCGGGCTGCTGATGAAGTACCACGGCGTGCGGCTGGGTGCAGAATCGCTGGCGTTCCTCAACGACCGGGCGGCCGGGTGGGTGGCGCCCCTGCGTCTGGCCGCGATCTCGATGAAGCATCACCCCGACCCGGGCCAATTCGTCAAAGAGTTCGCCACCGAGGACGGTGCCGTCGCGGGCTACCTGGCCGCGGAGGTGCTCAATACCCTGCCGGCCAGCATGAGATCCCTCCTCTTGCGCACGAGCATTCTTGAGCGCGTCAATGTCGAACTGGCCAGCGAGCTCGCCAGTCAGGAGTCCGCCACCGCCCTTCCGGCGCTCGCCCTGGCCAATGCTCTCATCCAGCCCGTGGGTGGCGGCTGGTACCGCTATCACCCGCTGTTCGCCGAGGTTCTGCGCCTGAAGCTGCAACGCGAATCCCCAGAATTGGTACCTGACCTGCACCGGCGGGCGGCTCAGTGGCTCCGGGCAAACCGGACGCCCGCCGAGGCGGTCCGGCAGGCCGCGGCGGCCGGCGATTGGCAGCTCGCCGCTCGGATAGCGATTGATGAGCTTGCGGTGGACCAGCTCATCGAGCCACATGGCATCGAGCCGCTCGCCGAGGTACTGCAGCACATGCCGCACAGCCAGGACTGGAGCGAACCGCAACCGTTGCTGGTCACGGCCGCGCTGGGTCTCTCAAGCGCCGGCACGGACTCTGTCGGTGCATCGCTCGCTGTCGCCGACGGCATGCTCGACCAGATTCCGGCTGATGAAGAGATCCCGTCCCGGCTCGCCCGGGCCGTGATAAGCCTCCGCCTGGCGCACCGCACCGGGGATCTCGGCGCGGCCAAGCTCGCGGCTGCTGATGCTGCAGCGCTCGCGGCCAGGATTCCCGGCGATCAGCTGACGCTACATCCTGATGTGACCGCACAGGTGATGGCGGGTCGCGGCGCAGTGGAACTGTGGTCAGGCCATTTCGATCAAGCAGAGACCTCCTTCCGGGCGGCGGCGGCGATCGCGCGCAATACGTGGCAGCGAGCCGACTGCCTTGGCCACCTCGCGCTCCTGGAAGCCCTCTGCGGCCGGCTGAGCCACGCCGCCGAGCTGGCCTTGGAGGCGGCCGGGGTACATGGGGCCGGCGACGCCAAGACGGATGAGTGCTCCAGCCGGGCGGCGATGGTCGCCCTGGCCTGGGTTCATGTCGAACGCAACGAGTTGCCGGAAGCCCGCCGCTGGCTGCGGCATGCCGATGAAGCGCTGCAGCTTCGCCCGGACAAGCTGATCGGCGTCCTGGCCTGCCTCGTGGCGGCGCGCGGCTCCCTGGCCCAGAGGCACGCAGGGTCGGCGCTGGAGCTCGTCGCCCGCGCGTTGCGCGGGTGGTCGCCCGCGCCCTGGCTGGAGCGGGACCTTACGCTGGCCGAGGCCCAGGCTCACCTGCTAGAAGAAAATGTCCCGGCCGCGGTTGATGCGGCCCGCCGGGCTGGTGCAGGCACTTCGGTTGACGCGGCGGCCGCCTTGGCCGGTGCCTGCCTGGCCGCCGGGGATATCGAGGCCGCCAGGCAGGCGCTTACCAGGGTCGCGGCCGCTGCCGAGCTGGCACCGGATCATGTCTGCCTGCCGGTGTGGCTGGCCGATGCTCATCTGGCGCAAGAGACGGGAGATCAAGCACGCTCCCAGGGCTTGCTCGAGCGTGCCGTGCGACTCGCCGAGAGCGAGCAGTTGCGACTGCCGTTCGTCATAGAACGAGCCTGGATGCAGGGCGCACTGCAGCGCAATCCCGACCTTGCCCTTGCCTTCCGGCATCTGATGCAGCCACCCGCGATGATCCGGGGCGCCTCAACCCGGTCCCGGATAAACCGGCCCCGGACGATCCCCCCGGGCAAGCCAGCCATCACTCCACCGCGGCAAGTCGCGGCAGCGCAATCAACACCGCTGATCGTAGAGAAACTCAGCGAACGCGAGCGTGAAGTGCTGGAGCACGCGTCGCAGATGCTGGGCACAGCCGAGATCGCGGCCGAGATGTTCGTCTCGGTCAATACCGTCAAGAGCCACCTGAAGAGCATTTTCCGCAAGCTGGGTGCAGCCAGCAGGAACGAGGCCGTCCGCCGTGCGCGCCAGCTCCAGCTGATCTAGGTCGGCCAGGTGCGGCCCGCGTACGGTGACGATACGCCGGGATCCTCGTGGCGCTAGCCGCGAATGACCGCTTCAGCATCACCTCCCACGGGTGAGGCCGGAACTGCATTGTTCACTGCGCGAGTGAAGCGGACGCGCCTCTCCGGGTACACCATCCCGGCCAGAACGGAGCAAACGCCCCCGCAGCCGTGTTCCGGCTGCGGGGGCGTGCGTCGTTCGAAGCCACCTTCATCGAGGCGGTCGCCGGCTATTCCGGCCGCGTCGCCTGCTTCGAGGCCGAAGCCTGGCTCGTGAAGCAGCAGCCGCCGAACCACATTAACGCGGCTGGATCAGGCTAGTACCTTGGCCTTCTCCTGCTCGTATTCCTGATTGGTTATCGCTCCCCGGTCGTGCAGGTCGGCGAGTTTGGTGAGCTGATCCGCCGTACTGGTGGGTGCAGCCACCTCGTCCTGGAGGTACTTGCGGAGCGCATCATCCTGCTGCTGGGCCTGGTGCTGGGCCCGCTCGTGCATCTTGTCGCCGCGGGCGATCAGGTAGACCACGACCCCGATCAGCGGAATAAGCAGTACGAACAAGAACCAGAGAGCTTTACCCCCGCCGGACAGATCGCTGCTGCGGAAGATGTCGATGATCACGGTGATCAGGATCCAGAACCAGATCACCCACAGGAACAACTCGAGGATCGTCCAGAAGACGTTGAGCAAGGGATAATTCATGGATTCTCTCCTTCGAACGAATATCCACGGGGCTGACGTCCGCACAGCCGGGGCGGACCTTTGCTGAGAAGTATCTCTATCTGCGCGACCCTGCTCATCATCCCCAGCGGGGGATGTCTGTCCCTCAAGCCGCTGAGAGGCTTCAGCGCAGAGGGGCGGACAGACCATTCCCCGAGCGTTTGCGGACTCTCGATTAGTTGATAATCGGCCCGCCGAGAGAGAGGGGTACGACATGGCAATCGGGCCAGTGCAGCTCATCGTGCTGGGCTTCAGCCAGCCTGACTTCCACGGAGAGATCATCGCGGCGCTGGAGCGGCTGCGGGAGAGCGACACCATTCGGGTCATCGACTCGATGGCTGTCTACAAGGACGCGGACGGGAAGCTGGAGGTGGAGCACCTCAGCAACCTGTCCACCGAAGAAGCCGTCGAGCTGGGCAGCAAGATCGGTGCCCTCATCGGACTTGGCATCGAGGGTGAAGACGGCGTAGAGGCAGGAGCAGCTGCCGGCGCAGAGGCGGCCGCAGCTGGGGTAAGCGTGTTCTCCGAAGAGGAGGCCTGGGATGTGCTGGAAGACATCCCGAACGACTCCGCCGCGGCCCTGGTCCTGCTCGAGCACCACTGGGCCGTACCGCTGCGCGACGCGATCGTGCGCGCGGGCGGATTCCGCCTGAGCGACGGCTTTATCAGCCCACTCGACCTCGTCGACATCGGGCTGCTGTCGGCCGAGGAAGCTGAGGAGCTTCATGCCATGGAGACGTCTGCGGCAGCAGCAACGTAGCCCTCGGAAAGCGGTCATAGAGGAGGAATGACATGTTCGGAGCACGCAGGGTCGCCCGGCGCACCAGTCGTCGCACCGCACGCCGTGTCGACCGTCGCCGTAGGTAACGGCGGTCAGTGATAACACGAGCCCTGACCCCGCCTAGGGGTCAGGGCTCGCGGCCAGCAACCTCCAGTGCCCTAGACCCGCACTGGGGGGGCGTGATGGCGCCGCAGCGAGGGCCGTCCACGCTGCACGGCTTTCCCAGCCTCGCCTCCTTCCGGAAGGGTGAATAGCGATAGGTTGGCGATACCGGGTTCAGCCGCCGGGTGTTCACCAGCAGGCCGAGAGCACGGCGGCGATCTGACCAGCTACCCCCTGGGGGTGATGTGTGGTCACCGCGCGGCGGCCACATTTGATCATGGCCTCGGTAAACGTCCGGCCGGAAGACGCCGGGGTGCACGAGCAGACCAAGCTGAGGACCGGCCGAACCGGGTCAGCTATTTAAAGCCCGGGTTGCCGAGTGGGACGTTCGCAGAGAGGATTCCATGGGCTGGGGAATCGTTGGCGGCATCATTTATTTCGTGCTGCTCGTCACTTTGGGTGTCATCTCGATACGGAAGGGCCACTGGATCATGTTCCTGGTGGGCTTGATCATTCCGATCTTCTGGTTTATCGGCGCGCTCATGCCTAGCAGGCGGCGCTGACCACCTGACGTGGTGCGCGTACCCAGGAAACCGGCTGGCAGGCCCGGCCGTCGATGACCGGGGTGAGAGAGCGGAGGAAGACGGCACCGGAGGGGCCACATATCCGCCGGCGGGGATCACCTACTCGTACCGTCCACCGAGGCGGCTACGGCGAACGCGGGTCAGCTGTCGCGGAGGATGCTGGCGGTTCCGCCGATGACGTCGGCGGCCAGCTGGGTCAGGGGACGGTTATGGTCACGGGCGTAGCGGCGCAGGATGATGAAGGCATCATCAGTAGTGGCCTGGAGCCGCTCAGCGAGAATCCCCTTGGCCTGCTCGATCATGACACGGCTGTTCAGCGCCACCTGCAACTGCGCGGCGATGACCTCCTGCTGATGGACCGCGCGTTCCTGCAGGATCCCGATCGTGGCCACATCGACCAGCGCCCGGGCAGCGACCGCAACCGCCGGATCCAGGCCGTCCGGGGCGATACGGAACAAGTTCAGCGTCCCGACAACCTGATCACGCAACCGCATCGGGAGGGCGTGCACCCCCGCAAAGCCCATCTCCCGGGCGGCCGCGGCGAACCGCGGCCAGCGCGCCGTGGCCCGGTCCGCCCGGATGTCACTGATGATGACCGCCTGCCCGGAGTGGTAACAGTCCAGGCACGGGCCCTCGTCGTTCTGGATCTGAAACAGCTCCAGCACCCTGGCCTGCTCGGTCGACGCCGCGACCAGCCGCAGCGTCCCCCCGCCATCGGCCAGCAGCAGCCCCGCCGCGTCCACCTCCAGGAGCTCCACGCACCGCTCGGTGAGCGCGTGCAGAAACTCCATCAGGTCAAACCCGGCGACCAGGGTATCCGCCAGCTCGACGAACACCTGCGCCAGACGCTCATCCACGGTTGCCGCCATAGATGACACAGTAGACCCGGAACCGTCAGGAGCGCCTCGTGCACATCGGCCTGCCCGCGCCAGTTGTGCGTGCGGCCGGCGGTCGCGGTCTTCCGGCCGCAGTCAGCCTCCCCGCCCCCGGACCCGGTCCTACGTGGTCTCGGGTCCGTAGCCGGCGCTGCTCAGCATCTCGCGCAGGTCGACGACTGTCTGGGTGTCAATGTCCTTGCGGGGAGGGTCGAAGAACTCGGTGTCCGACCCGAGGGTTACGGCCACCTTGCCGTCGCGGTGCTCGACGACCGAGCCCACCGCCTCGAGCAGGGACACCACGGCCTGCCACTCGATGTTGTGGCTCACCGGATGCTGAAAAATCTGGCGCAAGGTATTGCGGTGATGGTTGCTGAGGTGCGCCGGCTCTGGCGTCGATGACATTCATGCTCCTCACTCGGCGGTCCCGCGGTTCTGGCCTGAACCCGGGGCAAGCGTGCGCTCTTGGCAAGTAGTTCACACCGGCTGAGGCTGCGGATGACCGGGGGCCTGACCGCTAGCGCGAGTGCCTGGAAGGCCAGGCGGTCGCCGTCGCTGACCAGTCTGGGGGACACGCGGCGGCGGCCGGCGGACCCTGGATACGCATGCGCGCTAGCGGGAAGCCTTACGCATGGGATACGCATGCGCGCTAGCGGGAAGCCTAACGTACTCCGGGGATGTGCCAGCGGGAGGTCATGCTTGCTCCAAAGCCGGTAGGCGGGGCAGGGGGGCATCGTGCCGCGATATGGCGTTATTTGCCGGAACCTGCTTGACTACGTTGGCGGCAGGCACCGTTCCCCTCATGCACAGTCCCACTTGGTGATCCACCGGCCGACTGACGGGGGCCCGCGGGCACTAGCTCGCCGTGACCGCAGGCATGAAGGTAGGGGGCGGAACCGCGGACCAGGGCACCGGCCGGGGACTCCCACGGGCGCGACGCGGCGGCTGAAGCGCGACCGTAGTCTCGTGGCGATTGCCGAAGAAGGAGACCCCCCATGGACGGTGCGCGTGGCGGTAGTCAGCAGCCGCGCCGAGGCGGATCTGATCGTTGGCCTGCTGGGCAGTAACGACGTGCCAGCGGCCGTGTCGGCGGACGATGCCGGAGCACAGGAACCAGAGCTGCAGGTACAAGGTGTTCGCGTAATGGTCGCCCCCTCCGACGAAGCCCGGGCCCGTCAGCTCCTGGCCGCCGTGGACGAGACTCCTGCAGAGACTGGGCACCCCAGCGCCTTTCAGCGATGGAAAAGCTCGCACCTCGGTCAACGGAAGACCTGATCGACCGCCGTGACTGAGGAGACCTCTGGCCGGCCGCTCGGTTTCCTGCGGTCCGTCCATATGATCTTGCCGTGCAGCCTGTGCGCATTGTCAGGTCCATGGACATGGGTGCCGGTCGGGCGTAGGGTAATTATTGCTCCGGACCCGGGCGGCTGTCCCCGCGAATGTGACGGAAACAGCCTAGGACCCGGAGTTTCTGCTTTCGGGCCAGCGCCGGGACAGGCCGCTATCGCCAGGGCGGCCGCACCCTCGGGGCGCCGTCGGCTGCCGACGGCATCCGGAGAGGATCCACCAGCGTGCCCGATCAGCCCACCGCCTTCATCCCCACTCAGCACACCGCGCCGTATGACGGCATAGCTCCGTTTCCCAGTCGCGGTCAGCCGCCCGGCACGGCGGGGGGACGGGCCCGGGCCTTGGTGACGGCCGCGATCGTCACCGTGCCGTTCGGCGGTCTGGCCGCGGCTATGTGGCTGGCGTGGGGCCACGGGCTGAGCCTCACCGATATTCTGCTCGCGGTCGCCTTCTACCTGGTCACCGGCCTCGGGGTGACGGTGGGCTTTCACCGGCTGCTAACCCACCGTGCCTTCACCGCACGCCGCCCGTTGCGCATAGCGCTCGCTATCGCGGGGTCGATGACCTTCCAGGGTGATGTGATCGGCTGGGTCGCCATCCACCGGCGTCACCACGCCTTCAGCGACCGGCCCGGTGACCCGCATTCGCCCTACCGGTACGGCACCGGCCTGACCGCCCAGCTCCGCGGCCTCGCCGACGCCCACACGGGCTGGCTGCTGCGTGACGACCCAACCTCACCGGCGCGGTATGCACCCGACATGGTGGCCGACCCGGCGATGCGGGCGGTCTCCACGGCGTTCCCGGCCTTGTGTGCCGCCTCACTGGCACTTCCGGCCGTCGCGGGCTGGCTGATCGGCGGCACCTGGCAGGCCGCGCTCGCCGCAATGTTGTGGGCCGGGCTGGCCAGAATCGCCCTGCTGCAGCATGTCACCTGGTCGGTCAATTCGCTGTGCCACCTCATTGGCACCCGCCCGTATGCCACCCGCCGGTATGACCGCGCCACCAACTTCTGGCCGCTCGCCCTGCTCTCGCTCGGGGAAAGCTGGCACAACGGCCACCACTCCGACCCTGCCTGTGCGCGGCACGGTGTCGGCGCCCGCGAGGTCGACGTCTCCGCGGCCGTCATCCGCGTCTTCGAGCGCCTGGGCTGGGCCACCGCCGTCCACTGGCCCAGCCCTGCCCGCCTCGCCGCCCGGCACCGCCCGACCGGCAGCGGCCCGTCCTCCAGCCAGCGACACGCCGAGCCCGCCCGGCCCCAGCTTGCCGGTCCCGCTCCGCTCACCGCTGCCGACCCGATCCAGTGAGAACCGGCACTGGACCGCTTGCCGCCAGCCCGCCGGCGCCAGGGCGGGCCAGCGCCGCGGGAATCGGCCGCGATCGCGGCGCCCAGCAGCCGGCGACCGCCCGGCCCCGGCCTGCCCGCAGAATCCTGCGCACCACCATGTCGGCCGCCCTCATCGCGGCGGCCTTCGGGTTCGCCCTGCCCCATGTCGCGTCCTACCGCAGCGTGTGGGCCAGCCTGGGCGCGCTGAGCTGGCCGTACGCCGTGCTCGTCGCCACCGCAGCCGTCGCCAGCATGGCCGCCTACTGGCTCACGATCCGCGCGGTTCTGCCCTGGATACGGATGCGGCAGGCCGCCACCGTCAGCCTCGGCTCAAACGCAGTCGCCAACACCCTGCCCGCGGGAGGCGCCCTGGCCATGGGCGTCAGCTGGGCGATGCTGTCCAGCTGGGGCCTTAGCACTAGCGGCTACGTCCTCTACACCCTGGTGACCGGCGTCTGGAACGTCCTCGCCCTTCTGGGCCTCCCCGTCCTGGCCTTGGTGGTCATGACCACCGCCAGCCGACCCGACGCCCTCCTGATCAGCGCCGCGGCTGTGGGCCTGGCCTTGCTCACCGCCATGGCCTGCGGGCTCGGCCTACTGCTGCGCAGCCAGGCCTTCACGCTCCGCGTCGGCCACGCACTGCAGCCCGCCCTGGTCATCGCCGCCCGGCTGGCCCGCCGACCGCCGCCCGCCGAGGCCGCTGGGTCGCTGTCCCGCTTCCGGGACCAGGCCGGCGCCCTGCTCAGTACGCGCGGCGGGCGGATCACCGCAGCCACCGTGGCCAGCTATCTCACCCTGTGGCTTGTTCTGCTGACCTGCCTGCGCGCTGTCGGCTTGTCCCAAACCCAGGTGCCCTGGCAGACATCCCTGGCGGCCTTCGCGTTCGTCCGGCTGCTCACGGCCCTGCCCATCACCCCCGGCGGCCTCGGGATCACCGAGCTAGGCCTAGTCGGCGTCCTGGCCACCAGCGCCGATCACAAAGTCACTGTCCAGGTGACGGCCGCCGTGCTGCTGTACCGGGCCGTCACCTATCTGCCCTCCATTCCACTCGGAGCCGTCGCCTGCCTCATCTGGCGGCACGCACCCGCGCTCATCGGTAGCAGCCGGCTCACGCCATCCCGGACAGTCCAGGGCGCGGTAGCGGCACCTGACTGCCCACGGCAAACCTCACCACCAGGCCAGGCGGTCACCCACGACGGGCCCAGCGAAGTACCGGCAAGCGCTGGCGGCTAGGAACGGCGCAGAGAGCCGGCCCGTACTGCGCGATGGCCGGCATCATGCGCCTAACGGATCCGGACCGGCGGGGCGGGCGATACGCTCACGATCAGGCCATCTCGTGTGCCGCTGCGCGGCCTCCGGGGCCAAGCTGATGGGGGCCGCCGGGCACGCGGAACAGCATGGCGTCAGTGTGGCCTCGGGCTCCGGCCACTACCTCGGAGGAGAATCGACCATGCCCAGGATCGCCTGGTGACCGGTGGCGCGAGCGGGCTCGGCGCGGCGACCGCTGAGCGGCTGCGCGCCGAAGGTCTCGCGGTGACGACCCTGGATATCCGCGGGCCGGTCGACCTCGTCGCGGACGTGACCGACGAGGCGGCGCTCAGCCGGGCAGCCAGCCAGGTCGGCCCCGTGGACGTGCTCGTCAACTCGGCCGGCATCGTGGGGGCGAACAAGCCGCTCCTGGAGACCACCGCCCCGGAGTGGCGCAGCGTCTTCGACGTCAACGTGCTGGGCACCGTGAACACCATGCGCGCATTCGTGCCCGGCATGTGCCAGCGGGGCTGGGGCGGGTAGTCAACTTCGCCAGCATGGCCGGCAAGGACGGCAACCCGAACCTGTCGATCTACTCGGCGTCCAAGGCCGCGGTGATCGCTTTGACCAAGTCGGCAGGCAAGGAGCTGGCCACCACCGGAGTGCTGGTCAACGCCATCGCGCCCGCCGTCATCGCCACCCCCATGAACGACAGCACGGCACCGGACGTACTCGCCCACATCACCAGCCTGATCCCGATGAAGCGCGTCGGCCGGCCCGAGGAGGTCGCCGAACTGTCCGCCTTTCTCTGCTCAGACCGGGTGAGCTTTTCCACCGGTGCCGTCTATGACATCAGCGGCGGCCGCGCGACCTACTGAGCCGCCCGCCCTGCTGGGACAAAAACGCGGCCATCTCCCGACCGGGAACGGGAACATTCGCGACCCGGCTCCGGCTGCAGGTCACGTAAGATTTCTTGTAGTGCAAATTTTTAGACCATGCAAAGTTGTGGTGAACGCATCATGACACTGGCCCATACAGCTTCCGGGGGCGGGCCGCACGCCTCGCTGCGCGAGCGCAAGAAGCTGGCCACCCGCCGCGCGCTCCGCCGGACTGCCCTCGACCTGGTCACCGAGCGTGGCTTCGCGCACGTGACCGTGGACGACATCGCGGCGGCGGCCAACGTGTCGACCCGGACGTTCTTCAACTACTTCCCGTCCAAGGAAGCCGCGCTGTTCGGCACGGACCCGGACCGGATCACCGAACTGCGCCAGCGCCTCGTGCGTGAGGCACCCGGCGAGCCCGCCCTGGATGCGCTGCGCGTGGTCATGCTCAGCGACGCCCAGGCGGTGGCCGACGAGCTAAGTGAGCTCGGCGGCGATCCGGCGGGCTGGCTGCGCCGGATGAAGGAGGCCCGTACCGATCCGCATCTGCGCGCAGCCCACGCGGCGCAAATGGCGCTGCTCGAGCGGGCTATCACCGAAGCGCTTGCCGAGCGGCTCGGCACCGACCCGGAAAGGGATCCATATCCGGGTCTGCTGGCCGCCACAGCGTCTGGCGTCATGCGCGCCAGCATGACGTTCTGGGCGGGTTCCGGCGGCTCGGTACCGCTGAGCCAGCTCATCGATCTCGCGTTCCGGGCGCTCGCCGACGGGCTGCCCGAGGACTGCGCTTTGCGTAACGTCAGCACTCTGCGTCACGTCAGCGCCAGCCCGGGGGGACGGTCCTCCCAGACCGCCCGGCCGGAGAACGCGGCGGACAGAAAGGACACCCACTGATGGCCTCAGCCACTCCCGCGGCAGCCGGCGGCTCCCAGCCTGCCACGGCCGACGTCACCGGCGGCGGCGCCCTGCCCGGGCTCGGCCGCCGCCGCATCCTGCTCATCATCGGCGCGCTCATGCTCGGCATGCTGCTCGCCGCGCTCGACCAGACGATCGTGTCCACGGCGCTGCCGACGATCGTCGGCGACCTCAAGGGCGGTTCGCACATCGCCTGGATCATCACCGCTTACCTGCTCGCCACCACGGTGTCTACCCCGCTCTGGGGCAAGCTGGGCGACCAGTACGGCCGGAAGATCTTTTTCCAGGCCGCGATCGTCATCTTCCTTATCGGATCGGTCCTGTCCGGCCTCAGCACGTCCCTGATCATGCTCATCGCGTTCCGCGCGGTGCAGGGCCTGGGCAGTGGTGGCCTGATGGTCGGCGCGCAGGCCATCCTCGGCGACATCGTCTCGCCCCGGGAACGCGGCCGCTACATGGGGCTGTTCGGCGCGGTCTTCGGCCTCGCGAGCGTGGTCGGCCCGCTGCTCGGCGGCGTTTTCGTGGACAACCTGTCCTGGCGCTGGATCTTCTACATCAACGTGCCGATCGGCGTAATCGCGCTGCTGGTGGTAGCCAGCCAGGTGCCCGGCCAGCTGAGCAAGGTGCATCACGTAATTGACTACCTCGGCGTGCTCGTGCTCTCCGCAGCCGCCACCTCGCTGATCCTGCTGACCAGCCTGGGCGGCACCACCTACCCATGGCGGTCGGCTCCCATCTACATCCTGGGCGTGGCCGGCGTCGTGCTGATCGCCGTGTTCGTGCTGGTCGAGCGCCGGGCCGCCGAGCCGGTCCTGCCGCTACACCTGTTCAAGCTGCGGACCTTCTCGGTGACCAGCGTGGTCGGCTTCATCGTCGGCTTCGCCATGTTCGGCGCGATCACCTACCTGCCCGCGTTCTTCCAGGTCGTCCGGGGTATCTCGCCGACCATCTCTGGGGTGTACCTGCTCCCGCTGATGGCCGGGCTGCTCCTGGTCTCGATCGGGTCCGGCCAGATCATCTCCAAGACCGGCAAGTACCGCTTCTTCCCGATCGCTGGCTCCGCGTTGATGACGCTAGGCCTGTACCTGCTATCGCTGATGGGGGTGGGCTCGTCCACCTTGCAGGACGCGGTCTACATGCTCGTGCTCGGCATGGGCATCGGCGGTGTGATGCAGGTGCTGGTCATCATCGTGCAGAACGGGGTGCCGCACAGCGAACTGGGCGTCGCGACCTCGGGAGCCACGTTCTTCCGCTCCATCGGCGGATCGTTCGGCACCGCGATCTTCGGTGCCATTTTCGCCAACGTGCTGGTCGGCAACCTGGCCAAGCACCTGCACGGGGTCGCCCTGCCGAAGGGCTTCAGCAGCGCAGACGCCACCCCGGCCTTGCTCAGCCACCTGCCCGCCGCGGTGCACGCCGGCTTCGTGGCCGGCTACGCCGAGTCGATCCAGACCGTGTTCCTCATCGCGGTGCCGATCGCCGCGCTCGCCTTCCTGGCCAGCTGGCTGATTCCGCAGGTTCAGCTCAAGCAGTGGCCCGAGGCCGGTGCTGCGGCGCCCGAGGCGGACGTGCCGGTCGCAGGAGCCGCCGCGGCGCCGGAGGCAGTGTCCGCCGCGGAAGCGGCACGCCCGGCTACCGCACCAGCATCGGAGCCGACGGTGACCCACGAGGCACTGGACCCGCAGGACGCCAAGCGGGCCGATCTCTGACCGCCTAGCGCGAACCTTCACTGAGCCCGGGGCCAGCGCCCCGGGCTCAGCACGCTGTGCGCCTCGTCCACCTGGGGCGACTGGGCACTCGCCCTGGCCTGGTCAGCCCTGGGCAATATCATCGACGGTGTGGGCTCGTCACTTCCATCCGGCTGCTGCGAGTGCAGCACCGGCTGAGAAACAGGAGATGCCGTGGGCGACTACCCGAAGCAGATCGTGACGCCCGGTCACATCGAGCCGGTTCCGCGCCGGATCCGCGCCGTACTCGGCGGCGAGGTCGTCTTTGACACCACGAAGGCGTTGTACGTGTGGGAGTGGCCGAACTATCCCCAGTACTACATCCCGGTCGGCGACGTACGGCCCACGGTGCTAGTGGACGAGCAGCACAGCCAGCAGCTCCGCTTCGGAACGGCCCGGCAGCACGGCCTGCGGGCCGGCGACGTATCCCGGCCGGGCGCCGCGCGGGTCTACGCCGATGATGCCCGGGACGGGCTGGCCGACACCGTGCGGTTCGACTGGGGCGCCCTCGATGCCTGGTTCGAGGAAGACGAGGAGGTCTTCGTCCATCCCCGCAGTCCCTATACGCGCGTCGACGCGCTACGGTCCACCCGCGCCGTACGGATCGAACTCGACGGGACCGTCCTGGCCGAGTCGTCCTCCCCGGTGCTGGTCTTCGAGACCGGCCTGCCGACCCGCTACTACATCAACCGGACCGAGGTGAACTTCGGCGCCCTGCTGCCTTCTGGCACCGTCACGTCGTGTCCCTACAAGGGCAAGACCAGCGGTTACTGGTCCGTCCGCGCGGGCGGGACCGTGCATGCGGACCTGGCGTGGTCCTACGACTTTCCCACTCGGCAGTTGCTGCCGATCGCGGGCCTGATCGCCTTCTACAACGAGAAGGTCGACATAGCCATCGACGGGCAACGGCTGGACCGGCCGGTCACCCATTTTTCCCGCTGAGCGCCCGGCTCGCCTGAGCCTGCCGGGCGGCGGGTGGCTGCGGAAACGGCCCGTTAGAGCTGCCGACCGGCCATGAACTCTGCTGACCGGCGGCGGTAAACCCGCACTGGGTGCTCGCCGTCTAGTGACGGACGGCGCATTTCAGTACGCGCGCGGATCCAACCGGCCACAGGCCGCAATGAGGAAATGGCGTCCATACGGCACCCACGCTTCAGCAGACCCTGCTCGCCCCGGGCACCAGGCCGGCCGTGCTCGCCGATTGTTACGCGCTGATCGACCAGGAGGTCGCCGCCAAGTCGGGGGTCTCCGGGACGGCGGTCAAGCTTGCCTACAAGACGGTGACCAGCTTTGCCCCGGAGTACTTTCACAACACGGTGCAAGACATGCTGCCGCACCTGGTGGACAAGCTTGAGCCGTACTGGGCGGACTTCAGCACCTCCGGCGGCGCTGAGTTCGGCGACTACCTGGGTAAGCGGAGCGAGGAGGTATCGGAGGCGCTGCTCTCGCTGACCGACGCAATGGCGGCCTCCTCCGCGCGGCCCACCATTATCAAGGCGTACCGCGCCGTTCGCGGCGGCGCCGCCAAGCACATCCAGGCCGCGCTCCCGCAGGTCGGTGACCTTGTGCAGCGGCACGCGGCCTGACGACGGATTCATGCCAGCTTCCCTAAGGGGCGAGCTGCAGGAGCGGGCTCGGCGCGGGGAACTCGACGCGGAGGACCTGACCTGTCGGAAGTTCGCCCAGGATCATACTGGCCGGATGGGCTCCTGGTCCTGTGCTCAGTTGAGCCTCAAGCGCTTGCACATACTTGGCGCTGCTCGTATGAGCCGCGCTGTCGGTCGTGGCCAGGTCTGCATCGCGAAGCGGCATGTCTGAGCCGGCGCCTGGACCGATGTTCTCGAAGTCAACGATGTCAATGGGCAGGCTGGCGGCCAGGGACGTGAGCGCGGACAGCAGCCGCGAGTCGACATCGCCGTCCAGTAGCTGCACCTGGGCGATGGGCGAGACGGTGATCTCATTTGCCCCCAGCAAAGCAACTTCGGCCGCCCTCCGTGATGTCCGGTCCTGGGCGAGCTCTCGCTCGTATACGGCTGCCCCGTCCGGCGCAACGACCCGGATGTTGATCTGAGTTTCACCAGAACCGAACACCGCAAGCACAGCAGGCGCGTAGAGCGAACTGAGGCTGGTGCCGAACAGCTCGCGCACCGCCGCTGTCTCAACGACCACAGCTGACGTAAGTGGAGGAGACGAAGCGCGCCCGAGCGTGCGCAGTTCGTTCTGGGGAAATTCGTTCGTCGCGAGCGCTGCGCACATCGCTTTATCACATGCCACAGGAACACCATGGCTAACATGCGCCACCACCCATTGCGCCGCATCCTGCTGTTGCGTGACCGCCGCGCTGGGCGTGGTCCCGGTCGTCGGCGAGGTGGTCTTGTGCATGACGACCAGGATCGTGGCGGCTCCGCCGGTCACGACGAGGAGAGCCAGCATGACGAGACCGGCCATCATCATGCGGCGGCTCGCACCCTTCTCCTTCGCCGCCTGCAACGCCTTTTTCGGCGTCTGCTTCTTCTCCTTCACGGGCCGTGACTTAGCCGGCCGGGCCGCCCGCGGGACCAGCGCGACCATGGGTTGCTGGCCAACCACCGGCGGCTCGGCAGCCGGTGGCCGACTGGCGGCCGCTGAGCCACCGGGCTGGGGCTGGCTGGGGGTCCCGTGCCCAGCAAGCTGGGCCTTGATCGGCACTAGCTGGTCGGTCGCGACATCGTCGGTACGATGGGTAAGCGGGAGAACAGCAGACTCTTTACGAACTTCAGAAACTTTGCTTGCAGAAGTATCAGGAGTACCACAGACTTCGGCAGCCCCAGGATTACTATCGCGCTTGCCATCAGTCTCTGGGTTGTCAATGCTCTGGGGATTGACCACCTGTTCCGCATTAGCGGACCTTACCTTGGCCGGACGTCTGCTTCTGGCCCGCTGCTTCTGTTTGGTCCTGCCTTCCCGGCCGGCCGCCGTCGCCTCGCCGCCAGTCGCGGCTCTGGATCGGCGTGACGAGTCCCCCGACTGGTCCGCTGCACCCTCCTGAGCTGGCGCCTCCGCGTGTGCGCGCTCGGCCTGCACGGCAGCCTGCAGGCGCTTCCGCAGATCTTCCGGCAGTATGTGCGGCCCCGCCGGAACTGCGGCCGGTGCCGCACCGACTCGGGTTGCGCCTCGCTCACGCTGCGGCAGTGCCCGGCTGCGCTCTTCCTCGCTCATATGGTGACCCCCCTGTCCGGTCAGCGCGCGGGAGGGCGCGAACCGCACACTACAGGGCAGCACACGATCATGGGCCATTCAAGTCAGAACGGAAAATGTAATCGGAAGTACGCAAATGCGCCAAGCGCACGGCGCCGAGAGCGGCAGGGCCTGGCGCCGCCGTGGCGACGGGCGGAACTTTGCCGGCCCCAAATTTGCGGAAATGCCTGTAACGGCCAGAAGCGGAGGTTACCGTCTGGTTTGCGGTACCGGACGTGCTCGGGTGCCGACGCTCGCGTGCTGCGTGACTTCTGTCCATGAGACAGGACCAAACGCTCACGTGCCGCGGCGCTCCTGTCCGTGACCGCAGGGGGGACTTGGCCGGAGTGCCCCCTGGTGTGCCTCCGATAGCAAGCAGGTATGACTTATGGATCACGGCCCAGCGATTCAGGGGTCGGTGGAGCACGACGCACCGCCCGCTGTGGCGTCCGGCGAAGGCCGAACCGGATCGCACCGGTCAACGGCCACCTCGGGCCGGAGCATCCTGGCCGCCTGGCCGCTGCTGGCCGTGCTGGCCACCCAGAGCATCCTCACGCTCCGGCTGGTGCGGGCCGACACCGTGTTCCAGGACGAGGCGCTTTATCTGTGGGCGGGTCATCTGGAGTGGGCGAACGTGCTGCACGGCACGCCGCTCCCCCAGTTCCCCTCGTACTTCTCGGGGGCCCCGGTCATCTATCCGCCCCTCGGTGCGCTGGCCGACAGCCTCGGGGGCCTCACCGGAGCGCGGATCCTGTCCCTCGTCTTCATGCTCGGAGCCACCGTCGTGCTCTGGGCTACCGCTAGCCGACTGTTCGGGCGCCGGGCCGCTTTCTTCGCCGCTGCACTGTTCGCGGTCCTCGGGCCTACGCTGCATCTTGGCTCGTTCGCCACCTACGACGCTATGTCTTTGTTCCTGATGGCCCTGGCGGTGTGGCTCGTGGTCCGGGCTGGGCAACGGCATGACGCGACCGGCTGGATGGTGGCCGCGGGAGCAGTGCTGGCGTTGGCCAACGCGACCTCGTACTCGTCGGCCCTTTTTGACCCGGTTGTCGTCCTGCTCGCCTTGCTCACGGCCTTCCCGAAGCCTGGCGGCAAGCTCGCCGCCGGACGCGCCCTGACTCTCCTGGCGGTCATGGTGGCGTTGCTCACGTCGGCGCTGCTGATCGGCGGAAGCCGCTATGTGTACGGCATCGATGTGACCACGCTGGAACGGGCGCCCAGTACCAACTCCCCGCTCACAGTCATCGCCCATTTCTGGTCCTGGACCGGCGTTATCGTGATCGCCGCCTTCTGCGGCGTAGTCATCAGCTGGGTCAGCCAGCCGCGACGCGCGCAGGCGTGGCTGGTGACACTGCTAGCCGGCGCCATTGTGCTCGTGCCGGCCGAGCAAGCGAGCCTGTACACGACAGCCTCGCTCAACAAGCACGGGGCGATGGGCGCCTGGTTCGCGGCCATCGCTGCAGGCTACGCGGTTGACAAGCTCATCGAAATATCGCTCGCGGGAAACATGCGCGCCGTCACCTGCGCAGCCTGCGTGGTGGCCCTTTCCTTTCCGGCCGTCCTGGGAGCCTCTCAGTCGCGCGCGTTCTCGACCAGCTGGCCCGACTCCGCCGCGTTCGTGGCGATCCTCGGCCCCTTGGTGGACCACAGCACCGGGCGCCTGCTGGTCGAGGACCCGTCGATCCCGGAGTACTACCTGCCTGCGGGGACCCAGTGGCAACGATGGTCGAGCACCCGCAACATCATCGGCCTCCAAGGCGAACCTACGGGAGGCCCGAGCGACCAAGCGGGCATCGTCGGCGGCGGCAACGCCGGCACCTTCGCCATGTACATCCGCGAGGATTACTTTTCCCTCGTCGCGATCAACTTTTCCGACACGGTCGCCCTGGACAAGTCCATCGCCGCAGACCTGCACCGGAATCATCGTTACCACATCATCCAGATCGTGCCGTACGGTGCCGGGCCGAGCGGGCCGACCCCGGGCACCTACGTGATCTGGCAACGCGAGCGGCAGTCGTGAGCGGCCAGCGGGCAGCCGTCACCGGAACCATCGCTGGGTCAGTTTCCGCCGCGGCCAGCCGAGATGAGCAGCGCCACCTGGTCCCCCCGGCTCCTCCGGATGACCAGGAGAAGTACAGCTATCTCGAGCGGAACCTCGTGTACCTGACGACCGTCATCTTCATCGGTTCGGTCTGCCTGGTCATCAGCCAGCTACGGTTCGAGCTACATGATCTGGTGCTGTCGCCATTCCTGCTGTTCACCGGGCTCTACATCGTTTACCAGGCGATCAGCCTGCCGGTTAATTTCGCCGGCCGCGGATTTGACCTGGCTGCCCACCAGGCCCGCATCGAGGCCTGGCGCCCAGCCTCTTATCCGGCTGTGGATGTCTATCTGCCCATCTGCGGTGAGCCGATCGGACTGCTGCGCAACACCTGGACTTCCGTCGCGGGCCTCGTCGGGAACTACCCGGGCGAAGCGCAGGTCTACGTGCTTGACGACGGCCCGTCCGAGGAGGCCCGCCTGATGGCCGGGTCCTTCGGCTACAACTACATTCACCGGGACGACTGGCCAGCCGGCAAGAAAGCCGGGAACCTGCGCCATGCCTTTGCCCGAACCAGCGCCGAGTACCTGGCCATCTTTGATGCGGACTTCGCGCCGCGACACGATTTCCTGGCCGAGACCCTGCCCTATATGGACGATCCCAAGATCGCGATTGTGCAGACGCCCCAGTACTTCCGGAGCAGTCCGGCGCAGACCTGGATTGAAAGAGCCGCGGGGCCGATACAGGAAGTGTTCTACCGGACGGTGCAGGTGGCCCGTAACCGGCTGGACGCGGCTGTGTGCTGCGGGACCTCCGCGGTCTACCGGCGGTCGGCGCTTGAGCCGGACGGCCCGACCCTCATCCCCTACGCAGAGGACGTGCACACCGGGCTGGATGTGCGCCGCGCCGGCTGGTCCATAACGTACCTGCCGATCCTGCTCTCGACGGGCATCTGCCCCGACAATCTCGACGCGTTCGTACGGCAGCAATACCGCTGGTGCTCGGGGAACGTGGGTATCGTCTTCTCCTGGCGTCTCTGGTCGATTCCCATGCGCATACCGGCGCGGCTGGCTTACATCTCTGGCTTCTTTTACTATGCGTACACCGCGCTGCTCACATTTTTCGGGCCGGTGATCCCGATCATCATGCTGGCCTTTCTGCCCAATCAGGTGAGGTTGCGGAACTTTATCATCCTGCTGCCCGCGATGCTCACCGGTTTCGTGCTCTATCCGCTGTGGCACCGGTCCCGTTTCGGGCCGGGAATCTGGCCGCTAGGGGTTGCCCGCGGCTGGGCCCATGTGTTCGCTATCTGGGATGGCGCCTGGGGAAAATCAATGAGCTGGCATCCGACCCGCACACCAGGAAGCTCACTGCGGCGCTTTCGGCTTGGGGTCACCTACTGGAGTGGCAGCGTGGCCGTAATTTGGCTAGCCCTGGCCATCTGGCGGATGGCCACCCTGGGCGCCGCGCAGTTTGCGGTTCTCCTGTTCTTTGGATTGCTGAATTTCGCCGTCGTAAGCCGCGTGATCTTTCCTGGAGGCCGGACAGCATGAGATCCCGCCTGGCGACGCTTCTGGCGATCGCGCTGGCCGTGGCCGCGATCGCCGGTGCCGGCACCCACGTGCTGAAATCCTCGGCACCGGACCGGCCGGCCGTCCACGCTGTGCTGACGCCCAAGCCCTTCGCCTACCTGGGCGTGTTCGAACCCGGGGCACCGCCCGGCTACAGCCCCGTCGAGGAGTTCGCGAAAGCGGCACGCCATCAACCCAACATTGTCGGGTACTACAGCGGGTGGGCGGAACCGTTCAACACGTCGTTCGCCGAAACCGTCAACGCTCATAACGCCATTCCGTTCGTGCAGATCGATCCGACGGACGCCTCGGTCGCGGCCGTGGCCGCCGGTACTTACGACGAGTACCTGCGCTCGTACGCCGACACGGTCCGCAACTACGGCCAGGCCGTCATGATCGGCTTCGGGCACGAGATGAACGCGTCCGGGTACTCCTGGGGCTATGGGCGCCTTGCGCCGTCGACGTTCGTGGCGGCCTGGCGGCATCTGGTGACACTCTTCCGTGGCCAGGGAGCAGACAACGTGACCTGGGTATGGACCATCGAAGCGGATCATCCCGGCACCGGGAACATCTCC
>Ga0302181_10000703_pt1 | contig 26550 bp, 23 predicted proteins | sample I_Palsa_E3_3_FD_198786 | JGI IMG/M metagenome (GOLD analysis project Ga0302181, IMG submission 198786) | Peat permafrost microbial communities from Stordalen Mire near Abisko, Sweden - I_Palsa_E3_3 | ecosystem: Environmental > Terrestrial > Soil > Palsa > Peat permafrost | place: Sweden...
CGTCGGGTGCAGCGCCAGTCCGTCCGTACGGGGAGATCCAGTTCCTCGTCCTCGTCCACGTCCACGACCATCATGGCCGCCGCCCACCAGGTGGTGCCCGGATCGGGCGACGTCTTCTCCGATCCGGCGGTGGCGTCGTACCTGGCCGGGATGACGGACGACATGACCGCCGCCGTTTACGACGAGGCGACCGGCTACACCTCGCTCTACCGGCCCGGCATCGCGGAGACGACAGCGAGCATCATCAAGGTGGACATTCTCGCCACGCTGCTGGCCCAGGGCCAAGCGAGTGGCCAGGCGCTGACACCCGGGGACCAGGCGTTGGCCCAGGACATTATCGAGATCAGTGACAACGACGATGCCCAATCGCTCTGGAATGCCGAGGGGGGCGCGCCCGCCGTCCAGAGCTTCGACACCACGGCCGGCCTCACCCAGACCACCCCCGATACGGCGGGGTACTGGGGCCTGTCGATGACGACGGCGGCGGACCAGGTCCAACTCGTGCGCCTGGTCGCCTACCCAAACAACGTTCTGACGCCGGCCTCGCAGGGTTACGAGCTCGGCCTCATGTCGAACGTCGATCCCAGTCAGGCCTGGGGTGTCTCGGCCGGCGTGGCGCCGGGAACCGCCGTCGCACTCAAGAACGGATGGCTCCCCCTCGACGGTGGAGGCTGGCAGGTCAACAGCGTCGGCTACGTGAACGGCGACGGGCGCAACTACGTCATCGCGGTCCTGACCGACGGCATGACCGAGGCCGGCGGGATCTCGTCCATCGAAGGCTTGTCCTCGCTGATCTGGCAGGCGCTGGCGCCGGCCACGTCCTAAGGGAACCCCGGGCCACGATCAGTCCGCAGGAGGCGAGCAAAACGGCCGCGTCACTGATGCTGCCGTTTGAGGTCGCGTTGTCCTTCTTCGACATCCTTCATCGTCTGCTCGGATGCTTCTTCGAGCATGATGAGCGAGGTTTGCGCCTCGGGCAGGGCGCGGAGCAGCTCGTCCAGCTTGCGCTGGGTGGCCGCCTGCTCCCGACTCTGCGTGTGCTGGATCACGAAGACCATGGCCAACGTCACGGCTGAGGTGGCCGATTCGAATGCGACGATCCACCCGCTCGGGAAGCGGAGCGCGAGGCCGACGGCGAAGGCGGACACCAGCAGCACCCCGACCGCGATGGCTGCAACGGGAAGCGAGCTGTAGTGGTCGAGGCGGTAGAGCCACCGGCTTCCCACCGTGCGTTGCTCGACCCGTGCCTCCACCCGATAGCGCTGCCCCCAGCCGGGACTATTCGTTCGAGCTTCTGCCATGAGAACCTCGGGGGCTATACCCCCTCCGGTCCTCGTTCAATCCGGCCCCGAAGCGTTCCTCGCGCCCGGCAACGCCGCTTGCGTCCCTGGCGCTCAGTCGATCTCCTCGAGCTCACGCTCGACGTTGGCGAACTCGAGCTCGATGTTCTTGAGCTCTTCTTCGTTGCCTTGGACCTTCGGCCCGGTGAACCACTTGCGGGCGCTCAGGAGCCAGTACCCACCGGAGAACAGGAGAACGACCCCGACCGCTATGGGGGCGTAGTTGAAGTTGTCCCGGTTCACGCTGGTGAACGCCACCTCGGGAAGCATGAACAGCACGGCGATGAAGGCGACCCAGATGATGCCGAGCCAACCGACCAGCGGGCTCCAGCGACCGAGTGACCAGCGCCCGCCCTGCCAGCTCTTCCCCTGGAGTCGCCGCAGCAGCGTGGGAAGGACGTAGGCGATGTAAAGGCCGATGGTGGCGATCGACGTCACCGCGGCATAGGCGACGCCGCTCCACAGTGATGGAACGGCCAGAATGAAGGCGAAGACCACGCAGAACCAGATCGAGTTTGTCGGCGTCCTCGTCCGCGGGTTGATCCGGTGCCAGTATTTGTGACCGGGCACGGCCCCGTCCCGGCTGAAGGCGAAGAGCATGCGGGAGTTTGCCGTCACCGATGCCATGCCACAGAACGCTTGTGCCACGACGGCGATGAGCAGCAGCAGCTCAGCCCCGACGCGGGAGAGAGCGGTCTCCCAGATGGCCACCGGGGCAGCAGTATTTGCAGCCGTCGCCGCGTACGTGGCCGGGTTGGTCGGGATCACCGAAGTGATGGCGAGGATCAGGATCCACCCGGCGATAAGGGACACCACGATGGAGCTCACGATGCCTCGCGGTGCCGCCAGGTCAGCGTTGTGGGTCTCCTCTGACATGTGGGCCGAGGCGTCGTAGCCGGTGAAGGTGTACTGCGCCATGAGGAGCCCGAGCATGAACACGTAGATCGGTACGCCCAGCGTGCTCTTGTTCTCGAACTTGGTGAAGATGAAGCCCACCGACGCGTGATGGCTCGGGACGAAGAGCAACACCACGGCGATCGTGAGCACGCCGAGCACGTGCCACCACGCACTGATGTCGGAGAGGAGGGCGACGATGCGCACCCCGAAGGTGTTGAGGATGCCGTGGACGATGAGGATGCCGGCGTAGATGATCAGGACGTAGCCCGCCGTGGTCTTGTACCCCTCGGTCAGGTTCAGGAACACCGTGAAGAAGGTGGCAAAGCCGAAGTCGATGCCGGCGGTAATGGCGACCTGGCCGAGCAGGTTGAACCATCCGGTGAACCAGCTCCAGGCACCCGGGTTGTTCTTCGACAGCTTGGCCGACCAGTAGTAGAGGCCGCCCGCAGTCGGGTAGGCCGAGGCGATCTCCGCCATGCCGAGACCGACGATGGTCGTCATGATCCCCACGATGATCCAACCCCAGACGATGTCGACGGGCCCGCCGTAGGTCATGCCGAAGTAGTAGAGCGTCAGGCAGCCCGACAGGACCGAGATGATGGTGAAGGACACGGCGAAGTTGGAGAACCCGCCCATTCGGCGCCTGAGCTCCTGGGCATACCCGAGGGAATGCAGTTGCGCCACATCCGAGTCTTGCGCCGTACCGCCACCCGGTCCCTGCGGACTTGATGTCATCGGTCCCCCAATTGCCTAGGCGAAGACACTCGCCGATCGATGTGCAATTATCCAGGTCACATGGGAGCAGGCTTCAACGGCCGTGTCAAGCAGGTCGTCGTTTGCCCGCAGCGGGGTCAGGGTATGGCGCACACACGGCTTGCAGGATGGAATGAGGCGAATCTGATGATCGACCCGAAAGCGACCCTGGGCGCGGCGAGGAGCCGTGCCCACAAGGCGAAGAAGACGGCGTCACGGTTGTTCGTGTCGGGGGTCGGCTTTTCGGCGGCCTACTTCCTCGATCCGGATCACGGCAAGGCGCGACGCCAGCACGCGCTCGAGCTCATCGGGCGCCTCCTCCGCTCGCGCGCCGATGCCGCCCGTGGCGACGGCACCGATCTGGCCGAAGTTCCAAGGCCGGTGCACGTCGCTTCCTCTCGAGCGACGTTCCACGAGACGGTCAACGGTGCCCCGAAGGCGACGCGCGCCTGAGCTAGTCGCCCCGGATCCGCACCGCCATGTCCGGGGGGCCGTGCACCGCGTCGGGGTGGGCGATGTGGGCCAGCGCCTCGATCCCGTCGACGACCCGCGGCCCCGGCCGCACGAAGGCGGCATCGGCATCCACCGCCCAGACGGGCGTGCGCGGCGGGAGTAGGCCGGACCCGACCACTTCTTCGGCCAACCGCGCCGCTCCTTCGAGGCGGTAGCCGCACGGCGCCACCACGATCACGTCAGGTTGGGACGCCGTGATGGAATCCCATTCGATCTGCTTCGATCGTTCCCCGCTTGTTCCGAGCACCGGCACGCCGCCGGCCGCCGTCACCATGTCGGGCACCCAGTGGCCCGACGAGAACGGCGGGTCGGTCCACTCGAGGACGGCGATCCGGGGACGGTCCCGGGAGGCCACGGCGCGGGCAACCCGCTCCAGGCGGTCACGGAGCGACAGCACTAACGCGCTCGCCGCTTCCGGGTGCGCGGTCGCCCGTCCGACGGTCTCGATGGACAAAAGGACTTCGTCGAGTGTCATAGGGTCGAGCGTGATCACCTCGGCCGTGCAGCCAAGATGCTCGAGGGCCTTGTCGACCTCGTCGATGTCCACTGCGCATACCGCGCACAGATCCTGCGTCACCACGAGGTCGGGATCGATGTCGCGTAACGCGCCTTCGTCCAGCGTGTACAGGTCCTCACCCGCGGCCAGGCGCGCCCGCACCGCGGCGTCGATCTCTCGTGGCGACAATCCCTCGGGTAACGAGGTGTTGGAGACGATGCGGCGACGCCGGGCCTCGTCGGGAAAGTCGCATTCGAAGGTGACGCCCACGACATCCTCGCCGGCGCCGACCGCGAACAGGATCTCGGTGGCCGAGGGCAGGAGGGAGACGATGCGCACATCCGCACGCTACTCCGGTCACCCCATATCCGGGCCGGCTGCGGGCACGACCTACGGTGTGCACCCATGACCGAAGCGACGTTGCTGGTCGGGCGCGGTCTGTCCGACATCACCGGTGAAGCGGGTGGTTGCGGGATGCTCGGTTACGGCAAGGCGGACCAGCAGACCGAAGGCATCCACATGCGGCAACGCACCCGCGCCTTCGTCATCGCGGCGGGAGCGGCCGGGCCTCGGGTGCTCCTGATCGTCAACGACCTCCCTCTCGTCTTCGACAGCGTGCATCAAGAGGTGCTGCGCCGGCTCCGGCTCACCTACGGCGACCGCTACTCGGCCGCCAACACGATGATCACGGCCACCCATACCCACTGCGCTCCGGGTGGCTACTCGCATCACCTGCTCTACAACTCGAATACCAAGGGCTTCCGGCCCAAGACGTTCGGCGCGTTGGTAGACGGCATCCTCGAGGCGGTCGTGCGGGCCCATGCCGACCTCGTCCCGTCGCGGCTCGTTCTCGCCCATGGCGAGCTGCACGACGCCAGCGTGAATCGTTCCCGCGTTGCCTTCGAGCGCAATCCGGCGACAGACCGGGCGTTCTTTCCCGAGGCCATCGATCCCCAGACCACCCTGCTGCGCATCGAGCGAGTCGGCAAGACGGTCGGCGCCATCAACTGGTTCGCCACCCACAACACGTCGATGACCAATCGGAACCGACTGATCAGCTCGGACAACAAGGGATACGCGGGCTACTACTGGGAGCGGGTCATCGCAGGCGTGAATTACCTGACCGATCTCGACTCCTCGCCGCCGTTCATCGGCGCCTTCGCCCAGACCAATGCCGGTGACATGTCGCCCAATCTCAACCTGCACCCCGGGAGCGGGCCGACCGAGGACGAGTTCGAGAACACCCGCATCATCGGCCGCCGGCAGTACGACGCCGCGGCGGCGCTGGCCGAAGGAGACGGCGTGGAGGTGACCGGTCCCCTCGACGCCCGTGTGGTCTACGTGGACCTGGCGCACGTCGACGTCCGGCCCCCCTTCACGGGCGACGGCCTGGTCCACCGCACCAGTGGGCCGGACGGTGGCTCAGCCTCCTTTGCCGGCGCCGGGGTGGACGGCCCCGCCTTCGCTGGTTTCGTGGAAGGCGCCAACCCGTGGTGGGACTGGCCCTCGAAAATCGCCTACCGGTCGTCCCGATCGCTCGCCGACGCCCAGGCGCCCAAGGGGATCGTGCTTCCGGGTGGCCTCGTCAACCGTTTCGTTCCCGTGGTGGCGCAACGGGTGCCGGTGCAGCTCCTTCGTATCGGGCCGCTCTACCTGATCGGTATTCCCGGCGAGGTGACGATCACGGCCGGACTGCGGTTGCGCCGGACCGTGGCGGGCATGGTGGGGGCCGACGTCCACGACGTGCTGGTGGCCGGGTACTCCAACGGGTACATCCATTACGTCACGACGCCCGAGGAGTACGAAGCGCAGCGCTACGAAGGTGCGAGCACGCTCTTCGGGCGGTGGGAGTTGCCCGCCCTCGAGCAGACCGTGGCCACGCTGGCCCACGACATGGAGACCGGATCGACCACGGAGGAGGGGCCCCCGACGGTGGACCTTTCGCACCGTTACCGCGCCCCCCGGGACAGACCCGGGCCCGACACCGCGCCCCCGGGGCTGTCGTTCGGCGATGTGGTCGTCGAGCCGCGGGACACCTACGACGCCGGCCAGCGCGTCACCGTCACCTTTGTGGGCGCGCACCCGGACAATGAGCTGCACCGGGGTGGCACCTATCTCCTCGTGCAACGGGCGGTCGGCGACGACTGGCAGACCATCCGTGACGACGGCGACTGGGACACCCGCTTCGTCTGGAAGGTCGGTCCCCGGGGTGCCTCGGAGGTGACCATCTCGTGGGACATCGCCGAGGATGCCCCGGCGGGGCGCTACCGCATCCGCTATTTCGGTGAGTCCAAGGCGCCAAGCGGTGCGTTGCGCACCTTCGCTGGGGACAGCCCCTCCTTCGCCGTCACCGCAGCAACCCGAACGTCCGGGAGCCACGCTGGAGAAATGAGACAAACAGGACGATAAATGTCTAGTGTGTCCTCGGTGACCATCGCCCTCAATCCCCCCGCCTCGAGGTCGCGGCACGATCTGGCCGTCCCCGGGACCGGCGTCGCCGGCGCCGACGGGCGCGGGCCCTCGGGGAGCACCGAGGAACGCATACTCAGCGCCACCCTGCGCCTGGTCGGGCGGCGCGGGGTCAAACGGCTCGGCATGCAGGAGGTCAGCGAGGCGGCGGGAGTGTCGCGGGCCACGCTGTACCGCTACTTCCCGAGCAAGGAGCACCTGATCGATGCGGTCGCCGTGTTCGACGAGCGCTCCTTCAAGGATGGCCTGGCGGCGCGGTTGACCGCCCAGAGCGATCCGACGGAGCGCATCGGGACCTTTGTGGCCTTCGCGTTCGACTACATCAGGACGCACCCGGCCCGTTCCCTCTTCGAGAGCGAGCCCGGGTTCGTGTTGGGCTACCTGCTCGTGCACCTCCCGAAACTGCAATCGGCCCTCTTGGCCCAGCTCGGCGACGCGCTGGACACCGTGCCCGCGGTGGCGTCGGGCAGCCTCAGTCGGGAGCAGCTGGTCGACGTCGTCGTCCGCCTGTTCGCGTCGAGCTTCATCATCCCCGAGCCCGATGACCGGGCGCTCGTCCAGTCCGTCAACGCCATGCTCCTGCCCCCGGACACGAGCCGTTAACCGTGATGCACGACCGAGACGGCGGGCCGCCGGCATCCGCACCACTTCGAGAGACCATCCGTTTTGACCACATGATCACCCCGGGAGGGCACTGATGGACGCGATCGACACATCCGAGACGACCGGGGAGACAGAGGGGGCCGACGACGAGGGGACCGGCCTCTTCGGCGCCCCGGCCGATATGGCGGCCCATCCTCAACCCGTCTTCAAGTCCATGCGCGACGGCAGCCCGGTACTGGCCATGGACCAGGCCGTGATCCTGAGCCGCAAGGTCGACATCGACGAGGCCCTGCGCCATCCGGAGATCTTCACGTCCAACATGTCGGCGGTGGACCTCAAGAACGTCCGCCCGCTGATCCCCCTGCAGATCGACCCGCCCGACCACAAGAAGTACCGCAAGCTGCTCGACCCGATCTTCGCCCCCCGCCTGATGACGGCGATGGAAGACGAGGTGGCCGTCCTGGTCAACGATCTGATCGACCGCTTCATCGACCGGGGCGAGGTCGACTTCGCCGCCGAGTTCTCCGTTCCGTACCCCTCGCAGGTCTTCCTCACCTTGCTCGGGTTGCCGCTCGATGAGCTCGACCGCTTTCTGGCCATGAAGGACGGCATCATCCGCCCCGATCAGATCACCGGATCGCCCTACGGCAGCGAAGCGGCCGATGCCCATCAGCAGAAGGTGGCCGACTCCATCTACGCCTACTTCAACCAGGTGCTCGACGAGCGCCAGGCGGAGAGCCGGGAGGACCTGGTCTCCCGGTTCCTCACCGCTGAGGTGGACGGGCATACATTGACGCGGGAGGACATCCTGGACATTTGCTTCCTCTTCCTCATCGCCGGCCTCGATACGGTGACCGCCACCCTGGACTGCATGTTCGGTTTCCTGACCCAACACCCCGAGCACCGCCGCCAGTTGGCCGAGGACCCGAGCCTCATTCCGTCGGCGATTGAGGAACTCCTCCGGTGGGAGACCCCGGTGCAGATGGTGGCGCGGTCGTCCCTGGAGGAGACGACCCTCGCCGGATGCCCGGTGCACAAGGGCGATTCGGTCATCTTGTTGCTCGGATCGGCGAACACCGACGAAGCCGAGGTCGAGGACGCCGACACCGTTCGCTTCGACCGCGAGGTGAACCGCCATATCGCCTTCGGTGGCGGCATACATCGGTGCCTCGGCTCACACCTGGCCCGCATGGAACTGCGCGTGGCGCTGCGCGAGTGGCACCGCCGTATCCCCGAGTACTCGGTGGTACCCGGGCATACGCTCGTCTACACGCCGAATATCCGCTCCATCGAACACTTTCCCATGGTGTTCACCGCCAAGTAACCGACCCACCTTGCCGTTTCAGTCCACCTTGCGGTCGAATCCGCCCCCCTCGAGGTAACTGACGGTCACGTGCGCCGCCGCCACGAGCCGGTTGTCCTTCCCGACGTCGAACACCTTCACGTCGGCCACCCCGAAGGCCTTCGACGCCCGCAAGAGGGTCGCCACGGCCCGGATCGGCCCGACCCGTGCTGCGGCCAGGTACTCGATCGAGGTCTGCAGCGTGGCCACCGGCCGGGCACCCGCCGCGGCCACGCAGCTCGCTCCGGCGCAGTCGACCAGCACGGCGACGATGCCGCCGTGCAACGAGCCGGCCGGACCGCGCATGTCGTCGCGCATATCGAGCTCGACCACGATGTCGTCGCCCTGGCGCGTCTGTCGATGGGGGAGCTCGTCGAGCAACACGCAGCCCAGCACGAGTTCCACGCTACTCAGCGGATGCGACGGTCACGGATCAATCCGATGCCCCCTCTGGCGGGTCGACCGACGAGATCCCGTCGCGGCTGACGTGCTCGGTCCACGAACCGTCGCGCCAGTAGCGCTCCGCGTAACGTCCGGACGGATCGGGGTACCACCCAGAAGGAACGGCCGCCCCCAGATCGGGGGACCGCTCGATCGGCGGCTTGGTCCGATGCTTCCTGGCCGCCCGGCTCAGGTTCGAGAGTTCCTCGACCAGCCGGTCCGCTTCTTGAACCGGGCGATCGCGCAACTCCCCCCGGATGTCCTTGCCGGCTGCGTCCACGTGGACCGTGGCCAGCTCGAGGCGACGCTGCACGGGGCCCTGTACCCTCCGGATGCTCTGGGCCTTCTCGAGTGGAACCCAGGTGGTGACCTTGCGCAACCGCCCCGTCACACACACCACATGGGTGTCGTCATACCCGGCCGCCAGGAAGTGGTAGCTCAGCGGCGCCTTCCATCGGGCCCGGTGCGGGGGAGGCGTCAGTGCGGGCATGGTCCCGCCGATCAGCCGGTCCACCAGGTGCCAGGCGTCCTGGTGGTTGCCGACCGGCAGCAACGCCTTGCGGGCAACGGCGGAGCCCTCGCCGCGCTTGCCCTTGCGGCCCCCGGCGATGTCCACCTCCAGACGGCACCAGCCCAGCGGTCGCCACAGGACCGGCTCGATCCTGCGCACCGCTTGAATGCGACCGTAGGGAATCGTCTCGGACACCGACTGCAGGAGACCGCGGCGTACGCGCACACCTTCGGGGGCCTCGACCGCTTCGAAATGGAACTGGTTGGAAAGCTGACGCCACAACGTGCTGAATAGGGTGAAGATGTAGATGGCCAGGAATCCGACGGCCGCCGCGGCCGTCCGGGGCGAGAAGACGGCCAGCACGACGAGAGCCAGCGCGAGGGCGAAGAGCACCACGGTGATGCCCGAGAGCAGCACCGAACCCAGTAACCGTCCTGTGGCGACCGCGGCCATGACGTGCTCCGGCGTGGCGGGGACAGCCGCACCAGGCGGTGCTGACGAACCCCCTTCGGCGGGCCGTTGCGGTTTTCCCGGCCCCTGCAGCAGGAGCAGGCGCAGTTCGAGAGCGGTCGCTTCGGCGAGGTAGGCCAGCCGGCCGTCGGACGAGCTCGAACCGGCCAGGCGGATCCGCAGCTCGGAAACCCCGAGGATGCGTGCCAACAGGGGCCGCACCACGTCGACGGCCTGTATGCGCGCCAACGGGAGTCGTTTGGAGTCACGCCTGATGAGGCCGCTCTCGATGCGGAGGGTGTCGCCCTCTATCTTCCAGCGGGTGACCAGCCAGTTCACGAGCCCGAATATCACGGTCGCCGCCGCCAGCACGGCGAGGTAGTACTCCTGGCCCCGATCGCTCCCCGAGCGGCCGAGGGTCAGCACGACCGACAGGACCACGATCGGCACCAGCCGCCCCACGCGCGCCAACGGCGAGAGTGGATGGAGCCGCTGCCATCCGTCCTCCTGGCGCAGATCGGCTCTCACATGCCCGCTGCCTGCGACTCGCCGAGCTGGGTGAGCCGATCGCGTAGGCGGGCGGACTCGCTGCTCTCGAGCCCGGGGATGCGGGCGTCGCTCGCCGCGGCAGCGGTATGCAACTTGACTGTCGACAGGTTGAAGAGACGCTCGATCGGGCCGGCCGTCACCTCGACGAACTGCATGCGGCCGTAGGGGACGACCGACAGCCGCCGCACCATGACACCGCGCCCCACAATGAGGTCCTCGTGCCGCTCCTGATACCGCCAGGCGCGGTAGCGCCTGCGGACGAACCACGAGGAGAGTCCCCCGGCGATCAGCACCACGAGGACGCTGATGACACAGGCGAGAGCACCCAGCGCGGCGGCGAAGATCAGCCCTGCCGCCAGGGCGGCCAGCCCGCTGACCGCGCCCAGCTGGGCCCGGCGCATCCTCCACAGTCCGGGTGAGGGATGACGCCAGGCCTGCTCTGGGGGTGCTGTCATGGCGGAAAACTTAGAGCCGAACCTGCCCGCGGTCGGTGTGCCCGGGTCCAGAGAATCTGCAGTCGGCTGGGCCTATGGTGGGCGCATGAGCATCGACAAGCACCTCGAGCCGCTGACACGCCGGTTGGCGGCGGCACTGGAACCGGTCGCCGGGCAGGTGTACTTCGCCGCGGAGTGCCATCAGAACTACGAGAAGTTGGGGTTCGCTCCCAGTCCGGGAACGCTGGACAGCGGGCTGCAGCTTCCGGACGGTCCGGCCTACTTCACCAGCCGGGGCTCGGTCATGGGCCAGGTCCCCGGTGAGTTGGTGGCGGCCGCCTTCGGCGTCTTCAATCCCGAGGCGGTCGTCCGCGGCGTCGACCACGGATGGGGTCTCACCGATGCGGCCACCATCTGCGCCGCCCGCACGGAGGGTGGCACGGCCCAGTTGGAGCGCATCCTCGGACCTGAGCCCGAAGGGTTGGCGCGTGCCACCGAGTTGCTGGGCCGGGCCACCTCCCAGCTGCGCCCCGAGGGCCGGCCGCTCTACGCCGGACTGCTGAACCTCGGCCTGCCCGGAAGCCCGCTGGGCGACATGTGGCGCCTGGCCGACATGCTGCGCGAGTACCGCGGTGACTCGCATACCGCCGCCTGGATCTCGAACGGGTTCAAGGCCCCCGAGATCGGCTTGCTGTCCGAGTTGTACTGGGGCCTCCCACTGCGCACCTATGTGCGTACCCGCGCCTGGTCCAGTGCCCAACTCGACGTGGCCGAGGCGCATCTGCGCGAGCACGAGCTGATCGACGACGGCGGCTTCACCGATTTCGGCCGGACCGTACGCGAGAACATCGAGGTGGCCACCGACCGGCAGTGCACCGTCATCGTCCGGATGTTGGGTGACGACTTCGACGAGCTGATCGCGTTGCTCACGCCGTGGGGCGAGGCCATTCGTGCCGCCGGCGGTTACCCCCCGAAAGGCCCGCAGGATCTTGCGCCACCCCGGTAACGGGCCCGGCAACAGAACCTCCCTGCGATATGAACGAGGTCCATCTGCAGCTGTGTGCCAGTCCCGAATGGGCCACCTTCGTCGAGGAGGAGCTGCTGCCCTGGGCGCTCGGCTCGATGGCCCTCGGGGACGATGTGCTCGAAGTCGGTGCCGGGCCCGGCATGACCACCGACGTCCTGCGCAAGCAGGTGTCGCATCTGACCGCCGTCGAGGTGGACGAGGCGCTGGCGGCATCCCTGGCCGATCGCCTCGCCGGGACCAACGTTGCCGTCGTCCACGCCGATGGCACGGCACTGCCGTTCGACAGCAACCGGTTCGACACGGCTACCTGCTTCACCATGCTGCACCACGTGCCCTCGGCAGCCATGCAGGACCGCCTCTTGGCTGAGGTGCACCGTGTGCTGGCGCCGGGAGGACTGCTCGTCGGCACGGACAGCACCGCATCGGATCGGTTGGCCGACCTGCACGAGGATGACGTCTACGTCCCCATCGACCCGGCTCGGCTGCCCGGGCGTCTGCAGGCAGCCGGTTTCGACGACGTGCTGGTCGAGCTGGCCGACGGGCGCGTCCGTTTCGTCGGACGGGCCGGCGCCAGTTAGGACAGCGTCGGGCCCATGGGTTCCTCCTAGCGCGTGGTGGCGATGCCGCCGTCCACCGGGATGATCGCCCCGGTCAGATAGGCCCCCGCCCGCGAGGACAGGTAGATGGCGGCGCCCGCCATGTCGTCAGGACGGCCGATGCGCTTGAGCGGCGCATTGGCCGCGATCTGCTCACCGAAGGCGTCGAGCGTGGCGGCCATCATCTTGGACTGGAACGGCCCGGGCGCGATGGCGTTGACGGTGATGGCGGGAGCGAGGCGCTTGGCCAGGTGCCGGGTGAGCTGGTGTACGGCCGCCTTGCTCGACGAGTACGCGTACGTCTCGAGCAGGGGCACCGCTATCCCGTCGATCGACCCGATGTTGATGACCCGGGCCGGCTCGTCGGTCGTGCCGGACGCCTGGAGGAGCGGCACCAGGAACTTGGTCAGGTGGAAGACGCCCTTGACGTTCAGCGCCAGCACCTTCTCGAACTGGGCCTCGCCGAACTCGGCCAACGGGGTGCCCCACGTGGCGCCGGCGTTGTTGACGAGGATGTCCAGGCGCTCGACGCGCGAGGCCATCTCGTCGGCCAGGCCGCGACACCCCTCCTCGGTGGACAGATCGGCCGGGATGCCGACGCACGTGCCTTTGGCCGAAAGCTCGGCCGCGACCTCGGCGCAGGCGTCGGCCTTGCGCGACGAGATGTAGACGATGGCCCCCGCCTCCACGAAGCCTTCGGCGATCATCTTGCCGATGCCACGGGTACCCCCGGTGACAAGGGCGGTCTTGCCCGCGATGGAGAACAGGTCGGCGGAGCTCATCGCCCCATTGTGGTCGGGAACGTCACAGGGCGCCCAATGCGATGGCACTGCCCAGGACGACCCCGGCACCGACCCGCAGTGAACCGTCCTCCACGGAGAAGGTGGGGCTGTGGTGCATCCCGCTGGACCCGTCCGGACTGGCCCCGCCGACAAAGAAGTAACAGCCGGGAAGGTGATTGAGGAACTCGCTGACATCGTCGCTCGGTGACGAGGGCGGCATGCGCAGGACATGGTCGTTGCCCAACCACCCCTGGGCCACGGCTTCGACGGTGTCGGTTACCGGACCGTCGTTGACCACTGCCGGCGTGTGCTCGGGCAATTCGAGCTCCACATGGACGCCGTGTGCGTCGGAGATGGCGGCACCCATGGCCTGCAGCCGGGCAATCGCCTCCTGCCGCTGCTCTTCGGTGAACGTGCGGAGCGTGCCCGAGACCGTGGCCGCGGTGGGGACCACGTTCACCGCGGTGCCGGCCGAGAGCATGCCGGCGCTGCACACGCAGCTGGCACCCTCGTAGGTCAGCCCATCCGCCACGCCGGCCAGTCGCGACACCAGATCGGCGGTGGCCTTGATCACATCGCCCTTGGCCGTGGGGATAGCGCCGTGACCGCCCGGCCCGGTCAGCGTGATGCGCAACGAGTGGGCCTCGGACATGGCGATGCCCTCGCGCAGGGCGATGACGCCCGTGGGGATCTGGGAGGTCACGTGGAAACCGACCAGCCGGGCGCCGGCCATGACATCGAGTGCGCCGCCGGCGACCATCCGCTTGGCGCCACATAGGGCCTCCTCGGCCGGCTGGAACAGGAAGATGAACCGCCCGGCCAGTTCTTCCCGGCGCGCGCTGAGCGCGTGGGCCACACCGAGAAGGGAGGCGACGTGGACATCATGCCCGCAGGCGTGCATGGTGCCGTCGACGTCGGAACGGGATGCCTTGGCTGTGTCCTCGTGAATCGGCAGCGCGTCGATGTCGGCCCGCAGGACGACGGAGCGACCGGGACGGCCGCCGTCGAAGGCGAAGATCCCCCCGGTCTCGGTGACGCGGGTGAGCTCGCCGATCTCATAGGTGGCCATGCGCTCGCGTATCAACGCCGTCGTGGCATGCTCCTCGAAGGCCAACTCGGGATGCTTGTGCACTGCCCGTCGGGTGTCGACCATCTCGTCGAACACGGCATCGATCGACGCCTCGTTGCTGAGTGCGGGCACGGGGAGCCGGTCCGCTCAGCGACTCAGCAGGTCGCGCGCGATGTGCGTGACCTGAATTTCGTCGGTCCCGGCGTAGATCTGGAAGACCTTGGCGTCCCTTGCCAGCTGCTCCACCCGGAACTCGGCCATGTAGCCGTTGCCACCGAAAAGCTGCACCGCTTCCATGGCCACGTCGGAAGCGGCTTGGGCCGAGTAGAGCTTCATGGCCGACGCCTCGGCGAGGGTGAGGCTCTTCCCGGCCGAGCTCATCTCGATGTGACGGAAGACGAGGTTCTCCACGTTGAGCCGGGCTATCTCCATCCGGGCCAGCTTCAGCTGGATCAGCTGGAACTCCGCGATGGGGCGTTCCCACAGCATCCTGTCCTTGGCGTACTGCACCGAGAGCTTGATGCACTCTTCGATCAGTCCGAGTGACATGGCGGCCACCCCGGCCCGCTCCGTGACGAAGTTGCCCTTGGCGCTCTCGCTGCCCTCCCGCCCTCCCGGCTTGCCTTCGGTCTCGCCGAGCAGATGGTCCCGGCCGACCCGGACATCGGTCAGGAACAGCTCGCCGGTCGGGGAGGAATGCAGGCCCATTTTGCGGAACGGCTTGGACTGCTCGAGGCCGGGCATCCCCGACTCGAGGATGAAGGTCAGCACCGGCCGCTGTCGCAGCGGCGTGTCACTGCCGTCGTCCAACTTGGCGTAGAACACGATGGTGTCGGCGTAGGGGCCGTTGGTGATGAAGGTCTTGTTGCCGTTGAGGATGTACTCCTCGCCGTCGCGCCGGGCCGTCGAGGTCATGCCACCCAAAGCGTCGGAGCCCGAATTGGGCTCGGTGATGGCCCAGGCGCCGATCTTCTCCACCGTGAGCAGGTCGAGTCCCCACCGTTCCATCTGGGCTGCCGTGCCCCCCTTCATGATCGTGCCGGCCGCCAGTCCCGTGCTGACCCCCAGGGCGGTCACGATGCCGGGGCAGTAGTGGCACAGCTCGATGATGGGAATAAGGGTCGTCGCCGCGTTCCCGCCGCCCTCCCGACGCGGCGGCGCGGGCGTGTCGGACAGCTTGCGCTCCAGCTGGGCCTTGAAGCGGTCGCGCGCCAGACCGTCGAGGCCGAAGGTCCGGTAGAACTTGCGGATCACCTCGTACGGAGGGGTGTCTCCGTGTTCGAGCTCGTCGACGTTCGGCTTGACCTCTTCTTCCACGAAGCGGCGCACCGCGTCGCGTATGGCCAGCTGCTCCTCGGACCACTCGAACATGACGTACCTCCCGTGGACGGTGGACGACCCTATCGGGTCGGGTCAGGCGTCGCCGATCCGGTAAAGAGTGTTGCTGTCGGTGTGGCTGAGGTGCTCGGACAGCTTGCCGTGCACGAGGAGGGATACCTCCTCATAGGCGAACACCCCATCTTCGCTGAGGTCGATGGTGACCTCGTAGTGGTCGCAACGCGCCTGGGCGGCCAGAAACCGGTTGGACAGAATTCCGTACGTCTCCGACCCGGCCTCGGAGGCGAGGGAGTACCTCGTGGCGTCGGCCGCCACGGATGCACCGGCGATGAGGGCCGAGCCGCGCGGGATGAGGAAGCAACGCATGACCTGCCCGTCGGTGGCGTCCCACAGCCAGTAGCCGACTTCGGTGTGGAAGGGATTCTCTTCGGTGCCCCGCCAGGCGGCCATGCGGTAGTCGAGCCCATAGAGGATCTGCACACCGTTCTCCACCGGCCCGAACGGCTTGAACTCGGTGTGCTCCCGGTACGGCGTCAGGCCGACGCTGCCCTTTTCATTGGAATACGCGACATCCTCGCCCTGGTCGCCCTCCCAGATTCCGGCCAAACGGGCCAGGGGCCCCCACTCAGGTCCTGCGCTCACCGGCACTCCTTGTCCATATAGCCCTTGTTCACATGGCGTCGCTCATGCGGTCAACGTCAACCTTACGGGCTTGCGATGCTTCCGCTCACAACGGACGCGCGCCTTGGATCGCCGTCTCGTGCGCGGCCGAAATGGCGACAATGACGCGCGGTGCGGTGGCGACGAGGCCGATGGCACAAATGCCGGCGGGAATGGAAATGCCGAGGGCGACGGGACTCGAGAACAAGGCCGCAGCGATGGCGGCTTGGGCCAGGAACTGGGCGGTGAGCGCGAGGAGCCAGCATCGAAGGACGAGCGGACGATGCGGATCGTCGTGCGGGAGGCAGTCCCGGAGGGCCTGGTACGGCATCCACAAGTTGACGATGGGTACGAACCAACAGCCGACGCCCCATCCGGGCGAGTGCGTCGCCCGGATGCCGAGCCCCCGGGCCGCCGAAGCGGCCCGGAACTGCCAGATCAACGCCAGGATGAACGCCACGATCACGGCCAGGCCGAAGATCACCTGGAGGGGATCGGCCGTCGACTGGGTCGTGAAGTTGGGTACGGGCGCTCCGTTCCTACTGGCGTCGTAGATGACCCGCATCTGGTGACCGAGCGCCCTGAACTGCGTCCGGCGCAGCTGGAGGTTGATGAGGGCGACCACGATATTGAGGCCGAAGAACAAGACGGCGATCCGAGCCGTGGGCGTCATCGCCTCTTCGCGGCGCACCAGGTCCGCCGCGTTGGGCGGGGCCTGAACCCAATAGGGGTACGTGCCGGGCGGTGCCGGAACCGACGACTGCGGTTGCGGTGGTGGTGGCGGTGGCGGTGGGGACGGCGCGACCTCAGGCTGGACCGTGGCATCCGTCCAGGCGTAGCCGTCCCACCAACGCTGTCCGGGCCCGCCGGCGGGATCGGGATACCAGCCTGGGGGCGCGCCGGGATACCCGCTCAGATCGTCGCTCACGCCGCCATTCTCTCAAACGGTCGACCGCTGGGCGGACCGGCACCGCAGCCCCCGGACCGGAGCGCCGTCCGGGCGGGCCGGTTAGAGCAGGACGGATGCGGCCGTGTTGAGGGCGGCCACGTGCTCGTCCACCCCCGTGAGCCCGGCCGCCCCGGTGTTGATCGAGACGTAGCTCGCCCCGGCCTGCCGCCACAGGTCGGCGTGCTGCGCGATGCGGTCAGGATCGCCTTCGGCGTAATTCACCTGCCCTTCGAAGGGGATCTCCGCCGGATCGCGCCCAACCTCCCGGGCACCCTCGGCCACGATCTCGAGGGCCTCGCTGAGGCCATGCCCGGGGGGCCTCATGGCGAACCAACCGTCCGCCAGCCGGCCGGTCCTCCGCAGGGCGGGCGGAGCCCAGGCCCCGATCCAGATCGGGATGGGCCGCTGGACGGGCAGCGGTGCCAGTCCGGCGGCGGTAATACGGTGAAACCGGCCGTCGAACGTCACGCTCTCCTGGGTCCAGAGTTCCCGGAGCACGCTGATCTGCTCTTCCAAGATGGCGCCCCGCTCGGCGAACGGCTGCCCGAGTGCCTCGTACTCGACGCGGTTCCACCCGAGGCCGAGCCCGAGCCGGAACCCGCCGCCGCTCAGGATGTCGATCTCAGCGGCCTGCTTGGCCAGGAGCGCCGTCTGGCGTTGGGGCCCGATCAGTATCGAGCTGGCGAAGCGCAGTTTCGTGAACCCGGCCAGGTAGGCAAAGAGCAGCAGCGGCTCGTGGAACGTGTCGTGGATGTCGTACGGCCCGCCGATGTCGCCGTGGACCGCCGTGTCGGCGCCCAGGACGTGGTCGTACGCCGCCAGGTGGTCGTAGCCGAGATCCGAGGCGGCCTGCCCGAAGGCGCGCACGGCGGCGCCATCGCCACCGAGCTCGGTTTGCGGGAACACCACGCCGATTTCCATGGTGCCAGTGTGCCCCACCCTGTCGTAGCGTGGTGGCGTGAAACTTCGCATCTTTGTCGAGCCCCAACAGGGGGCCACGTACCAGCAACTGCTCGCGGTAGCCAAGGAGACCGAGTCGGGCGGCTTCGACGCCTTCTTCCGATCCGACCATTACCTGACGATGGGCGGAGACGGGCTCCCCGGGCCGACCGATGCCTGGATCACCTTGGCCGCGCTGGCCCGCGAGACCAGCCGCATCCGCTTGGGCACCCTTGTCAGCTCTTCCACCTTCCGCTGGCCCGGCGTCCTGGCCATCACCGTGGCCCAGGTCGACGCCATGAGCGGCGGCCGGGTCGAGCTCGGGTTGGGGACCGGGTGGTACGAAGGTGAGCACGCGGCCTACGGCATCCCGTTCCAACCGTTGGGCGAGCGCTTCGAGCGCCTGGAGGAGCAGCTTTCGATCATCACCGGGCTGTGGAAGACCCCGGTGGGCGAGAAGTTCTCCTTTGCCGGTACCCATTACCAGCTGACGGACAGCCCGGCGTTGCCCAAGCCGGAGCAGCATCCCCAGCCGCCGATAATCCTCGGCGGGGCCGGGGCCAAGCGGACCCCCCGCCTGGCCGCCACGTTCGCCAACGAGTACAACGTGCCCTTCCATGGTGTTCCGGACAGCGAGGCCCACTTCGGGCGGGTGCGCGCCGCCTGCGAGGCCGTGGGCCGCGACCCGGATTCCCTCGAGTTCTCGGCGGCCCAGGTCGTCTGTTGCGGCGCCGACGAGGCCGAGGTGGCGGCGCGGGCCAAGGCGATCGGGCGTGAGGTCAGTGAGCTGCGGACCAACGGCGTGGCCGGGACGCCCGACGAAGTGCTCGAGCGGCTGGGTGCCCTCGGGGCGGCCGGCGCCACCAGGGTCTACCTCCAGGTGCTCGATCTCCACGATCTCGATCACTTGCGGCTGATCAGCGAACGCGTGCTGCCGCATCTTGCTTGAGGACGGGACCATGACATCGACCGTGCGCGGCGCAGTTGCTCCCACCGACTCGGCTCCCGGTGTACCGGGAGCGCCGGGCGGACCGGGAGCGGTCCCGCCGGTGGTCGACACGTCCGCGCTCGATACGGCCGTGCGAGAGGTGGCGGCGCAGGCCGAGGCCTGGGCGGCCATGCCGGCGGCGGCGCGGGCGGATCTGCTCGACCAGGTGTTGCGCGACACCATGGCGGCGTCGGACGACTGGCTCGCCGCCGCGTGTGCGGCCAAGGGCCTGCGCCCGCGGTCGACCGAAGCGGGAGAAGAGTTGTTCGCCGGCGTCGGCACGCTGGTCCGGATGACGCGGCTCTTTCGTGACGCGCTGCGCCAGATCGCTGAGGACGGCCGGCCTTCGTTTGCCGGCCCGGTCACGGCGGCGCCCGACGGCAGGCTGCGCGTCCGGGTGTTCCCCGCCACGGCCTACGACCGCGTCCTTTTCCCCGGCACCACGGGCGAGGTCTGGATGCAACCCGGCGTCACGACCGCCGAGCTCGAATCGGAGCAGGCGGCGGCCTATGGCGACCCGGCGGCACACGCCGGCGTCGTGCTCGTGTTGGCGGCGGGCAACGTGGCCTCTCTCGGCCCCCGCGACGTCCTCTCCAAGCTGGTGGTCGAGGGCAAGACCGTCGTGATGAAGGCCAACCCGGTCAACAACTATCTCGTCCCGCACTGGAACCGGGCCCTGGGCGCTCTGGTGCGGGCAGGTGTGTTGCGGATCGTCGACGGCGGCGCCGACGTGGGGCGCTACCTGACCGCGCACCCGCTCATCGACACGGTGCACATCACCGGGTCGGACAAGACCTATGACGCCGTCGTCTTCGGCACCGGCGCCGAAGGGGCGCGGCGCAAAGCGGCGGACGAGCCCGCGCTGGACAAGCCGGTGACGGCCGAGCTCGGGAATGTCTCACCCGTGATCGTCGTCCCGGGTGCCTGGTCCGGTGGCGAGTTGCTGTATCAAGCAGAGCACGTGGCCACGATGTTGGTGAACAATGCGGGCTTCAACTGCCTGGCCGCACGTGTCATCGTGACCCACGCCGACTGGCCCCAACGCGACGCGTTCCTCGGTGCCCTGACCCAGGTGTTGGGAGAGATCACGACGCGCCGGGCCTACTACCCCGGAGCGGCCGATCGGCTCGCCTCCTTCGTAGCCGCCCATCCCGAAGCCGAGAGCCTCGGTTCGGGCCCGCCCGACGCGCTGCCGTGGACCTTCATCCGTGATGTCGCGCCGGGACGGACCGACGACATCTGCTTCAACGTGGAGTCATTCGTCGGCGAGTGTGCGGAGACGTCGTTGACCGCGCCTACCGTGGCCGCGTTCGTCGACGCCGCCACCGCGTTCTGCAACGACGTGGTCTGGGGATCGCTGTCGGCCACGATCCTCGTCAGCCCCGCCTCGTTGCGTGATGCCGCAGTGTCCGACGCGGTGGACCGAGCTGTGGCTGACCTGCGCTACGGGTCCATCGGGGTCAACATCTGGCACGCCATGGCCTTCGCCATGGGGAACACCACGTGGGGTGCCTTCCCGGGCCATGCACGCAACGACATCGGTTCGGGCTGCGGCGTCGTGGGTAATGCAGCGATGTTCGCTCGACCCCAGAAGTCCGTCGTGCGGGGCCCCTTCCGGTCCCGTCCCAAGCCGACCTGGTTCGCCACGGCGACGGGGTCGTTCGAGCTCATGCGGCGCGCCGTCGCTTTGGAAGCGGACCCGGGTGCGGCAAAGATCCCCGGCGTGCTGGTGGCCGCGTTGCGCAGCTGAGCGGATGCGGCGGATGCGGCGGCCCAGGTGATGGGGCGGCCCGGGCCGGCCGGGGACGCCGAGAACGAGCGGCGTGGTCCGAGACGACGTGGTCAGAGGCGGAGTGGTCACAGACGACGTGGTCAGAGCCGACCGGTGTGAGACGGAAGGTGGGTCGGTCTGACCGTGGTGGAGGACGGTGGACGCCCCCGGCCCGGCGAGGTCCCCGTACCGGTTTCGCCGCCGCCACCACCACTGCCGAGCGCGATGCGGGCCAGCGTGTCGCCGCCCACCGCGATGCACGTCCGCACGCTCGGGCACGCGAGCGCGGTCAGCGGTAGCGGCGTGTACGCGGTCGTCGAGGCCGTGAAGGCCATCTTGCCGTCGTGGCGTTGCGACACCGCGCCGGTGCCGACGGGGGGTGTGCCGATCCACTTGGTGCCCACCATGACGCAGACGCGCGGTGACGGGCAGTCGACCCCGTAAACGTCGTCGATCGAGTTCGAGCGCGACGTGCGGGTCCAGGTCTGCCCCCCGTCGTCGCTCTCGAGCACAGCACCCTTGGCCGGGACGACGGCGCTGACCGTGGTCGAGGTGGTGCCGGCAGCAAGACACGAGGTGAAGGTGATGCAGATCGCACTCTGCAACAGGCCGGTTCCCGCGGGTACGTCGGCGGCGGTCCACGTTGCGCCGCTGTCGATGCTCAGCACGATCGCGCCCTGTCCGTGCCCGGTTGTCGTCGCCGTGAACCCGTTCACCAGACAGAGCGTGCCGCCGAGGCACGAGAGGCCGCCGGCGTCCTGCAGGCCGGCGGGCAGATCGCCTTCGCGTTCCCAGGTGCGCCCGAAATCCGTCGAGCGGGCGGACCAGAACGTGGTGCCGTCGCTGGCGATGACCGTGCAGTCGGTGGCACTCGGGCACGCCACGCTGGAGACGACAATGGCTCCCGCCGGTGGCGGGACCTCGTCCCACGTTGCACCGGCATCGTGCGTCGTGAGCACGACGCCGGCCGACGCCGAATCGTTCAAACCGACGGTCATGCACAGGTTGTCGCTGGGGCACGAGATCCCCTCGAGCGCCGGGGTCGATGGCAGCGCCAGCGGCTCCCCGGCCCAGGATCGGCCCCCGTCGGTCGTAGCATCGATAACGAGCGCCAGGGTCGCCGGCACGGAGGTGGAGGTGCCCGTTCCGGCAGCGGCCGTCGGGGCGGGGCCCGACCCGGGACTACCGACGGCCCAGCAGTGCTCGGCGTCGGCGCAGGAGACCGCATCGAGCTGACCGGTTCCCGTCGGGGCTGGCTGCCCGATCACGGTCGGGGTCCGGGCCGGCTGGCCGAGGACGCGGTTCCGGTTCGAGCTGGCCGCGGAGGCGGAATTGGCGCCAGCGGCCACGCACACCCCCAGTGTCACCAGCAGCGCGACCCGATGGAGGCCACCAACCCGCAGGGCGCGCGGGCGTCGTCGGGAAGGGTTGTTGGGCACCGCGCGAGGACAATAGTGGTGGGTTCGCCGATTCTCGATGCACGGTTGGCTACCCTCGCTTCCGTGAACTGGGTCGATCTGCTGATCATCGGATTGATGCTGCTCGCCGCCGTTGAAGGGCTCCGACTCGGTGCGCTCACCCAGATCCTCACGTTTGGCGGCTTCTGGCTCGGCCTTCTTGTCGGCACGCTGGCGTGGGTACCTGCGCTGAAGTTCATCCATCATCCCAACGAGCGGGACGGTCTCACGGTGGCCGCGGTCCTGTTCACCGCCGGTGCGTTTGCCCTGGTGGGGCGCCTCATCGGGACGTACGGCAACGTCACCCTCCGCCGCCTTCATCTGGCGAGCGTCGACGCCGCACTCGGCGTGGGCGTGGCGGTGATCGCCGTCCTGTTGTCCACCTGGCTGGTGGCCGGCGTGATCTCCTCGCCGAACAGCCGGTTCACCTGGCTCAGTTCCGCCGTGGCCCGTTCTGACATCCTCCACTCGGTGGACCGGATGCTGCCCCACGCGCCCCCAGTGTTCAGTGACCTGCAGAACTATCTCAACGAGCAGGGGTTCCCACAGGTCTTTTCCACCTTGATCACCCCGGCAACGAACTCGGTCACCCTTCCGACCGGGAGCGCCGCCCGATCCCTGGCCCAACCGGCGATTTCCTCGACCGTCAAGATCCTCGGGACCGCCTGCGGCGACGAGCAGGAGGGTTCGGGCTTCGTGGCCGGCAAAGGCCTGGTCGTGACCAACGCCCACGTCGTGGCCGGAGAGTCGAGCACCCAGGTCGTGGTGGCGGGGAGTTCGTATCGGGCCACGGTCGTCCTGTTCGATCCCGCATTCGATCTGGCGATCCTGCGTACGAACGCGCCGCTCGGACCGATACTGACCATCGATCCCGACACGGTCGGGCGGGGCACGCAGGCGGCCATACTCGGGTACCCCGAGAACGGGTCGCTCACGTTCGGCCCGGCCGGTATCTCCGACCAGGTCACTGCGATCGGCAAGGACATCTACAACCAGGGCGCGGTCACGCGCGGTGTCTACGAACTCGATGCCAATGTACGACCGGGCAATTCCGGTGGGCCGGTGGTGATCGCCGGTGGTGAGATCGTCGGTGTCGTGTTCTCCCGCTCCACCATTTATGCCAACTTGGGCTATGCCTTGACGTCGCCGGGTGTTCTGGCCCGGGTACACCTGGCCGCAACGCGACAGGCACCGGTGAGTACTCAGAAGTGCGCCGCGGCGTAGGAAGGGCAGAATGAGACCATGACGCAGCGCATCGAGGACTACGCCGTGATCGGGGACCTGCACACGGCCGCCATCGTGGGCTTGAACGGATCGCTCGATTGGCTCTGCCTGCCCCACTTCGACTCCCCGTCGTGCTTCTCACGGCTCCTCGGGGACGAATCGCACGGCTTTTGGCAGCTGGCTCCGGCAGGAGGAGAGGCGAGCATCGTGGCGACGCGCCGTCACTACCGCGAGGACTCCCTCGTCCTCGAGACCGAGTTCGACACGGCGACCGGCACGGTGCGCATCACCGACTGCATGCCCATGCGGGACACCCATCCCCACGTCGTCCGGCTCGTCGACGGCATTTCGGGTTCGGTCGACATGCACATGGACCTGGCGGTGCGCTTCGACTACGGCGAGATCGTGCCGTGGCTCACATCGTCCGACGGGTTGATCCGCATGACGGCCGGCCCCGACGCGGTCGCATTGTGGCACCTGGTCGACCCCGTCGGCCACGACCTGCACACGGTGGCCGACTTCACTGTGGACAAGGGGCAGCGCTTCCCCTTCACCTTTGTCTGGTTCCCGTCCCACGAGGAGCCACCACCACCACTCGACGCCTTTTACGCCATCAACCTGACGGACGCCTACTGGAAAGAGTGGGCGGCCATGTGCACTTATGAAGGCCCTTACCGCGAGGCCGTGGTGCGCTCGCTCATCACGCTCAAGGCACTGACCTATGAGCCGACCGGCGGCATTGTGGCGGCGGCGACGACATCGCTTCCCGAAGCCGTCGGCGGAAGCCGTAACTGGGACTACCGCTACTGCTGGTTGCGTGATGCCACGCTCACGTTGGAGTCGCTCATGCGCGGGGGCTACTTCGATGAGGCCATGGCCTGGCGCGACTGGCTGCTCCGGGCCGTCGCCGGTGACGTCTCGCGCCTGCAGATCATGTACGGACCATCCGGCGAGCGCCGCCTGGACGAGTGGGAAGCCCCGTGGCTCCCGGGCTACGAGAACTCTGCCCCGGTCCGGATCGGCAACGCGGCCTCGGGTCAATACCAACTGGATGTGTACGGCGAGGTCATGTCGGCCCTGTATGCCTCGGCACACAGTGAGGGCGTGCAGAGCAGGGCCGCCTGGGCCTTGCAGACGCAGCTCGTCGCCTTCCTCGAGACCGGATGGGACGAGCCCGATGACGGGATCTGGGAAGTGCGCGGCCCCCGGCGGAACTTCACGCATTCCAAGGTCATGGCGTGGGTAGCGGTCGACCGCGCCATCAAGACGCTCGAGGAGTGGCCCGACCTGGAGGGCCCCCTCGAAGAGTGGAAGAAGCTGCGGAACAAGATCTTCACCGAGGTGTGCGAGAAGGGCTACAACGAGAAGGTTGGTGCCTTTACGCAGTACTACGGCTGCGACCAACTCGATGCGAGCGTCCTCATGATCCCGCTCGTGGGATTCCTCCCCCCGACCGACCCCCGGGTGATCAGTACCGTCGAGGCGGTGCAGAAGGGGCTCGTCGAGGACGGGTTCGTGCTGCGCTACCGCACGGCCGACGACGGGGAGGTCGACGGGTTGACGGGTCGCGAAGGTGCGTTCCTGGCCTGCTCCTTCTGGTTGGTCGACTGCCTGCACATGATCGGGAGGACCGATGAGGCCGAAGCGCTCTTCGGGCGCCTCCTGGGGCTGCGCAACGATCTCGGCCTCCTCTCCGAGGAATACGACGCGGTGGACGGGCGTCTCGTGGGCAACTTCCCGCAAGCCTTCTCGCATGTGTCGTTGGTGAATTCGGCCTGCCGGCTCACGGGGCACGACTCGCTGGCCATCACCCAAGCGGACACCCAAGCGGCCACCCGCAGCCACAAGCTCGTCGACTACACGCTCGCCCGGTTTCCCACCATGGCGCGGCCACCGAAGCGAAAGCGGACGCACGTCACCCGGAACCGCGGCGCCGCCAAGCGTTGAGGTCCGGCCGGTCGCAGTGGCGGACGGAGTCGTCCGGGTGGGCGCAGTCCGGCCGACAACCGTCCCGTCGACAGCAGTTGCTTGAGCAGTCGCCGGACAGCAGGCACCAATGAGAAGAAGAGGAGCACCATGAAGGCACTCACCGTGATACCGCTCAAGGCCGACTCAGCCGAGCTCTCCGATATCGACGATCCCCCCGAGAGCGACGGCCCCGTGCTGGTGGAGACCCTGGCCGTCGGGATCTGCGGTACGGACGCCGAGATCCTCTCGGGAGCGTACGGGTGGGCCCCGCCCGGACGCGAGCGACTGGTTCTGGGCCACGAGTCGTTGGGTCGCGTCCTCGAGGCGCCGGCCGGCGGTCCGGTGAGCAAGGGCGATCTCGTCGTGGGAATCGTCCGGCGCCCTGACCCGGTTCCCTGTTCTAATTGCGCCGTCCTCGAATGGGACTTCTGCCGGAACGGCCAGTACACCGAGCGCGGGATCAAAGAGCACGACGGCTACCTCTCGGAGCGCTACCGGATCACGCCGGACTACGTGGTCAAGGTGAATCCGAGCTTGGGCATTCTGGGCGTGCTGCTCGAGCCGACGAGCGTGGTGGCGAAAGCCTGGGAAGAGGTGGACCGGGTCGGCGGCCGCGCCCACTGGGACCCCAAGACCGTACTGGTCACCGGGGCCGGGCCCATCGGCCTGCTGGCTGCGCTCATCGGTGTGCAGCGCGGGCTCGACGTGCACGTCATCGACCAGATGGCGTCCGGGCTCAAGCCCGACCTCGTGCGCGATCTCGGCGCGACATATCACACGGGCACGATTGAAGATGCCTGCCCGAACCCCGACGTGATCATCGAATGCACCGGAGTCTCCTCACTGGTCCTCGACGCCATGACCCATGTCGGAACGGGCGGAGTCGTGTGCCTGACCGGGGTCTCGTCGGGTGGGCACCTCGTCGAGGTCGACGAAGGCGCCCTCAACCGGTCCATGGTGTTGGAGAACGTGGCGGTGGTGGGG
>Ga0302181_10000705_pt1 | contig 26543 bp, 26 predicted proteins | sample I_Palsa_E3_3_FD_198786 | JGI IMG/M metagenome (GOLD analysis project Ga0302181, IMG submission 198786) | Peat permafrost microbial communities from Stordalen Mire near Abisko, Sweden - I_Palsa_E3_3 | ecosystem: Environmental > Terrestrial > Soil > Palsa > Peat permafrost | place: Sweden...
TTGTCGATCGCCCACAGGAAGGCGGCCAGCGTCTTGCCCGACCCCGTCGGCGCGACGACCAGCGTGTCCTCGCCCTTGCCGATCGCCTGCCACGCGCCCGCCTGGGCCAGCGTCGGTTCCGCGAAGGCCGCCTCGAACCATGCCCGGGTCGCGGCCGAGAACCCGTCCAGGGCATCGGCGCCGGTCATAAGACACTGCCTTTCATAGGACGCTGCCCCGGGGAACCACCCATCGGGTGGCCTGGCCGGTGATCTTGGCGACGTGCTCGTAGCCGCCGTCGTAATGCAGCACGCAGACGCGATGCCGCTCGGCGATGGCCGCGATGATCAGCTCAGGGAGCGGCACCGCGCGCGGCTGAGGCTGATCCGCGAGCTTCGCCTGGACGCTGAGTGCCCGCTGCAGGTCGCCATCCTCGGCCGGCAGCCACTCGTACGCATGCCGCCGGTCCGCCGCGACCAGTTCGCAGTCGACCTTGCCCCGCGCGCAGAAAAGCACCTCCAGCTCGGTGATCGCACAGGTCGCCATGAGCCCATGCTCCACCAATGGCGCCAGAACCGTCCGCACCGACGGATGCTGCCACCGCGCGATGGCGCTCTTGTCCGCCAGGTACCGCGCTACCGCCACGCCTGTTCCATCATCGCTGGGGTGCCAAGGCCGGCGTAGACGCCGCCGTCAAGCCGCTCGACCTCACGCTTTCGCGCGACCGACGCGACGGCCTCGGCCAGCGCCCGGTTCACCGTCTCCTTTTTGGTCCTGGCTCCCAGCGCGGCCTGCGCCTGGTCGAGCAGGTCATCGTCCACGTCGATCAGCGTCTTGGACATCGCCGCCCTCCCGTCGTATATACATGTTCTACCTCAACGGATATACCCGGCGCGCAACCGCTCGCGGCCGCAGGATCTCCGGTGACTTCGGGATCCGCCGGATACTGCAGAATCTGCTCTCATGTCCCCATGGTGCACCGGCCCACTGACATTCTGCGGCGTCTGTGCCGGGAGCAAACCGTTCCTAGTCACCTAGCAGGAGCGAGTCCTGCCTGGCGGGCGGCCCCGAACGGTCTTGGGTCGCCTGATCGCCTGCCGTGCTCCGTCGGGGCCTTCCGGTCTTAGTGCCTGGTGGCTGCCGTGGGTCGGTCCGGGTGGCGGGTCTCCTGGTTTCGGTCCCGGTCTTCGGGTGGGTCTCGGAGCGTGCCTGGGTTGACCGTGCCGCATCCTCTGGTGCGGGTAGGTTCCCTGACGCACGCCGCCGGGCCCGGAGGCCGAGTCCGCGTCTGCCGATCACGACCGCTGCCGCGTGGTGGCCGGTGAGCTCGGGGTGGTGCCGTTGGATGGGGGCGAGCCAGTGCTGCGCCCCCCAGCGGGAGGTGCAGGCCGGGTCCACCGCGATGACGGCGATGCGGGTGTTGTATGCCATGCAGGTGAGCCGGTCACGGAACCGGGCGGTGGGGATACCGGCGACCTGGTGCCGGAACGCCCGGCCCCGGCGTCCGTGTGAGGGCCGGTTGCCGGCGCGTTCGCGTCCCTGGTGGCGGGCGTCGGCGAAGTCGAGGTTCTCGATCACCACGGCGCTGGCCCGGTGCTCGCGGGCGGTGGTCAGGATGCGGGTGATCGCGGCCCGCAGCCGCCCGTCCCTGGTGCCCGCCGGCAGGCCCGCGAGTGGTAGGCCGATGGTGTACGGGGTACCAGCGTGGTTGCCGTCAGGGTTCAGGACCGCCACCGCGAGGTGCCCGGCGTTCACGTCCACTGCGACGACGTTGCCCTGCCGGGCCTGCGCCAGCGTGATGGGCTCGGTCACTGGCGTCTTCCATGATGCGTCGAGGTACCAGCGCCCTCGTGCGGGGTCCAGGGAGATGTCATAGCGGATGGCGCCGGTCGCGGCCTGCGCGGCGACATCGCCGCCCCGGTAGGGGAACTGGACCGGGCAGGACAGCCGGTAACGGCCGTGCGGCCGGTTCGCCGCCCGCGCCAGCGGGGTGGGAAGCCTGATCTCCAGCCAGTCCTGGTCCGGGTTCCATCGGATCGTTTCGTTGCCCCAGGTCTTGTCCTTCTCCCCGTCGGCGGTGAGGAACAGCCGGGCTGATTCCCACTGCGCCCGCCACTGCGCCTCGGTAAGGCCGGCGTCCGCGAGGTTGTTTCGCCTGTGCAGCAAGGCTTTCCCGCCCCGGCACACGCTCAGCCGCCCGGTGTCCAGCTGCTGTTCAACGTCGGCCAGCCTGGTACGCAACGCCTGGATGCGGATGGTCTTGGCGTGCCGTCCGGCGGTGGCCGGGTACCCGCGCACCCGCCCGGCCCGCTTCCCCGCCGCCACCCCCAGCCGGGTCTGGATCCGCGCGATGCGGGCCAGCAGGGAGCGACGTCCGGCCAGCAGGTTGCGGTGGGCGAGCTGATAGGCATCCTCGCTCGTGCGGGTCAGCGCCCCGGCCCAGCGGGAGGACGACTTCGCGGTCAGCTCCTGCTTACGCAGCTGCCGCGACCGCGCCCGCTGCTTCGCGTCGAGCCTGCCTTCCGCGCACCGGGCCGCTAGGTCGGCCGACGCCAGCGAACCCAGGTACTCACCTACCTCGCGCAGCACCGCAGCGTCGCCGCCGGATACCCGCAGCCGGGTCCGTACTCGTGCGCCTACTGGCGGCGGGACCGCAAACGGCCCGGCGATCTCCCGCAGCGCGCTCACACGGCACCGGAGGTCTGGAGCTTCACGGCCTTGGGCCCGATGTCCTGCTGGGCGCAGCCGAGAGCCTTCAACGCCCGGTTCCGCGCCGACCGGCGTCCGTAGAGCCTGGCGCAGAACGAGGTCAGCACCTCCACCATGTCGCGCACCAGGTCGTCGGTGACTTCGGAGTCGTCGAGTACCACCAGCCGGCGGTTGTGCGCGGACAGGGCGGCCTCAACTAGTTCGGTGTTCACGCGCCCAAGCCGGTCCCGGTGCTCGACCACCACGACGGTCACCGCCGGGTCCGCCAGCAGCCGGCGCACCTTCGCCCGTGACCCGTTCATCCCGGAGCCGACTTCGGCCTCCACCCGCACCGCCGGCAGACCGGCTTTCGCTGCCCAGGCGGACAGCCGTGCTACCTGCCCGTCCAGGTCGGACTTCTGGTCGTGCGAGGACACCCGCGCGTACAGGCCAGCGCCTTCGGCCTTCGGGGCCGCTTCGGCGGCACTCTGCGGGGACACCAGGATGAGGCGTCCGACCTTCCGCGCCGGCACCGGCAGCGTTCCCTCCCGGTACCAGCGGTACGCGGTCTGCACATGGACGCCCTGCGCATGCGCCCACTCGGTCAGATTCACACATTCAGCTTACTAAACTAGAACGTACGTACGCTAGCTAACACACACTTCAACTGGAGCAGTTTGCAACCCTACTGTGGACTGTATGGACGTGGACGTCGGCAGCTTCACCGCCTGGGTCGCGGAGACGGTCGGGCCGGGCGCCAGCGTAACTGGCATCGTTGATCTTACTCAGGCGGCGCGGAACCTGGGCCCGTGGCGTTTCGATGTCGACCTAGGCCGCTCGGCCGTTCAGGTGATCCTGCACGTCGGAGAGGTCGCCGACGAGTGGGTCGCCAGTCGCTTCGCCGTCCAGGTGAAGGCGCTAGAACTCGCCGCCGCCCATCAACTGCCCGCCCCCCGCCTGCTGGCGGCCGATCTCGACGGATCGGCAACGGGCCGCCTGGCCATCCTGCAGACCTCGTTGGCCGGGAGCAGCGCCATCCCACGCGAGCCTGATCCGGCCCGCCTGCGGACCTTCGGCCGGCCCGTCGCCGCCATCCACGCCATCGATCCCGGCCCTGGCTCAGGCCTGCCGACGCGTGACCGCTCGCTCGAGGGCATCGACTTCGAGGCGGTGGCCATACCCGAGGGATCGGCCGAACTCTTCGCCCGGGCGCGGAGCGCCGTGGCCGCTGTCCCTGCGCCGCCCGGGCAGGGCTTCGTCCATGGGGACTTCTGGCAGGGAAACACCCTCTGGCTGGAGGGCGACTACCACGGAGCGGTCGACTGGGATTTCGCCGGCGTGGGCCCGGCTGGCATCGACCTCGGCTCCCTCCGGTGTGACATCGCGGTTATGTACGGCCCGGAGTACGCCGCCGAGATCGCCGCCGGCTGGGAGGAAGCAACGGGACGCCCGCCTGACGACCTCGCCTACGCCGATGTCGTCGGATGCCTGTGCAGCCCGGCCGACCTGAAGTACTGGCTGCCGACTTTCCATCACCAGGGCCGCACGGATCTCGACTGGCCGACGGTCATGTCCCGGCGGGACGCTCATCTCTCGGCGGCACTAAACGAGCTCGTCTTAGCCTGGCCCCGGCCACCTCGCGTCAGTACGACCGCCCGCGGTGATGGCGGGCGGCAGTGGCTGGCTCCAGCTCCGGACTGGGCGCCGGTCAGCTCGCCTTACGGACCGATCCGGTGAGCTTCCCGGTTGACGAGCTGACCTCGCACACGACGGTGCGCTCAGCGGCCTGCCAGGCGGTCTGGTTCGGGTAGACGAACTCCTGGGCGAGGCCGACGTTGACCAGATTCGGGTTCAGGTAACCGCCGAGCCTGCTCGCGCAGCCGTTGCCGGCTTCTCGCTCAACGGCCGTGTTACCGGGCCAGGAAGAGGCCGGCAAGTCGAACGTGGCGAACACTTCCGCATCGTGAGGCGTCCCGCAGGACAGGACCGTGACGGCGAGCCCGTCCGGCGCCGAATTGACACAGTCGCCCGGCCGCAGCTTGAACACGGCGGCGGGCCGGTAAGTGACCACGGTCTTCTTGTGAAACCCGTGGGTGGCCACCGCAAGCACGCCGACCGCGACCCCGACAAGCACGATGACGCCGACGATTATCGCGGCGACGCCCAGAGGGCTTATATCCCGGCTCTCCCGCGTCTCCGCCAGCCCGGCCAGCTCCGCCGCCGCCAGCTCCGCCGCCGCCAGCTCCGCTTCCGTCGGTACTGCTTCTGTGAGACCGGCCTCTACTGGCGCTGCGCCTGGTCGCCCCGCCGCCATCAGCTCCGGATCCAGGCCCGCCGCAGCTTCCGCGGTCCCCCCCTCCGGCAGCCCTTCTCCGACGAGTCCGGCTTGTGCCGTCTCAGGATTCACCGGTTGATGAGGAGACTCCTCATTTACCCCCGTCGGCGCGACCATCCGGCCTCCATCATGCGCATTGCCCGCCACGGCCGGTCCCGCTTACCGGCGCTCTGGTCGGGCGGCGCACGATCAAGATCGCGATGTGCGCCGGTGATCTTCTACTTCCCACGTATTTATTTAATAACTTCACATCAGAGGAAAATGTCCCGGGGGGTCCGTCGGGCGGGTTTCGTGTCGCCGCAGGTGGCGGGCTCCTTCGCCGGGCCGGTCCCGGCCCGGCCCGGCAGGTACCCTGGCCGGGTGCGGCAGACGGAATTCTGGAACCTGATGAGGGCACAGTTCGGCGACGTCTACGCGCAGAGCGTGGCCAAGGACTACGTTTTCGGCAATCTCGGTGAGCGCACGGTCGAGCGCGCCCTCGCGGACGGGGTGGACGCCAAGGTCGTCTGGCGGACCGTCTGCGACGCGTTCAACGTGCCGGAAAACATGCGCTAGGGCATAGGACAGCTAGCGGCCCAGCGACCGAGGGGTGTTGACCTTATCCGGCGTGACCTTGAGGATCACGCGGCCCTGCGGGCCGATAGGGGCGGCGTAATCCTTGCCGGTGTACTTGTGCGCCAGCTCGTCGATGTGCTTCCTGGCCTCGTCGCCGGTGACGGTCTCCACCACGTGGCCCCGGACCTCGGCCCAGTCGTACGGGTTATCGCTGTGGATCAGCACGGTGATGCGCGGGTCCCGGCGGACGTTCCTGGCACGCTGCCGCTGCGGTTCGGTGTTCACCAGGACGTGCTCGTCGTCGGCGTCGACCCATGTGAGCAGGGCCTGCGGCTGCCCGCTCGGCATCAGGGTCACCACCGTGGCCAGGTTCTTGCCCTTAGCCAGCCGGGCTACGTCCTCATCGAGCGGCATCTGAATCTCCTCGCCGGTAGGTCTGAACTCTTGCCGATGTTAGCCCTTGGCGAGGGGTCGGTCAGGTGCGGGGCCAGGCCGCGAACCGCTCCCTTATCTGGGCGACGTCCTGCGGGCTGAGGCGGTATCGGGCAAAAGCCTCATCGTCCAGATGGTCCAGCCGGCTGCCGGCGTCCGCGAAGTCCTCAGCGGTCAAGCCCGGGTCCAGGGCCCGGGCCAACCCGATCAGCTGCTCGACGCTGTAGCCACGTCCTAGGGCGGCGGCCGTGTCCACGTAGTCGCGCTCGACGGCCCGGCTGGCGAGCGCGCACACCTTGCCGCCCACCACGTCGTCAAGGTCGAGCACGGGGCCGATGTCCATGATCACTGGCTGGTGGCCGCGGTCGAAATAAGACATCTGCAGCATCATCTGCCGGCCGCCAGGCGCGGTGATGATCCACTCGGCCAGCCCCTCGCCCATCCCCTCGAAGACATCAGCGAGGTCGGCGGTCTTGTCCTGCCGTTCCGCCTCGAAGCCCGCGGCACGCAGGCTTGCCTCCACCTCGCCTGCGGCGGCCTGCACGCCGTGCTCGTCGTCTGTGAACAGGTCGACGTCCTCGGTAGGGCGGGCGATGACACCGTACGCGATCAGTGCGCAGCCGCCGGCCAGCGCGAACCCGTGCCTCGCCGCTGCGCTCAGCGCGATGACGGCCACCTCGCGGTGCAGCTTGTCCAGCGGCATCAGGCCATCGCCGCCACCCGGGCGGCGCGCAGGTCCGGGTGCCGGTCTTCCCAGGCCTGCCGAACGCCCTTGGCCAGGTATAGGTCCGCCCAGACAGCGATCAGCGTGTCGCCGTTCAGGTAGGTGGTGAGGTCTTCCGGGCGGCTTGCTTCCCGGAGCACGGTCTCGTACAGCGATCGCAGCATGAACGGCTTGCCCAGATCGAAGGTGCGGTCAGGGGAACTCCAGAACAGCCGCAGCGGAAGCTCGACCGTACCCTGGGCAGGCCCGCGCAGGTCGGCCAGGCTGGCGGTGACCAGCGCCCGGCGCCCAGGACGGGACTGATACCGCGGCCCGGGCGCGGCGGGCCCCGTCGAGCCCGGCTGCAGGTGCGACGGCGTGAGGTAGCGGTACAGCGAGGCTTTCGGGATCTTCGTCTTGGCGCTGATCTCGCCGTAGCTCTGGCCCTCCCCGCGCAGTAGCCGGGCGTACTCGATCTTGTCGGCCGGGTGGGCGATGGGTCGGCCGATGTGGCGGTTGCCGGCCTCGGCGACGGTGCGGGCGTGGGCGGCACGCTCGGCGGTGTAGGTGCGCTCCATTTCGGCGAACAGCGCGAGCAGGCCGAACGCGATGCGACCCATGCCCTCGTCGGTGGTGTCGATGGCCAGCGGGTCCGCCAGGGAACGGACGCCGATTCCGCGGCCTGCCAGGTCGTGGACGAGGTTGAGGACCTCGCGGAGGTTGCGGCCGATCCGGTCGAGTGTGTGTACCACAATCGTGTCGCCGGGCCGGGCGTAGCTGAGCAGCTGGTTCAGGCCCTCACGCTCGAGGCTGCTGCCGGTCTTCTTATCGGTGTAGATCCGCTCATCGGGGATGCCCTCCGCGCTCAGAGCGTCGAGCTGGCACGCCAGCGACTGCCTGCTGGTCGAGACGCGAGCGTAGCCCAGGTCAACGCCGTGTTGAGGGTGAACGATGCCGGTTCCCATAACCAGGATCGTACCAGAATTCAATACCGTACGGTCGTTTCGGAACATATCTTGTGGAACGACTTCCGGAACGATCGGGGTCCGTTCAGCAGTCAGATCGCCGGGCGTCCACATGCCAGCGGCTCCCGCGGCCACCGTTCCCCAAGGCATGATCGGCGTGTATCTCATGGGCGGCCGGGCGTCACATTCTTGAGAAATTCTCCCGTCCCGTGAACCCGCGGCCGTGATGACGCAATAGAGAGGCGATGGACGACGACGAGCTGATCACCGCGATCGCGGCCGGGGACGACACCGCGCTGCGTGAGCTGTTCAGCCGGCCCGCGCCGTGGCTGGCGATCCGGTTGCGTTCGCTGCTGCCCGCGACGGACACCTGCCCGGCGGCAGCCTGTCCCTGCTCCGCAACCTAGGCGGGATGACGGGAACCGGACTGCTGTCCGCCGCCGTGCTGGGCGGGGCGTTTGGCTGGGTCGGCCCGATGGGCTACCTGCTGGTCATCGAGGGCGGGCTGGCCGCTGGCTGGGGCACACCCTGGATCTGGCCGGGCCGGCCGTCGGGCGACCTGGGCGGGGCACTGTGCGCGTCTGCGGTCTTCGCGGCCGGTGTCATCGCCCTGACGCTGCTGGGCACCCGCGGCGCCGGGCGGCGCCCCGCGTCGGAGTAGCCGCGGCCGATGGCGCCGTTGACACGCTGCCGGTGGCGCGGGGGACGGGAAGTTACTCGTTTCTCGCCACCTCGGGGCCGGTGATGCGGCGGAGTAGCGGCATGGTTGCGGCGATAATGCCGAGGCTCAGCGCGATGCCGGCGCCGGTGATGATGTAGTACGCGACACCTGGGGCCGTGAACGGGCCGATCTGGGCGGCCGCGAACATCGCCGAGGCGGCGAACCCGACGCCGATGGAGATCACGGCGGTCACCAGCAGCGGGACAGCGCTCTCCAGCGCGACCACGCGCTGGAGCATGCCGAGCGGGGCGCCGGCCAGCCGCAGCAGGCTGAACGGGCGCTTGCGCTCGGCCAGCCCGGCCGCGACGCTCGCTGCCAGCGTGCAGCCGGCGATGGCCAGGCTGGTCAGCACGACCACGTCCGCCAGCTGCTGATACGCCACATCCTGCTGGATAACGTCCGCACGGTCTTCACCAAGGGTGGCCGGCGGGTCGTACCCGGGGTAGGCGGTTTCCAGCACGGTCCGGGCCTGCTCGATGGCCGGGACCGTTCCGTTGGTGGCCACATTGATCCCGACCACAGGAAGGCGGTCAAACCGCGACGCGGCTACCTTGTCGGCCGGCCAGATGATCCCCGCCAGGGACTTACCCCCGAATACGCCGTCAGCCGGGAAGACGGCCACGGTCGCCCCAGCGGGACAGCGGCCGAACGAAGGAATGCTGGCCAGCTGGTCACACGAGACAAGACCGGCCGATATGGCTCCAAACCGTGGCGGGAATCCGAGCAGCGCCCCCGGGATGGTCAGCCCGCGGGCCTGGTGGACCGCGAGCACCCCATGGACGCCGCCGATCAAGCGCAGCCGGTCCAGCAGCGCGGCCGGCGGGGTCGGCACGGTAACCGGCTGGGGGTCGTCGGAGAACTGGTCCGCCAGGACGTTCGCGGCCGCTGGCCCGTCGAGCGGTCTGGCGCCCTTGGCATTCTGGGTGGTGATGAGAGCGACGGCCACCGTAGTGATGAACAGGGCGAGGACCAGGCCGCTCACCGCGCGGAACCCGGCCTTCGGGTTGTCGGCGAGCCGGCGTGCCGCGATCAGCGTGCCGGGCCGGCCGGTCCGCCGCGCCATCAGCCGAGCTCCCGCCAGGGTCAGCCACGGCCCGGCGGTGACCAGGCCCACCATGATCAGGCCGAACGCGGGCAGGAACTCCTGGATCTGTTCGGGAGTGGTCGCCGGGCGGCCGTGCACCACGATGAAGCCGAGCCCGCCGACGCCGGCCAGCAACGGAAGCACCCGCCAGGCCCGAGGCGCCTTCGGGGTCACCCGGCGGGTAACCCCGAGCGGAGAGATGCGCACCCGGCGCAGCGCGAGCCGGGCCACGATGGCGGCGGCCAGCGGCACTCCGAGCGCCACAAGCAGGACGTCGGGCAGGCTGAGCGACAGGTCGCTTGGGAAGAAAGGCGTGCCGGTAAACGGGATCGACGCGAGCGGGATTCGCAGCAGGAAGAACAGGCCGAAGCCAGCGGCCATCCCCGCTACCGCGGCGACCGTGGACTCGACCGCCGCGATGAGCGAGATCTGCCGCGGGGTCGCGCCCGCCAGCCGCATCGCGGCGAACCGCTCCTCGCGGCGGGCGGCCGACAGCCTGGTCGCGGTGCCGATGAAGATGAGGAGGGGGAACAAGATCGCGAGCGCCACCACCGACATGATCAGGTCGATGCCGTTCGCGTTCACGCCCTGGCCGGGCAGGCACTGGCTCTGCTCGCAGCCGCTCGGCGGCGCGGTGGCGATCGCGGTCGCCTGCGCGGCATTGGGTGTGTGGGCCAGCTGGGCCGGGGTGCGCCCGATGACGATGACCAGTGAGTTCGGGGACGGCAGCGCCACGTCGCCAATGATGCCGATCAGGTGCCCCGGGTACCTGCCCTCCAGCTGGTCCGCGGGTGTACTGCGCAGCAGCGCGGCCAGCGCCGGGGAGGCGTAGTACTGGCCGGGGCCAGGCAGGTGACCGAGGCCGGGCGGCACCGGAGACGTCGGCCCGGTGGCGGCCACGTCGATCCGGCCGATGAGCTGGCCGTCGAACCGGTCGGCGCGGATCAGCCACCAGAGCGGATCCGCGGAGGTCTTCGCCGCGCCGGCCGTCTGCGGCGCGTCACTGGTGCTGAACCACGCATAACGGTCGTTCTGAGTATTCACCGCGTTGACGCCGGCGACGGAGATCAGCAGGAGCCCGACGCCCAGTCCGACCGCGGCCACCAGGAGCACCAGGCGGACGGCGGCTTCGCGGCCGCCGCTCAGGGTGAGGCGCAGGCCAAGGCGGATCACTGGGGCACTCCGGTCAGCGTGCTGACCTTCCCGTCGCGGACAATGACCTCGCGGTCGGCGTAGGCGGCGACCCGGGGCTCGTGCGTGACCAGGATGACCGTGGTGCCCTGCTCGCGGGCGGCTTGCGTGAGCAGGTTCATGACGTGCTCACCGGTGACCGAGTCCAGGGAACCGGTCGGCTCGTCGGCGAACAGGACTTCAGGCCTGGCGATCAGGCCCCGGGCCAGCGCGACGCGCTGCGCCTGGCCGCCAGACAGCTCCCCCGACCTGCGGCCTTCCAGCCCGTCTAGGGCTAGCTTGGCGAACCACGTTCGCGCTTGCGTTAGGGCCGCCGCGCGGCGGGTGCCGGCCAGCAGCAGCGGGAGGGCGGCGTTCTCCTCGGCGGTCAGCTCGGGCACAAGCTGGCCGAACTGGAACACGAAGCCGAACTTGTCCCGCCGCAGCTCGCTGCGCTGCGCCTCCCTCAGCGTGTCCAGGCGCCGGCCGTCGAACCAGACCTCGCCCCGGTCAGGGGTCAGGATGCCGGCCAGGCAGTGCAGCAATGTCGACTTGCCTGAGCCGCTCGGGCCCATGATGGCGAGGATCTCGCCCCGCTTCGCGTCAATGCTGGCGCCGCGCAGCGCCGGGGTCTGGCCGAACGATTTCTCGACGTTCCTGGCCTCGATAATCATCGTTTTACCTCTCGTGCGAGTATGTCCAGCCGGGCTGTGGTGTGGTCGATCCAGCGCAAGTCCGCTTCCAGGTGGTACAGGCCATGGTCGGCGAGCAGGATGTCGACCAGGGTGCCCTGCTGCTTGAGCGCGGTCAGCTCGCGCATCCGCTGCAGGTGCGCGGCGCGCTGTAGATCCAGGTAGCGGTCCGCGGGGCGGTCCAGCATCAGGGAGAGCACGACCTTGGCGAACAGCACCGTCTGCAGGTGCGGCTCGGGCGCGGCCGGGGTCTCGAGCCATTTGTTCACCTCAGCGACCCCGTCCTCGGTGATGACGTAGCGCTTGCGCTCTGGGCCATCACCGGGCTCGGCCGGGCCTGCGATCGCCATGCCATCGCGGGCGAGCCTGCTGAGGGTGGCGTAGACCTGGCCATACGGGAGCGGTTTGCCCCGGCCGAAGTAGGCGTCGTAGTCGCGCTTGAGGTCGTAGCCGTGGCTCGGCTCCCGCTCAAGCAGTCCGAGAAGCGTCAGTGGAACACTCATACCTGCGAGTATACACTCGATGTATACCCGCGACAAGCGAATCCGATCACGTCACGTCCGCGACCGCAATCGCCTGGGTTTCCTGAATTTCTGACGGCGCTTTCGGCGTGTCGCCCATGATCGAATACACGTTCGCTCTATAGTGAACTGCCGAGTGCCGCGCGGCACTCGGCAGAAATGTCGGTGGTCGCGCGTAGCGTGTCCACTGATCCGCCGGGGGTTGTCCGGCGGGACCGTTACTTAGACGACCTGGGCGGTGCGGGAGGTGCCCGCAGGCCCCTAACCCGGCAGGGAGTCCCCATGGCAGCAAACAGCAGGCAAAGTCTCGAGCGGTCCGGTGACAGGGAGAAATCCCTGGAGACCGCGCTCCTCCAGATCGAGCGGCAGTTCGGCAAGGGCTCGGTCATGCGCCTCGGCGACGAGACGCGAGTGCCGGTCGAGGTGATCCCGACCGGTTCGATCGCGCTCGACGTGGCCCTCGGCCTCGGCGGCCTGCCTCGCGGTCGCATCGTCGAGATATACGGACCGGAAAGTAGCGGAAAAACTACCGTGGCGCTACACGCCCTAGCCAACGCCCAGAAGGGAGGCGGCATCGCGGCATTCATCGACGCCGAGCACGCGCTGGACCCGGACTACGCCAAGAAGCTCGGCGTCGACACCGACGCGTTGCTTGTGTCCCAGCCGGACACGGGCGAGCAGGCGCTGGAGATCGCGGACATGCTCATCAGGTCCGGCGCCATCGACGTCATCGTTATCGACTCGGTCGCCGCGCTCGTGCCGAAGGCGGAAATCGAGGGCGAGATGGGGGACAGCCACGTCGGGCTCCAGGCGCGGCTGATGTCCCAGGCCCTCCGCAAGATCACCGGCGCGCTGAGCCAGACGAAAACCACCGCGATTTTCATCAACCAGCTGCGGGAAAAGGTCGGAGTCATGTTTGGCTGCGCGTCCTGGTATACGCAGGTCACTTTGGCAGATGGTACCCGGGAGAGGATCGGGAAGATCGTCAACCAGAAGATGCCAGTCGAGGTCCTTTCCTATGATCCTGACCTAGGAAAAATGGTACCGAGGAAGGTCATCAACTGGTTCAACAATGGTCGGGCCGACGAGTTCCTGCACTTCACTGTGGAGCGCTCCGGCGGAGGTACGGGACATGGCCGGGCCATCATGGACCTGACTCGCAATCATCTCGTACGCACTCCTGGAGGGTGGCGGGAAGCTGAAGAGATTGCTGTCGGCGAACGTGTCATGCTGGCCCAGCCTGTTCTCCTCAGTGCAATGCAGGTGCAGGTTATCCTCGGTGCACTCATGGGTGACGGAAGTCTTTCCAAGCCGGTGCGGACGGACGATGCGAGCGCCCGTTTCCGGATGGGGCACGGAGCGAAGCAAGCGGCCTACCTGGACTGGAAGGTGTCGCTACTAGCGAACATTCCGCACGCCAAGACGGCGAACGCCAAGGGTGCCGTCTTTGCCGACTTCACGCCGATGGCGGAGCTAGCAGAGCTACGCGAGGCGGTGTATTTCGGAGACGGAAAGAAGCACCTCACCTGGGAGTACCTCAAGAGCCTTACACCGCTGGCACTGGCGGTGTGGTACATGGACGATGGCTGCTTCACTGTCCGCTCGAAAGGTGTCCAGGAGCGGACCGCGGGCGGGACCGGCCGGATAGAGATCTGTGTCGAGGCGATGAGTCCCGGCTCGCGAGACCGACTCGCGCGGTATCTAGCGGACACGTACGGGCTGGCAGTTAAGCTCACTTCGCGTGGAGCGCGGCAAGTGAGTGTGCTTCAGTTCACCACGGCGGCGTCGGAGAAGTTCCAGAAGATCGTCGCCCCGTACATCCACCCGTCGATGGACTACAAGTTGCTGCCCCGGTTCAGCGGGCAGTTCGCAGTAGAGCCTGAATTCTCGGAGCCGACGATCCGCCCGGTTCCGGCGCGCGTCCTCGACATCAGGCAGAAGTCGAACCTCACCATCATGAGCCGATACGACATCGAGGTGGAAGGTTCGCACAACTACCTGGCGGATGGAATCATCGTCCACAACAGCCCGGAGACCACCTCGGGCGGCAAGGCGCTCAAGTTCTATGCCTCTATCCGGTTGGACATACGTCGGATAGAAACCCTCAAGGAGGGCACGGACGCGGTCGGCAACCGGACCCGCGTGAAGGTCGTCAAGAACAAGATGTCGCCACCGTTCAAGGTCGCGGAATTCGACATCATCTACGGCATCGGGATCAGCCGGGAAGGCAGCCTGATCGACCTCGGCGTAGAGCAGGGGATCGTGCGCAAGTCGGGTGCCTGGTACACCTACAACGGTGACCAGCTCGGCCAGGGCAAGGAGAACGCCCGCAGTTTCCTGCGGGAGAATCCGGACCTGGCTAACGAGATCGAGAAGCAGATCAAGGAGAAGCTGGGCATCGGGCCGCGCCTAGACGCGGAGGTCGCCGCGCCGCCAAGCAACGGCAACGGCAACGGCAACGGATCCGTCGGCCGCGGCAACGGAGCTGGTCCTAGGGCGGCTGCGGTAGCACCCGCCGTAACGGTCTAGCCAAGCTGAAAAGAAATGGCTGTTGGTAAGCGGATTTCAGGGTCATCGGCTGAGGCTGAGGCTGAGGCTGAGGCTGAGGCGCGTGGCCCTGAAACCCGTTCCGGTGATCCTGAGACCCGGGCTCGGCAGATCTGTCTGCGGCTGCTGACGGTTGAGCCCCGGACCCGGGCGCAGCTGGCGCAGGCGCTGCACCGCCGTGGCGTGCCCGTCGATGCCGCCGAGGCCGTGCTCAGCCGGTTCGCCGACGCCGGCCTGATCGACGACGCGGCGTTCGCGCGGGCCTGGGTGGAGTCCCGGCACCATAGCCGCGGCCTGTCCCGGCGGTCACTTTCCGCCGAGCTCAAGCGCCGCGGCGTCGACAGCGAGGAAATCCGCGAGGCCGTCGACACCCTCGACCCTGAGCAGGAAGCCGCCACCGCCCGGCGCCTGGTCGAGCAGAAGCTGGCGAGCACCCGCGGACAGCCTCCCGAGGCGCGGGCCCGGCGGGCGGCGAGCCTGCTCGCCCGCAAGGGCTATCCGCCCGGCCTGGCTTTCAGGCTGATCAGGGAGGTCATGCAGCAGGAAGGTGCGGCCGACGTCATCGACCTGGACGCCGAACCGTATATCGCCCCGGAGGACGAGACTCCGGAGTACGAGATTCCGGAAGGCTGAGCCCGCCTCCGGTGCCCGGCCTCCATCCCGTGCCCGGCCTCCATCCCGGAAAACCCGGAAACCCCAGCAAGCGCTCGAGAACCGATAGCCGCCGAACTCGGCTACTCCTTGTAACCCCTGTCGGCCGCCTCCGCGATCAGGAACTACGTCTGCCGCCGTCGCCCGCTACCCCCCGCCGCGCCCGCGTTTCCCGGTTCCCGCAGGCCCGCACCTGCGTACCTTTCGTCCGGAAGCGCATTGTTCGTCCGGATGGAAGATGCTTTGCTTGATAAAAAGGTTATCAAGCCTTAACCTCACGGCAGCGAGGTATTGCCTCATCCGGCACAGAAAAACAGCGGAGGACCAGCAGGCAGATACGCAGCGTAGTCAAGGCTGACAGGAAAAACAGCCGGCGAGCGAAGCGGCGTGCGATCGCTCGCGCCAGGGCATAAACCCAAGGAACCCTGGTACCGAAGTACAACATAAGGGTACCCCGAGGGCTATGGACGGAAAGGGGTGACCGTGAGCAGCGGATTGTCGCTCGCGTTCATGGTAGTCGGGTTGCTGGCGGTGATATTCGCGTTCGGGGTCGTCTGGCGCCGGACCGCGAGCACACCGCGGGACGCGGGTCAGCTCACCCAGGCCAGCCGCGACCAGGTCACCCAGGAAGCCGAACACATCCGTGCGCGCGCCGAGACCGAGGCCACCGGGGTCCTGGAGCGGGCCCGTGAGGAAGCCGAACAGGCCGCCCAGGGCCGCCGTGAGGTCGAGGAAGAGATCCGCGCGGTCAAGGACGAGGTGCGCGAACTGCGCGGTGACCTCGAGCGCAGGGAAACCCGTCTCGCCGACCGTGAGCAGCGGCTCGACCAAGAACTGAAGCGGATCGAAGACCGCACCCAGGCCCTGGACCAGCGGCGGCAGGACCTCGACCGCCGCGCCGCCGAACTGGGCCGGCAGGATACCGAGCAAGGCAAAGAGCTGGAACGGGTGGCCGGGCTTACCTCCGACCAAGCCAAGATCGAACTGGTCGCCACGATCGAGAACCAGGCCAAGCGGGAAGCGGCGCTCATCGTCAGGGACATCGAGCACGAGGCTAGGTCCGAAGGCGAGAAGCGCGCCCGCAAGATCGTCACGCTCGCCATCCAGCGGGTGGCGACCGAGCAGACCAGCGAGTCGGTCGTCTCGGTGCTGCACCTGCCCGGGGACGAGATGAAGGGCCGCATCATCGGCCGGGAAGGGCGCAATATCAGGGCCTTCGAGTCGGTCACCGGCGTCAACCTCATCATCGACGACACGCCCGAGGCCGTCCTGCTTTCCTGTTTTGATCCAGTAAGAAGAGAGATCGCGCGGCTCACCCTGGAACGGCTCGTCCTGGACGGCCGGATCCACCCGCAGCGGATCGAGGACGCCTACGAGCGCGGCAAGGCGGAGATCGAGCAGCTGTGCAAGAGGGCAGGCGAGGATGCCCTGGTCGAGCTCGGTATCACCGATATGCACTCCGAACTCGTCGATCTCCTCGGCCGCCTGAAGTACCGCACGTCCTACGGCCAGAACGTGCTCAGGCACCTAGTCGAGTCGGCCCACATCGCCGGCATGATGGCCAGCGAGCTGCGCCTCGACCCGGCGCTGCTCAAGCGCTGCACGGTGCTGCACGACATCGGCAAGGCGCTCACCCACGAGGTCGAGGGCAGTCACGCGCTGATCGGCGCGGAGATCGCCCGCCGGTACGGCGAGCACGAGGACGTGGTGCACGCCATCGAGGCGCACCACAACGAGGTGGAGGTCCGTACCGTCGAGGCGGTGCTCACCCAGGCCGCGGACGCGATCAGCGGCGGCAGGCCGGGCGCCCGCCGGGAGTCGCTGGAGATGTACGTGAAGCGCCTGGAGCGCCTGGAGCAGATCGCGGCCGGCCACGAGGGCGTGGAGAAGGTCTTCGCCATGCAGGCAGGCCGCGAGATCAGGGTCATGGTCAAGCCCGACCGGATTGACGACATCCAGGCCCAGGTCATCGCCCGCGACATCGCCAAACAGGTAGAGGAGGAACTGACCTACCCGGGCCAGATCCGCATCACCGTAGTGCGCGAGTCCCGGTCCACTGAATTCGCTCGCTAACCGCCACTGGCCAGGAAGCCCTCTTCTCCCCTGCCGGTAAGCGCCACCTGCGGGACGCCCGGCGGGGTGAAGCCCATGATCTGGCCGTAGAAGGAGACCTCGGCCTCGAGGCTGGCGATGATCGTCTCCGCCTTCCGGAATCCGTGTGACTCGCCAGCGAAGGCTAGGTATGCGTAGGGAATGCCGTGCGCGGCGAGGTCGGCGGCGATGGCCTCGGCCTGCACAGGCGGGACGATCGGGTCGTCGAGCCCTTGCAGCAGCAGCACCGGGCAGGTGGCATCGTTCACGTGCCCGACCGGCGCCCGCTCGGCGTACAACGACTCGCACTCCGGGAGCGGCCCGATCAGGCCGTCCAGGTACCGCGATTCGAAGTCGTGCGTCTGGGCGGCGAAGCCCCGCAGGTCGCTGACGCCGAAATATGAGGCCGCCGCCGCGAAAACCCCCTTCCGTCCGCCGATGGCGCCAATACCGGACGTCACCGCGGCCAGCGCCGTCCAGCCGCCGGCCGAACCGCCGCGGATACCGAGCCGCTTGAAGTCCGCCTCGCCCGCCTCGGCCAGTGAGAGCGCCGCCGCCATCACGTCGGCCACGTCCACGATGCCCCACTGCCCGCGCAGCCGCTCTCGGTAGGCGCGGCCGTACCCGCTAGACCCGCCGTAGTTCACGTCGATGATCCCGATGCCCCGGCTGGTGAAGAACGCCTTCTCCAGGTCGAGCCGGGGGCCGGCCTGCGAGGTGGGACCGCCGTGCACCCAGACGATGTACGGCGGCAGCTCATCGGTGGGTGCCCGGCCCGCGGGGTTGGCCGGCGGGTAGACCAGCGCGTGCACGACGGAACCGGACGGCCCCGTCAGCCGGGCCGCGCGGGGCACCGGCAGGTATCCGGCGTCCGGCACCGAGTCCAGGGTCCGGCGCAGCTCGTGCACCTCGGCGGCCTGCTGGCCCTGGCCCGTCGCGGGGATGTCGGCCTTGATCACGCTCAGCGGGACCGCCGGACCCCCAGCGATCGTGACCACACTCCCTCCCGACGCGGAAAGCCCCGATCCGAAGACCTGGTACGGCAGGTCGAAGTCAATGAGCTGGCCGGTACCCGGGTCGAGCACACCGAGCCGCGGCTGGTCTTGCCCGTGGACCACGGCGATGCGGCCGTCGTCGAGCACCGCGTACGGGTACATCCCGAGCTGCCACAGCGGCTCGGCGAACTCCTCCTCGCGCGGGCACAGTGCTATCGGCGAGTGGGAGGCGAGCAGGTCAGCCAGGTACAGGTTCCACCAGCCGGACCGGTCGGAGATCACGTACAGGCTGCGGTCGTCCCGCCAGACGGGGGCCAGCACCGACTCGGCCTCACCCCCCATGAGCAGCTGCTGCTGCTGGTTCGCCTCGCTCACCGGGCCGTCGCCGAGCGCGGCGACCCTGAGCTCGGTGCCGTCCCACGGCATCCGCGGGTGGTCCCAGCAGATCCAGGCCAGCTGGGTGCCGTCCGGCGACGGAGCCGGGAAGGCGTAGAAGTCCGAACCGCTGACCAGCACCCGGACCGCGTCCGGGTCGTCCGCGGCCGAGCCGTCCAGCGGGACCGCCACGATCGCGCGGCTGACCTGGCCGCCCCCATTCCGTTCCCGGACGCACCACACCTCGTCCCCGCTGGGAGCGAGCACGAAATCGGCGAACCGGTCACCGGCGTCCGCCCCGGGTGCCGGCGTCAGCGGTTCCGGCTGGACCTCATCCCGGCTGCGGTATAGCCGCTGGTCGGTGAAGTTGGCGAAGACGAAGCCGTCAGCGAGCGGCAGGTATGACCGGCCGCCGTACTCGTGTACGCGGGTCCGGGCGCTCCACGGCGCCGGGAGCAGATCGCGGCTGACCCCGTCCGGTCCCTGGCGGACCACGGTCTGCCGCCCGCCTTCGGACGGCCGCATCTCCTGCCACCACACGCATCCGCCGGCCATGATCGGAAAGGCAAGCCCGATCTGCTTGCGCGCGACGTCGGCGCCCTCGATCGGAGAAGGCCATTCGCCATATGATGTCGTTTCCGTAGCCATTTGCATACCGAATATCATGCCGGATGCCGGCCATGGGGATCACCACGCCCTGTTGCGTGCGTCCCCGCCTATCCTGGTCGTGTGGCAGCAGCCGGCAGGACCTACCAGATTCGCACCTACGGGTGCCAGATGAACGTGCACGATTCCGAGCGACTGGCCGGCCTGCTGGACCAGGCCGGCTACCAGCCCGTGCCCGACGGAGCGACCCCGGACGTGGTGGTGTTCAACACCTGTGCGGTCCGGGAGAACGCGGCCGATCGGCTGTACGGGAACCTGGGTCATCTGCTGCCGCAGAAGAAGAAGGGCATGCAGATCGCGGTGGGCGGCTGCCTGGCCCAGCTGGAGCGCACCAAGATCACCCAGCGCGCGCCGTGGGTGGACGTGGTCTACGGCACGCACAACATGGGTTCGCTGCCGGCCCTGCTCGAGCGGGCCCGGGTCAGGAACGAGGCGCAGGTCGAGTTCGCCGAGACGCTGGACACGTTCCCCTCGCTGCTGCCCGCCCGGCGTGAATCGGTGTATTCGGCCTGGGTCGCGATCTCCGTGGGCTGCAACAACACCTGCACCTTCTGCATCGTGCCGAGCCTGCGGGGCAAGGAGAAGGACCGTCGGCCCGGCGACATCCTGGCCGAAATCGGTGCGCTGGTGGCCGATGGAGTGCTCGAGGTCACGTTGCTCGGCCAGAACGTCAACTCTTACGGTGCTGAGTTCGGCGACCGGACCGCGTTCGCCAAGTTGCTGCGCGGCTGCGGCGAGATCGAGGGCCTGGAGCGTGTCCGCTTCACCTCCCCGCACCCGCGAGATTTCACCGATGACGTCATCGAGGCGATGGCCGAGACCGCGAACGTCATGCCGAGCCTGCACATGCCGCTGCAGTCCGGTTCTGACAAGATCCTGAAGGCGATGCGCCGGGCCTACCGCCGGGACCGCTACCTGGCCATCCTGGACCGGGTCCGGGCCAGCATCCCCGCGGCCGCCATCACCACCGACATCATCGTCGGCTTCCCCGGCGAGACCGACCAGGACTTCGAGGACACCCTGGACCTGGTGCGCCAGGCCAGGTTCGCCGGCGCGTTCACCTTCCGCTACTCCATCCGCCCGGGTACCCCGGCCGCGACCATGGACGCCCAGGTGCCCGCGGCCATCGTGCAGGAGCGCTACGAGCGGCTCACCGCCCTGGTCGAGGAGACCACCTACGAACAGAACGCCAAGCAGGCCGGCACCACCGTCGAGGTCCTGGTGGCCGAGGGTGAGGGCCGCAAGGACGCCGCCACCCACCGCATGTCGGGCCGGGCCCGCGATAACCGCCTCGTTCACTTCGCCCCGCACGAGACGACCCCGCGCCCTGGTGACGTCGTCACCGTCACCGTGACCCGCGGCGCCCCTCACTACCTGCTGGCCGACGGCGCCCCGCTCTCGATCCGCCGCACCCGTGCCGGCGACACCTGGCAAGCCGCCGCCGCGGCGCCCCCCGCCCTCGCTTCCAGCGCGGCTGCCGCTGCGCCCGTCCTGCTCGGCATGCCCGCGCCGCGGACGCTGCCCGCGCCGCGGACGCTGCCCGCAGTCTAGGCAGCTACCCGGAACGCATCCATGTCGTCAGGTACCCGCCTGTGGCGCGATCATGATGAGGTGAACCATGTCACCGTCGGCCGGTCCGCGGGCCGCGGATGCTGATAGCCGCGGCGGTCTGCCCGCACCCGCCGCTGCTGGTCCCCGAGGTCTCAGGCGTATCCGGACCCGGTGCCGCGGAGCTTGACCGGTTGCGGGCGGCGTGCCACGAGGCGGTCGCCGCGCTGGCGGCCGAGCGGCCGGACCTGATCGCGGTCGTCGGCGGGGCCGGGCGCACGGCGGAATATCCGCAGGGTGCGGTGGCCAGCCTGGATGAGTTCGGCATCCCGTTCACCCTCCCCCCGGCCGCGGCCTTCCCCGCGGGTGCGCCAGGCCTTCCGCTCTCGCTCACCATCGCGAAGTGGCTGCTCGCGGGCATGACCGGGTCGGCGGCGACCACGACCGGGCCGGCCGGCCAGGACCCGCCCGGGGCCGGCTCGCCTCCGGTGGTGTGGTGGGGGATAGCGGCGGACGCGACGACGGCCGAGTGCCTGGAACTGGGCGAGACGATCGCCGCCCTCGCGCCGCGGGTAGCGGTGCTGGCCATGGGGGATGGTCCTGGCGGCCGGGCGCGTGGTGTCCCTGGCGCTGCCGATCCTGCCGCCGACCGCCACGACGAGCAGGTCGCGGCGGCTCTGGCGGCGCCTAGTCCCCGCGCGCTCGCGGCCCTGGACCCGGCCCAGGCCGGTGACCTGTTCGTGGCCGGACGGGCGGCCTGGCAGGTCCTGGCCGGCGCGGCGGGCCAGGACGATTTCGACGCTGTGCTCGGCTACGCGGCGGCGCCGTTCGAGGTCACCTACTTCGTCGCCAGCTGGCGCCGTCGCGGCCCGGCCGGGGCAGGCACACTAGGGGGATGAACACGTCCCTGGTCGCCGTGGTCGGGGCGACCGCTACCGGCAAGTCCCGGCTGGGCATCCAGCTGGCCCGCGCGCTGGGCGGCGAGATCGTGAATGCCGACTCGATGCAGCTCTACCGGGGCATGGACATCGGCACGGCCAAGGAGCCCGAAGCCGCGTGGAACGGGGTGCCGCACCACCTGCTCGACATCTGGCCGGTGACCCAGGCCGCGAACGTGGCCGACTACCAGAAACTCGCCCGCGCCGCGATCGACGACATCACGGCCCGGGACCGGGTGCCTGTGCTGGTCGGCGGCTCAGGCCTGTACGTCCGCGCGGCCCTTGACGACCTTCATTTTCCCGGAACGGACAGTGCTACCCGCGCCCGCCTCACCGATGAGCTCGCCCGCCTGGGCCCCGCCGCGCTGCACGACCGGCTGGCCACGCTCGACCCGGACGCGGCCGCTGCTATCCTGCCCGGCAACGGGCGCCGGATCGTGCGGGCGCTGGAGGTGATCCAGATATCCGGCCGCCCGTTCACCGCGACCATGCCGGCCTATGAGTCGAAGGGTCTCCGCCGGCTGGCCCTGCAGATCGGCCTGACGCTGCCCCGGTCCGAACTGGACCTGCGGATCGCCGCCCGGGTCGACCGGATGTGGCAGGCGGGCTTCGAGGCCGAGGTCCGGCGGCTGGCCGCCCGGGGCCTGCGCGAAGGCCCCACCGCGAGCCGCGCGCTCGGCTACCAGCAGCTGCTGCGCCACCTGGACGGAGAGTGCACCCTCGACGACGCGCGGGCCGAGACGATAAAAGCCACCAAGCGCTTCGCGCGCCGCCAGGAGTCCTGGTTCCGCCGTGACCCCCGCGTCCACTGGCTCGACGCCGCCGCTGCCGAAGATCACCTCCTCGCCGAGGCGCTGCGGCACCTCACCGGGTACGCCGCCGAGCCCGCTCCCTGATGTCCGCGGGCAGCGCGTCGGCGGTCAGCAGCCCGCCTTACATCTGGCTCCGTTACATCTGGCTCCGTTACATCTGGTTGGCGAGCTGATACGCGCGTTTGGCGTTGTCGGCGCAGAGCATCCTGGTCAGGCGCGCCACGGTCCGTTCCGAATAAAGATCCTCCTCGAGCCCGGCGCGCAAGAAGCCGGAGAGCGCGCGCCGGAACAGCTCCGCGCTCAGGTAATACAGCTCGGGCAGCCCGAACGCGTCGGAGGAGTACAGGAACTTCCCGTACGGCGCGAGCTCGAGCGTCTCGGCGAGCAGCGCGGGCGCGCGGGCGCCCAGGTTGTGGGTGGCCAGCCCCACGTCGACGTATACGTGCGGGAACACCTGGGCCAGGTAGCCGGCCTCGCGATGGTAGGGGTAGTTGTGCAGCAGCATCACCGGCACCCCGGTGGGCTGGATCGCCCGCAGCAGCGGGGTGAGCAGCAGCGGGTTGCAGCGGTGCAGGTCGACGTCGCTGTCCCCGTAGCCGACGTGGAACTGAACCGGCAGCCGCAGGTCCACGCCGCACCAGATGAGGAACCGCTGCAGGGTCTCATCCGCGATCCGAGGTCGACGGGTCGGTGCGCCGGCTCCGGCGGCCAGCCAGCGGCCGGCCGCGGCCGTCACCTCGGTGTCGGTGGGCCGGTCCGGGCTCAGGTCCAAGCCGGTGCGGTAGGCGGCGATCGACTTCAACCCCACGACCCCCGCTGCGGCGGCGGTGCGGGTGGCCAGGGCGGAACGTACCGCGTCAACGAAACCGCCGGCGCCGACCCCGGCGGCCACGACGTCTTCGGCTACCCGCTCGAGCCGGACGATCTCACGGGCGGTCGCGCCCGCCAGGCCGCCGAGCTCGGCCGGGGAGGTCAGCGGCTCCGGGGTGAAGCCGGTATCCACGCACAAGTAGGACAGCCCGGCCGCCGCCAGGAAGCGCTTGCTCACCTCGGTCGCGCCGAGTTCGGCCCGGCGAGTCACGTAGTCGCTCAGTTCGGCGTGCGGTGGCAGGCCCAGGACGGGCGGGCAGACGCGGCGGAACGCGAACCCGGCCAGTGAGTCGAACACCGAGCCGCCCGGCCATCCGGCCCCCTCGGTCAGCATCGCCTCGAGCGTGACCTCGTCCGCGTCCCTGCCGAGCACGCCGTGACAGTGGTGATCGACCAGCGGCTGGACCGCGACGCACGGGAGCAGTTCCACTGTGTTGGCCTCTCGCCTCCGGCGCGCCTTTAAGGCGCCGCCTTCCCTCGTCGCTCGTTCCTCGCTCCTCAGTCCAGGCGGCGCCGGCGCCCCTTTGGCGGGGGCAGTCCAGGCGGCGCCGGCGCCCCTTTGGCGAGGGTCAGGATGCCTCGTCGCGCGCGCTCGCAAGCCCGCGCTTGCGGTGCGTGCCCGAGGTCACCTCGGTGCCTGGCGCCGCGATGCCCTCGCGGGCGGCCAGCGCTACCCCGAGCCGACGCGCCGTGCTGGGCGCGAAGATCACGGCCAGGATGGCCGCGAGCAGCCAGCCGCCCGACACGGCGGGGAACCACGCGGCCGCGCCGGCCGGGTAGGGGATGACGTTGCGGTACAGCGTGTAGCCGAGCACGACGAGCGCCGCGATCGGCACCACGATCTGCCACATCGGCACCGGCAGCTTCCTGCGCACGAACACCAGCATCGTGCAACCGAGCGTGGCCAGCACGTACACGACGAGCAGGATCAGCGTGCCGATGGTGCCGGACCACAGGAAGCTGTCGAAGGCGGTGGCGTGGAACGCCGCCGTGTAAATGACCACGATCAGGCCCGACATGGCGCTGATCACCAGGGTGGCCCAGGCCGGCGTGCCCCAGCGCGAGCCCTTGCCGAGCCCGCGCGGTCCGGCCGTGTCCCGGGACAGCGCGTAGAGGAGCCGCGCCGCCCCGACCGTGCAGGCCAGGCAGCAGCCGAAGGCGCTGATCGTAGTGCCGAGCGTGATCACGTCCCCGACCCAGTGGCCGACATAGGAGGAGCCCAGGTCCCCCAGGAGCGACGGCGAGGCGGTGAACTTCGCGACGCCGGCCTTGCCCGCGCCGAAGCCCATCATCTCGACGGCGGTCACGATCACGAAGTACACGCCGCCGAAGATCGCGGTGCCGAGAATGGCCCGCGGAATGTCGCGGGTTGGCCGGTTGGCCTCCTCGCCCAGGGTGGATGCCGCCTCGAACCCCGCGAACGACAGGAAGCCGAACACCACGCCCAGGAACAGTCCGGAGAAGCTCGTCCCAGCCGTCACCTGGAACACGCTCCAGGTGAAGTGCTCGTGGCCCGGCGCGTTTCCGGCCAGCAGCCGGACCAGGACGACCGCGGTGACGATCAGGATCAGCGCCACCGTGGTGCCCTCGACGGACAGCAGGACGCGCGTGCCCCGCCTGGCCGGCATGATGGCGAGCAGCAGCGCTAGCACCAGCGCGACCACGAGCAGCACGAAAGGCGCCCACGAGGGAGGGTTCTTCCAGATGCCCACGGCCTGCAGAAACGCGGTGCCGAAGATGCCAGCCGCGGTCGAGGTGACGACGGCGTAGAAGGTGTAGGTGCCGAGCAGCCCCCAGCCCGCGACCACCCCGGCCCGCGGCCCGAGCGTGGCGCCGACGAACGCGTACACCGAGCCGGAATGGTGGAAGTACTGGCACAGCCGGACGAAGGAGTAGGCGACGAGCAGCACGCCGACAGCCGCGATGAGGAAGGTCAGCGGCACGGCGCGGCCCGCGGTGGTCGCGCTCGCCTGGGGGTTGATGTTCGCCGCCATGCTCGGCGCCATCAGCGCCACCGACAGGCCCACCGCCGCCCACACCGACAGCGAACGCTTGAGTCCAGGGGCGCTGGCCGGAACCGGCTCCATTTGCTCCTCCTCTACTCGCCTTGACCCCCTAAGTCTCTCTCCGCCCACGCGCGTCACGGAAGGGGCGAAACCCACGAAACAGTGATGTAACCAGCTATCTTTCCAAGCCGCCCCCGATTCATTTCCTCGCCACCGACCACCTGACACCACGCCCTGCCGCCGCCGTTTAGAGGCAAGAAATCACGTGTGAACCTTTTTGCCCGTCTGCGCGTCACTGAGGGTAGGAACTATTTGTCAGGGGGTGACCTACGGTGACAGGTGCCTACCCGGTGCTTCCGTTGGGTTCCTTGGGGCCTACCGGTCCAGTCCGATCCGCCCGGACCCCGTGGGCGCGCACGTTCCGGGGTACGCCCGCGTCCGTGCGTGAGGCCCGCAGGTTCGTGGGCGAACTGCTGGCCGGGTGCCCGGCCAGCGACACGCTCATGACGTGCGTGTCCGAATTCTGCGCCAACGCGATTGCGCACACCGACTCGGGGAACGGCGGCGTGTTCACCGTCGAGGTCGATCGCCCGCGCGACGGAGTGGCCCGGGTCGCGGTCACCGATGAAGGCGGCGCGTCCGTCCCGGCGCCCGGTGCCCTCGACCTGATGGCCGAAGGCGGCCGCGGTCTGGCCATGGTGGCCGCCTGCACCAGCCGGTGGGGCTTTACCGACGCCTGCCCGGGACGCACGGTCTGGGCGGAATCCTGCTGGCCGGTCGGCGTGCCGTCACCCGGGGGAGCGGCCCGGCGGCCGAACAGGTTCCGTGCGCCGATCAGTCCCGGTCGCTGGCGGGATCCCCCCGGCCCCGTCCTCGGCGGCGGCCCCGTCCCCGGCAGCGACCCCGGAGACGGTGCGGCCTAAGCGCCGCCGCCCCGCTCCGCCCGGGAAGGATCAGCGCGGGCAGCACCGCGAGGCCGGTGAATGCCGGCGACCCGCTAACCCACCCCGATTTCACGATGACCGTCGACGCACCGCCACCCACTGTGAGTGGGCGGTTGTCATATCAGAGTTGTCATATCAGATCTATGCGGCCTATCCGGCCGAGCCGCTGCCCTCCAGGTCGGTCACGCGCAGCATGACGTGGTGCAAGCCGGTGGGCATGCCGGGGCGATTTTCGGGTCTCACGCCCCGGCCGGT
>Ga0302181_10000713_pt1 | contig 26442 bp, 22 predicted proteins | sample I_Palsa_E3_3_FD_198786 | JGI IMG/M metagenome (GOLD analysis project Ga0302181, IMG submission 198786) | Peat permafrost microbial communities from Stordalen Mire near Abisko, Sweden - I_Palsa_E3_3 | ecosystem: Environmental > Terrestrial > Soil > Palsa > Peat permafrost | place: Sweden...
GACGCGGGAGGAATTCTTCCGTGACCTGGACAAAGTTGCCAAGCCACGCAAGCCCCTACCCGAGCGCGGATCGGAGGATGAGGGATAGGAACATCGCACGACCGTCGTCGCGGTGGTTGTACCGCCAGACGTACTCGTTGACGTATCCCTGCAACCACTTGGGGGACACGGCGTGATGCGTACCCGAGATGCCCCGCTTCACCAGCGACCAGAAGCCTTCGATCTGCTGGGTGTGAATGTGGTAGTTCGCCACGTACGAACCCCTGCTGTGACGCACCTTGTGGTGCTCCCAGCCGCTCTTGTCCATCCAGTCGTAGATCCGAGAGTCGTCGGTGTAGATCGTCGCACCGTCTTTGATCTGGTCATCCATGAGGCGAACCACCGTGGATTGCATTTTCTTGGGAACGACGTGGGCGACGATCTTGCCGTGCTTGATGATGGTGGGCTTCGTCTTGCCGTCCACCCAGACTTTGTCGTTGCGTTCGACCATTCCGAACACAGGCGTCTTTTTGTCGCGCGCCCACGACACGGCCTGGGACTGGACCGAGAGATCGGGCTTCTGCCACTTGGCCCGGTCTGTTGCCCGTGGCTTGCCACCCACGTAGGTCTCGTCCATCTCGACCCGCTTGACGAGCTTTTGATCGGGGTCCTGCTCCATCAGTTCGTTGCGGATGAGAGTGAACATGCGCCAGGCCGTCTTGTAGGTCACGCCCAGCTCTCGCTCAAGTTGCTTGGCAGAAATGCCACAACGAGTGCTTGTCATGAGGTACATGGCGTAGAACCAAAGGTGAAGAGAGGTCGAGGACTTGTGAAAGATCGTCCCCGCTGTCGGGTGCACGTGAAGGCCACAGGCCGTGCAGGTCCAGTCCTGGCGCTGCTGCTTGGCCGCGTAGCGTCGGAACGTGCGGATCTCGCCGCATCGCTCACAGTGCGCAGTGTCGTCGCCCAGGTTGAACCGGGTGTTCCACAGCCACCGCAGGCAGGTCTCGTCGTCGGGGAAGTCGTCCATGAACTCGACCAACGAGTACATCGAATCCGACGACGCTGCTCGCTGGGGGGCTTTGCGGTTACCGGGTGCCATACATCTAAGTATGACACGCTGGGCCTATACAGTCAAGGGATAGTAGCCCTTAATGGTCACCTATTCTTGTCGGGGTGGACGCCGTGTTCAGGGCCCTCGCCGATCCAACCAGGCGGAGCCTTCTCGACGAGCTCTTCCTCCGGGACGGGCAGACGTTGGGTGAGCTCGAGGAGCGCTTTGCGATGACGCGGTTTGGCGTCATGAAGCACCTCAAGATTCTGGAGGAGGCGGGACTGGTGGTGACGAGGCGGCGAGGCCGCCAGAAGCTCCACTTCCTGAACCCGGTCCCCATTCGGCTCGTCCACGACCGTTGGGTGAGCAAGTACGCCGAGCCCTGGGTGGCAGGACTCAGCGACATGAAGAGAAGACTGGAGGCTCAGATGGAGAAGGTGTTCGAGATCTACATTCGCACCACGCCCGAGCGGCTCTGGGAGGCGATCACCGACCCCGAGATCAGGAGTCGGTACAACTTCGGCGCCGGGGTCACCTCGGACTGGAACGTCGGCTCGCGCCTCGACATGGCGAGCGCCCACGTGGTGCTCGGGGAGGGAGAGGTTCTCGAGGTCGACCCACCGCGTCGGCTCGTCCACACGATGACCGCCCTCTGGAGCGACGAGGTGAAGGAGGAAGGCCCGACGCGGGTCACCTGGGAGATCACCCAGGTGCAGGAGTCGTGTCATCTGACGGTGACCCATGACGAGCTCCGGGAGGGCGCCAACGAGCAGCTCTACGGAGGCTGGCCCATGATCCTCTCCGGCCTCAAGACGTGGCTGGAGACCGGGGAGCGGCTCACCACGCCGGGATCGTTGCTGTACGGCAGTTGAGCCGCACCGGGCGGGCGACCACCGCGGGCCGGGGCGTAACCTTCGGGTCTCATGTCACCCGCGGTCGTTCATGTCGCACCTCACCCCGACGACGAGGCCCTCGGTAGCCCCGGGGCGCTCCTGCACCTGAAGGATCGTGGGTGGACGGTGATCAGCGTGTTCGCCAGTCTCGGGCTCCCCGACCAGTCGGAGCGGCGGCGGGCCGAGGCCGAGGAGGCCTCGAGACGGGCCGGCTTCGAGCCGGTGTTCCTGGACCCGCCGCTCCGGATCTCCCGACACGACGACCTCGCGCTGGCCGCGGACCGCGTGGCGGGCGAGCTGCCCGGGATCGTCGCCGACCGGGGCGCGACGCTGGTCGTGTCGCCCTCTCCCCACGAGGTGCACCACGGCCACGAATCGGTGGCCCGTGGCGTGCAACGCGCCATGGCCGCGCTGCCCGCATCCCTTCGCTGGTGGATGTGGGGCGTGTGGGGCGACCTCGCCGCACCCAACGTCTACTTCCCCTTCGACGAGCCCGACCTGGCTCGCATGCTGCACATCCTGGGGGCCTACGCAGGCGAGCTCGAGCGCAACGACTACCGGCGACTGCTCATCGGTCGGTCCGCCTCGACGGCGGTGCTGGGGTCCGAACGCGTCTTCGGTTTCGGATCGCCGGCCGCCAGCGCGCTCCCCTACGCCGAGGTGCTGACCGAGGTGCGCCGTGTCGGCGACCACTGGATGGCCTCCGAAGCCCACCAGCTCGACGAGGGCCCCCTGCCCGGGGAACGTTTCGACCTGGACCTCACCGCGTGGATCGAATCACCCAACGCAGCCCGGCTGGTGGGAGCCGATCGCGAGGCGGCCGAGCCAGCCGCCGGCTAGCACCGGCCCACCGTGGCCGGAGGCAGCACAGCACAGTCCGCCCCGGTCAGCTCGCGGGCGGGATCCTCCCCGCCGCCTCCAGCAACGTCGTGGCCAGTTTCTCCGCGTCGCGCACGCTCAGGTCCACGCTCGCCTCCGTGCCGTCGTAGACGATCGTGGTCAGCCGCACCGTTCCCCGCAGCGGGAGCCCGGTCACCGACACCGACTCCGTGCCGCCGCCCAGCTCCAGTGTCTCCATCGTCTCATCGTCTGCCATGCGCCCAACGCTATCCCGCCACGGTCACGCCTTCCCGGGCGTCGGTGGCAGCCCCGCTGGAGGGAACCGACCGCGAGGCGGACGAACCAGCCGCCGGCGAGCACCGGCCCACCAGGGCCGGAGGTGCAGGCGGGCCGGCGGCAGGGTGCCGTAGACCAGGACGGCCTGGCCACGGCGGAGGCAGCGCAGCTCCTCCGGCGGCAGAAGGCGGCGCGGTCCACTGGTCGAGGTGGTGGAACGACCACCGTGGGCATCGCGGGTCACCGAGGGTGTGGTCACCTCCTCCTCGCCGATGAGACGGCTGGCGTACTCCAGGGTGTCGGGGTCGGCGATCCCGGGCAGGAAGATCTTGGCCCGGTGGTTGTTCATCACGGTGGGCGCCCGTGCGCCGTAGCGGGCGCGCACCTGCGCCACGTCCTGCCAGACCGTCACCAGTTGGATCCCATGGGACGCGCAGGTGGCGGCCAGGCCGTCGAGTTCGGGCAGGGGGGCGATGTGCGCCGCTTCATCGAGCACGACGAGCAAGGGCGGATCCAACGCTGTGCCCGCACGCGTGGCGCGGGCGAAGGCCTGAACGAGGACCTGCTGCGTCAGGGCGGTGAAGTAGCCGCGGAGGCGACGCTGGTCATGGGCGGGCGCGCAGAGGTACAGGGTGTGGCAACCCCCGAGAAGATCGCCGGGTTCGAACCCGGCGCGCTCCCGCGCGCCGCCACCGGCGAAGGGGGCCAGGATCGACTCCGCGGTCGTATAGACCGAGCTGCGGGTGCGCTCGTCGCGGCACCACGAGGCCCGGGCGGCATCCACCGCCTCGCCGACGCCCGCCTGCTCGAGTATCAGGGACACCTCGCCGGCCTCCTGGGTGTCCACCCAGCGCAGGACCTCGGCCATGGAGCGGCCGTCGAGGGCCGCAGCGAAGAGGAGCGGGGCCAGCAGCTTGGCCGCCGTGGCGTACCAGAACTCCCCGTCGGCCGTGGTGCCGTCGGCCTTGGCCGACTCGGCCAGATCGGACGCCATGTGGCGCGCCTCCTCCCACGCGCCACATGAGGTGAGGGGCGACCAGGTGGTGGCGCGCGCCCCCGTGGCGCCCGCGGGATCGATGCACCAGATTCGACCGCGCTCGTTGCGGCGCGCCTGGGTGTGGCGCAGCAGATCGCTCTTGACACTGGCGGCCACCACCGGTCCCTCCCAGTCGAGGATGGCCGGCACGGCCAGCGACGTCGTCTTCCCGCTCTGGGTCGGTCCCACCACCACGACCGACTGGGCCCGCTCTGCGCCGACGAGGATCGGATAGAGGAGGCCGGGAACGGTGCCCAGTGCCAGGCGACCGGGGTGGGGCGCACGACGGTCGAGGAGCAGCGGGCGCAGGTCGAACCGGCGGGCCCAGCGGGCGCCGCGCCCGTGTCGGTGGCGTCCCCACGACGGCGGGGCAGAACGGGCGTAGAGCGCCGCCAGCAGGACACCACCGAGAGCCAGCGGGAGGATGGAGACCGAGGCGGCGGTGGCGACGGCAACCGAGGCGGTGGCGACGCTGGCCATGCCCTAGCCGCCCATCATGGCGCCGTCGGTGTTCACCATGACGTGCTCCATGCGACTGAGCCGGTGCTGGACCAGGAACGATCCTTGCCCCACCTTCCACAGGGCGACGCCGCGTCGCAACTGCGGAAGAAGCTCGGCCTCCGTCGCCGAGAGGGAGAGCAGTTCCGAGGCCACCGCCAGCTCCCCGGGCGACTGGGCGTAGACGACGCGCGTCTCCGAGTCGGCCAACAGCCCCTGGGCCAGTGCCACCTGCTCGGAGTCCGACGCGCCCACCGAGTGCAGGTCGGACACGCGGTGGAGCACCGCCACGTTGGAGACGCCGAAGGCACGCGAGAGCTTCCAGGACGACTGGAGCCACCGGGCCACGCCCAGATTGGAGAGCAGTGCCCAGGCTTCGTCGATCACCACGAACGTCCGCTCCCCTCCCCCGGTGTTCGCCGCCGCCCGGGCCAGGTGGGCCTGGAGCCACGCCGTGGCGCAGGCCATGAGAACTCCGAGGGCGGACGAGCTGTAGAGAGCGGACAGGTCGAGGATGACCAGCGGCCCGGCGAGATCGAGCCCAGCGGTCGTCGTCGCGTCGAACATCCCGCAGATGTCCCCGTGCACCAGACGACGCAGTTCCAGGGCGACGTCCCGGCCGTCCTCGAGAAGGTCGTCGAGCCTGGTGCGCAGCGACCGCGCCGCGTCGGCGCTCGGTGCGAGCAGAGCTTCGACCACCGCCGGCACCGTGGGCACGTCAGCCCTCGCCGCGGTGGTGGCCAGTGCCGCGCCCAGCGCCGCGCGCTCACGGGGCAGCAGACTGCGGCCGAGACACGCACCGGCCAACGACGTCAACAGTTCCGTCCGTCGGCGCGGCGTGCTGCCCTCGCCGTCGATGACACCACCCGCGTGCTCGGGCCCCGGGTCGAGCGGGTTGAGCCGGATGGCACCACCCGGCCGCAGGGCCACCGGCCGCACACCCCACGCCGCGGCCAGGTCCCCGTACTCGCCCTTCGGGTCCACCACCCACGCCCGACGGCCGAAGACGGCCTGGCGCCACAGGAAGGTCTTGACGAACGCGCTCTTCCCCCGGCCGATCTGACCGAAGACGACCATGTTGGGATTGGAGACGACCCCCTGCGAGTACAGCTCGAAGGGGTCGAAGACGAACGAACCCCCGAGGAGGTCGTCCCCGACCACCACCCCGCGCTGGCCCAGGCCGGCCTCGGCGACGAAGGGGTATGCCGCGCCGAGATTGCGCGTCGTGATCTGATGCGCGGGTACCCGCGGCCCGCCTGGTGTCCCGAACATGCGAGGGAACGGTCGGGCACGGTCGACGCCGGCCACCGGTCCGATCACCTTCGCGCCAGGCCACGGGCCAACGGCAGGGTGCAGGTGTAGGAACGGGCCTGATCACCGTAGAGACGGCGGACGACGAGCCGGGCCTGGCTCGCCGCGTGCTGTACCGCCTCGCACGCCGTCACCAGCTCCTCCTCGGTGGACGCAGAGGCCGTGAGGTAGCCCGAGAATCGGAACGAGGCGTGCCCGTCGGCCAGTTCGGCCTCCCGGCGGGCCAGCACCTCTGACTGCCGTGAGTGGCGGGCCGTGAAGATGAAGCCGTTCCGGCGACGCAGTTCGGCATCGGCCATGTCGGCCGTCCGAGAGGCCTCGACCTTGCGCGCCGCCTTCTCCGGGCCCAGCGGTTCCATGACGACCGACACGGTGGCCCGCGTCGATCCGAGCAGCAGCGGGGCGAGGAAGTCACTCCGCACCTCCGTGCGCGGCCACTCGGCGACCCAGAACGTCGCGTGGAGGAGTCCGTCGACCCGCACCTGGCCCCACTCCTCGTTCATGGCCATGGGCCACGGATCGCCGAGGGTCGCACCGTCGTCGGGCGGCGCGACCGCCGGCTCGTAGGTGCGCTGCAGGCGTGCGGCCAGGTCGTCGTCGCTCAGCACGCCGTCCACCTCGATATCGGCGTCGACCAGCAGGCGGGCCAGCGTCGCCATCTCGCGCTGCAACGCCGCGGCGCCGACATCGACGGACTTGGGCAGGCGCACCTGTACGGCCAGCACGACGTCGTGCGTCCGCGCATGGACCTCCATGTCGCTCAGCAGCCCCTCGTACGACGCCACGCACGCCGAGGCCGGATCGACCGTCGCGTGTGAGGAGAGGTAGCTGCGCACGCCGTGCCCCTGATCCGGAACCGTCGTCGCCAGCCATTGGACGCGTCGGATCGGGGAGCCCTCTCGGGCCAGGGTGGCCAGGACGGAGGACCATCCCGTCACCCTCCGCTCCTGTTCGTCGGGACCGAGCAGCGCGAATCCCTGGCCGCGCAGGGAGAGGGCGGCGGTGAGGGTCCTCTCCCGCTGATCGTGCACGACGCCCATCTGCCCTGACCCCACGCTGAGCAGCCGGAGGCCACCGAGGGAGTCCATCCGCCCCAACCCCCTCCACCCGGAGCGCCGCGCGCCCCACCGTACGACCACCGGGAGCCACTGTTCGCCGGTCCGCCCGTTGACCGGCCAGGTGGCCAGCACCCCGCACGCCACCAGGATGACGACCGCACCGGCCGCACCCAGGGCATCGGGTCGGGCCCGCAGCACGGCGACGGCGACGGCCAGGCCCACGGCCACGGTGAGGATCTGTCCGGCCCTCCAGCCGGCGAGCGCACCGCCACGCTCCCGTGGCCCGAACCGGTAGCGCGCCCCGTCACCGCTCACGAGGACTCCGGTTCCTTCGGCGGCTCGTCGCCCCGCGTCCGCAGTGGAGGGAGGCCGTGGATGACCGGTCCGATGTGGTCGTGCCCGATGGCGAAGCGATGATCGTACGGACCGGGTTTCCCGATGAGCTTCAGCCCGGGTGGGAGGTCCGGCGGTGCCGCCGTCGGTGGTGCCGCCGTCGGTGGTGCCTCCTCCTCTTCCGCGGGGTCGGCACTCCGCGCCGGGACGGGCCGTTGGCGAATCGGCTTGGGCCCCCTGGGCTTCGGCTCCCCCCACCAGCGGGCGGCCAGCGCCTCCTCGTCGACCGGAAGCCCGATCATCATCCCGTCGGCGTTGGGGACCAGCCCGCCGTTGGCGTCGTTGCAGTCCGCCGCCGTTCCCCCGTTCCCTCCCGGCGCGCTCCCCGCCATCCCCTCGGAACGGCCGGTACCGGGCGGCCCGGTCATGGCGGCCAGCTTGGCTGCGCCGTGGGCCGTCATCCCCTTGCTCAAGGCGAACTGCGTCGCGCTGCGCGGCGCCGTGGTCAGAACGGCGGTGCCGCGTTGGCGGGCACCCTCGAGGTGCCCGACGGCGCCCGCCTCAACGGCCGGAATGAGACGGAGAATGGAAAAGGGGACAAAGGTGGCCAGCACGAGCAGCGCCCCGCCGGCCAGGACCGAGGAGAAGCCCGATCCGGCCGAGCCGGTGCCCGAGGTCCCCGACGCCACGGCGCCCGCCGCCAGGCTGAGGGTGGCCACGATGACGAACTTGGAGAGGATCAGGGCCGCCAGGGTCTCCACCAGGCGTCGGCACCAGTGCGACACCGACGGCCAGACCAGCGTGGCCAGGGCGAGGGGGAGGAACAGCACCGCCACGTAGACGGCGGCGGCGCGCACCAAGAGCTCGAGCCAGAGCACGAATGCGGCGGCGGCAACCAACAGTCCCACCAGGAGTAGGACGAAGGTGGCCACCGTGGGGTCGCCGCCCGCTTGCAACAACCCCTTGGTCATGCCGGCCAGCAGGGCCTTGACGTCCGAGCCCGATCCGCCGGCCACTTCGGTGCACATGGCGTCGGTCGCCGAGAGGCAGAGGATCACGATCTGGATGGCCACCACCCCGAGGAGCAGCGCCAGCGGGAGCTGCACGAAGAACGTCCGGGCCAACTGGCTGGCGCTCTGGCGGACGATGGCCTGGACTGTCGAGACGAGGAGCAGCGGCAGCACGACGACCCCGGCCAAGGCGGTCATCACCCCGTAGTGGGCCCGGAACCAGCCCGCGCCCACATTGATGGTGGTGGTGCTGATCAGCACGTTGCCGATCTGCGACAGCAGCCACTCGGCGCCGCCGGCCACCCATTGACTGAGGCCGCCCAGGATGGCATCGATCCCGGCCGACGCCACCGAGCCCCCGAGACTCCCCACCGCGGTGGCGGCGTAGCACAGCGGGTTGAGGGCTTGGAGCCCGGTGCACCCTCCGGCCGGCGCGCCGGTGCGCAGGACCGCCAGGGACGGTGCGGCGAGAACGGACAGGTCGAACATGGTCGGGGATCGCCGCGCTCAGTGGAGGTTGGTGCCCTGGCCGAAGAAGAAGTTGACGATGTGGGGGGCGGCACCGATCAGCAGCGCGGCGAGCCCCGACACGAGCACCGCTCGCCGGCCGACCATCGACTGCTGGTAGTTCTGCGAGTGCACGCCCAGGGCCCAGGCGGCGGCGCCGATGACCAGGCCCACGAGGGCGGCGATGAGCGCCCATGCGCCCAGGCCGTTGACGAGAGCCTGAAGGGTGCCGCCACCGGGCAGGGCGGTCAACGTCGGCGTCAGCGTGACACCGCCGCCGTCTCCGGCGGCACTCACCACGATCATGGTCACTCTCCATGGGTCTCGCAGGTGCCGGGAGCTCCGGCCCACGGAGGAATGGTTCCATGATGTTTCAGTGTTTTTCACAAACTTGACCGGCCGGGAGAGGCGAGGGTTTCACCGCCGACCTTCCAGCCCTGTCATATTGGGAGCGTGACCGGTGGTGGCCAACTCGTGGCGCTGAGCAACACGAGCGACATCGTTCTCGCGGTGGGGTTGGTGGTTCTCTTCCTCGTGGCCATCCTGGTCGCCCACCAACTGGGGAAACGATCGGGGCGCCGGTCCATCTCCCAGCGGCTCACGGCGCTCGGCTCGCGGCTGGGCATCGACCCGCCCGAGGACGAAACCAACATTGAGACTGCGCTGGCCTACCTGGAGCACGTGACTGGTGGGGCCTCGCAGGCGGTCGCCGAGTCCAGTGCGGACGCCATCCGGCTCAGGCGCTCCCTCGATACGCTGACGCAGGGCGTCGTCCTCTGCGACGAGAACGGCAGCGTGATCTACCGCAACGCGCGGGCCAACGCGCTCATGGTCAGCCGCCACGGAGACGCGCTGGCGGCGCAAGCGGTGACCGAGCTGCTGGAGGGCGCCTGGCACGAGGGGGCCGCCGAGCGCATACTCGATCTCTACGGCCCGCCACGTCGCACGCTGCAGGTGCGGGCCCGACAGATCGATGACGGGCGACGGCCGCTCGGGGTCATCGCGCTCATTGAGGACATCTCCGAGCGGCGCCGGCTCGAGGAGATCCGGAGGGATTTCGTGGCCAACGTCAGCCACGAGCTCAAGACGCCGATCGGCGCGCTGGGCCTGCTGGCCGAGACGTTGGTGGCCGAGCCCGATGCGGAAGTGGCCCAGCGGCTGGCCGGACGCATCCACAACGAGGCCTTCCGGGTCAGCCGCATCATCGACGACCTGCTCGACCTCTCGCGCATTGAGTCCGAGGAGGCGCCCCAGCGCGAACCGGTCCTGGTCAACCTGGTCATGGCGGACGCCATCGAACGCGTGCGGGCCACCGCCGACCAGAGGGGCATCGAGATCGTGCTCCACGAGCCCTCCCCGCCCATCGCCGTAGTGGGCGAGCGCCGCCAGCTCGTCTCGGCCATGCACGCCCTCCTCGAGAACGCCATCACCTACTCGTACGACAACTCCAAGGTGGTGGTCACCGGCACGGTCCGCCGGGCCGGCGGCACCCCCGGGCAGGCCGCCCCGGTTCCCCCCGAGCCGGTGGAGGCGGTCTTCGCCCCCGGGGCCCTGGCCGAAGACCCGGCTCCCCCACCGGCGGCGACGGCGTGGGTGGCCTCGGCGACGAGCACGACCGGTCCGGTCCCGGCGGACGGCGAGCAGGCGACCCTGGGCGGGAACGACGGAGGGGCCCGCGACTGGCGCAGCGAGGAACGGGACCACGTGCGCCTCTCGGTACAGGACAGCGGCATCGGTATTCCCGCCCGCGACCTCGACCGCATCTTCGAACGCTTCTACCGGGTCGACCACGGTCGGAGCCGTGACACCGGGGGCACCGGCCTGGGGCTCTCGATCGTGCGCCACGTGGCCAACAACCACCAGGGCTGGGTCGACGTCGAGTCCCGCGAGGGCGAGGGATCGACGTTCAGCCTGATCCTCCCGCTCCACACCGAGCGTGTCGTATGAGCAAGACGAAGAAGCCGAGCCCCGGCAGCGGCTCGGGTGAGGGCCCGGTCCGGGTGCTCCTGGCGGAGGACGAGGAGTCCTTCATCGATGCGTTGGTCATCGGGCTGACCAATGAGGGGTTCCGCGTCATCGTGGCGCGTGACGGGGCCGAGGCGCTCAGCCTGTACGAGGAGACCGATCCCGACATCCTCCTCTTGGACCTGATGCTGCCCAAGATGTCCGGGGTCGACGTCTGCCGGTCAATCCGGACCCGATCACGCGTCCCCATCATCATGGTGACGGCCAAGGGCACCGAGATCGACACCGTGGTCGCCCTCGAGATGGGGGCCGATGACTACGTGACCAAGCCGTACCGCCTGCGCGAACTGGTGGCCCGGATGCGCGCCGTGCTGCGCCGCGCCCCCGGTGGCCCCGACTCCTTCGAGCCGGCGGCGATCGACCTGGACAGGGAAGGGGTGTGGGAGTCGAGCGGGATCAAGATGGACTTCGACCAGCGTCGCGCGTTCGTGCGGGGCGAGGAGGTCCACCTGCGCCGCAAGGAGTTCGAGCTCCTCCGGCTCCTGATCGAGAACTCGGGGCGGGTCCTCACCCGCGACGTCCTCATCGATCGCGTCTGGGGCACCGACTACATCGGGGATACCAAGACGCTCGATGTGCACATCAAGCGCCTGCGCTCGCGCATTGAGGCCGACCCCTCCGCCCCGGTGCTCATCACCACCGTGCGGGGCGTCGGTTACCGCTTCGCCTCGCTGGCCGGCTGAGCCCGGTTCGTTCCCTCACCGAGGCCGCGCCCGTGGGGGTGGCCACCTGCGCAATGCCCGCGTTCGCGACCGGCGCGGCCTAGCATGTCCGGGCACATGGCTTCCGAGTCGAGACCGGTGACGATCGGGGATCGGACGCTGACCCGGCTCTTCGACGAGCTACCCGATGTGGTCATCGTCCTCGACGGCAGCGGGCAGGTGTTGTGGGGCAACTCGCGTGCCGAACGGCTCTTCGGGCACTCCCTGGAGGAGTACGCCGGGCAGTCCGCTCTGAGCTTCGTCCACCCCGACGACAGTGAGCTCGTCCTCCGTTCTCTGGTGAGCATCCAGTCCAAGACGGTCGGGACCACCCTGGAGGTGCGGCTGAAGACCACCGCGGGATGGAGCCTGATTGAGTTGATCGGCGCGCCGGTGAGCTGGTTCGCGCCCGGCGCGGTCCTCTTCAGCCTGCGTGATCTGAGCGAACGGCGGCGGTTCGAGGTGGCGCGCGACGAGGTCGCCCGATTCCGCTCTCTGGTCCACAACGCCGCGGTGATCACCATGCTGGTCTCCTCCAGCGGGCATATCGACTCCGTGTCGGCGGCACTGACCCGCATGCTCGGCTACGACCCCGAGCTCGTCGAGAACATCCCGCTGGCCGACCTCGTGGCCGAGGAGGACCGGCCGGCGCTCGGTATGGCCATGGCGCGCGCCTCGTCGGGTGCGACGGCCGCCAATCCGGTGATCGTCGAGGTGGGCCTGCTGCGCCACGATGCGATGGAGACGGTTCCCTTCGAGCTCTCCTTCGTGAACCTGATGCACGACCCGACGGTGGACGGCTACGTCGTGACGGCGCACGACATCTCGGCCCGCCAGGCGGCCGAGCTCGAGCTGCGCACGACCTTGTCGCTCCTGCAGGCCACCCTCGACTCCACGGCCGACGGCGTCGTCGTCGTCGACCTCGAGGGCAACGTCACCAACATGAACGGCCGGCTGGCCGAAATGTGGGGCTACCCGGCGTCCACCGAGCTCCCCCGTCGGTTGACGCCGGCCCTCTCCAGGATCCTCGAGCAGCTGGTGGACGCGCCGGGATACCTGGCCAAGGTCAACGAGCTCTTCAACCACCCCGAGCTGGAGGCGACGGACACCGTGGAGTTCAAGGACGGGCGGGTCTTCGAGCGCGTGACGAAGCCCCAGATGGTCGACGGCGAGATCGTCGGGCGCGTCTGGAGCTTCCGCGACAGCACGATGCAGGCGCGGCTCGAATCGGAGCTGTCCTACCAGGCGTTCCACGACGCGCTGACCGGCCTGGCCAACAAGTCACTCTTCACCGATCGCCTGAATCAGGCCGTGGCCCGCATGGAGCGCGTCCGCAAGCCGATCGCCGTCATGTTCTTGGACCTGGACAACTTCAAAACGGTCAACGACAGCCTGGGCCACTCCATGGGTGACGAGTTGCTGCGCGCCGTCGCCGGTGTGCTCACCGGCTGCATACGGCAGACCGACACCGCAGCACGGTTGGGCGGGGATGAGTTCGCCGTGCTGATCGAGTACATCGAAGGCCACTCGGACATCGTCATGCTGGCCGAGCGGATCCTGGCCGCGCTGCGTCGACCCGTCATCCTGGGCACGACCGAAGTGGTGGTGACCGCCAGTGTCGGCATCACCTTCGGGGTGCCCGGCAGCACCGGCGAGCAGCTCCTGCGCAACGCCGACCTGGCCATGTACATGGCGAAGGAACAGGGCAAGGATCGCTACGAGGAGTTCCGCGACGACATGCACACCGCCGTCGTGGAACGTCTGGAGCTCGAAGCGGACCTGCGCCGGACGGTGACCAGCCTGGAGCTCGTGGTGCACTATCAGCCCGTGATCGAGCTCGACACCGGGGCCATCGTCGGGTTCGAGGCACTGGTGCGATGGCAGCATCCCGAACGGGGGCTCCTGCAACCCGCCGCCTTCGTCCCGTTCGCCGAGGAGGTCGGGTTGATCGACGTGGTCGACCGCTTCGTGCTCGCCGAGGCGTGTGCCCAGCTGCGCCGCTGGCAGCAGCGGGAACTGGTCTCATCCGACGTGGCGATGAGCGTCAACCTCTCGGCGCACGAGCTGGCCGATGCCGCCACCGTGGCGATGGTGGCCGAGGCCCTGGCCACGACGAAGATCGACCCCCTGAACCTGGTCCTCGAGATCACCGAGAGCGCGGTCATGCAGGACACCGAGGTGGTGGTCCAGAACCTGCACGCGTTGAAGGAGCTCGGGGTGCGGATCGCCCTCGACGACTTCGGCACCGGCTACTCGTCGCTGGCCTACCTCGAGCAGTTCCCCATCGACGTCCTCAAGATCGACCGCTCGTTCGTGGTGGCGCTCGACGACGTCCAGTACCCGGTCGGCCTGGCGCAGGCCATCATCCACATCGCCGAGACGTTGGGCCACGTGACCATCGCCGAAGGGGTGGAGAGTGCGCTGCAGGCGACGCGCCTGCGCCAGCTGGGTTGCCTCCTGGCCCAGGGCTACCACTTCGCCGTGCCGCTCGACGCCGAGGGGACCGAGGAGATGCTCCGCCGGCGCTCGACCGCGACCTGAGGCGTCAGGGAGCCCGTAGGACGAGCTCGCCCCCGAGGTAGGGCGCCAGGCAGTCTGGCAGCCGCACGGCTCCGTCCTCCTGACGCCCGTTCTCGATCAGCGCGGCCCAGATCCGGGGCCAGGCCAGGGCGGACCCGTTCACCGTGTGGACCAGCTGCGGCGCAGCCCCGCCGGCCGGTCGGTAGCGCACCTGGGCCCGGCGGGCCTGGTAGTCCCGGTACCAGCTGGTGGAGCTGACCTCCAGCCACCGGTCGACCCCCGAGGAGTAGACCTCGAGGTCGAACGTACGGGCCGACGCACCGCTCAGATCCCCCGTGCACAGGTCCATGACCCGGTAGCGCAACCCGAGCTCCTGCAGCAGCGACTCGGCGCGCCGCAGAATGTCGGCCTGCGCACCGAGGGCCTGGTCGGGCGTGGTGTAGGCGAACAGCTCGACCTTGTCGAACTCGTGCACCCGCAACAGCCCACGCGTGTCGCTCCCGGCCGACCCCGCCTCGCGGCGGTAGCAGGCGGTGGCGGCGGTGAAGCGCAGCGGCAGCACGGACTCTTCGAGGATCTCGCCCCGGTGCAGGGAGGTGAGCGGCACCTCGGCGGTGGGGATCGCCCACAGGTCGTCGCGTTCGAGGTGGTAGGCGTCGTCGGCGAATTTCGGGAGGTGGCCGGTGGAGACCATGGTCTCGGTCAGGACCACCGTCGGCGGACGGATCTCCTCGTAGACCGGGGTGTGGCGGTCCAGGGCGAGCGCGGTCAGGGCGCGCAAGAGCCGTGCGCCCGCCCCGCGGTAGAGCGGGAACATGGAGCCCGAGAGGCGGGCGCCCCGCTCCATGTCGAGCAGGCGCAGGGCGTGGCCGATCTCCCAGTGCGGCACCTGCTGATGGGCGGCCCGGAGCGGCTCGGGGGCGCCGTCATCCTGGCCGGGCCACCACCGGCGAATTTCGGCGTTGTCGCCATCGCTTTCACCGTCGGGCACCTCGTCGGCGGGGATGTTGGGGAGGTAGAGGAGTGCCTGGCGGACCCTCTCCCCCTCCACCTCGGCCTCGGCCGCCAGCGCACGTTCCTCTTCCCCCAGGAGCCGGCTCCGCGCCCGCAGCTCCTCGGCCCGGGTGTCGTCGCCGCCCCGCCGGGCCTCGGCGACCAGCCGACTGAGCGCCTTCACCTCGGCCCGGAGGGACTCCGAGCGCGTCTGGAGGGCCCGGTGGGCCACATCGGCCGCCAAAAGGGCTGCGATCTCGGACTCGTCCACGCCACGGCGGCCCAGTGCCGCCGTGACCCCTTCAGGATCGTCGCGCAGCAGCCGGATGTCGATCATGCCTGCTCAACGTAGCCTGCGGCGCCACTCCCGCCGGAGCCCTCCCCGCGCCGGCCGTCGTCGCCGCCGCTCAGCCGTGGCCGGCGACGAGCTTCTCCTCATCAGCGGTGAACCGGGCCACCGACAGCGGTCCGGGCACGATGGCGCTGATGCTGCCGTTCCCCTTGACGAAGACGGCGTAGGGATCCCCCTCGAAGTAGAAGTCACCGTTGGTGATGGCGATGTCGGGATCACGGGCCACGGGGAACTCGATGCCGCTCGCCGTGACGAAGGCCATGCCATCCTGCCTGGTGTCCTCGCTGTCCACCCCGATGACGCGCACCTTGGCGAGCGGCCCCCCGGCGGCCTCCTGGTGGCGCACGGCCGCCGCCAGCGGGGGCAGTTCGGTGTGGCACGCGGTGCACCAGTCGCCGAAGAAGAGCAACACCGCCGGCGTGCCCCCTCCGCCGCCGTCCGCCGGAACCTGCACCGTGCCCGACCCGTTGAGCCGGGGGGCGGAGAACGAGGGGACCGGCCCGCCGACCTGGGGAATCCCGGACTTGGCGGGCGTCCCGATCGACGTGAACAGCCCGATGCCCAGGCCGACCGCCAGCACCAGCCCGACGAGAAGGAAGACCTTTCGTGGCTTACGCGGCGCGGGGGCCGCCGGAGGCGCTTCGGGTGCGGCGATCGTCATCAGCTGGGCAACCTAGTGAATGCGGTTGGTGATCAGCACGTCACCCGCCATGACCACGAAGAGCACGGTCAGGTACGTGATGGAGTAGCTGAAGACCCGCATGGCCTCACGTCCGGTGGCCCGGTCGAGCTGGGCCAGCCGCCACAGGCGGGTCGTCATGAAGAGGAATCCCGCACCGAGGACGGCGGCGGCGGTCATGTAGATGGCCCCCAGATGGGCGACCGGCCCGAAGACCAAGGAGACGGCCACCAGGGCCACGGTGTAGAGCACGATCTCCTTCGTGGTGCGCTTCATGGAGGCCACGACCGGCAGCATCGGCACGTCGGCGGCCGCGTAGTCCTCCTTGTACCGCACGGCCAGCGACCAGAAGTGCGGCGGCGTCCAGATGAAGATGATGGCGAAGAGGACGACCGGCGCCCAGGCCAAGCGGTCGGTCACGGCCGCCCACCCGACCAGGACCGGCACCGCGCCGGCGGCGCCGCCGATGACGATGTTCTGGGAGGAGCGCCGCTTGAGCCACAAGGTGTAGACGAAGACGTAGAAGAGGGTGGCCGAGACGGCCAGCGCGGCCGAGAGCAGGTTCACGGCCAGCCAGAGCTCGAAGAAGGCGACCACCTCGAGCGAGAGGGCGAAGATCAGCGCAGACCGGGGTGCCATCGCACCGGTCACCAGGGGCCTGTTCTTGGTGCGCCGCATCACCCGATCGATGTCCCGGTCGACCACCATGTTGATGGCGTTGGCCCCGCCGGCGGCCAACGTCCCCCCGACGAGGGTGGCCAGCATGAGGCGTACGGACGGCAACCCGTGCTTCGCCACCACCATCGTGGGAAGGGTGGTGACCAGCAGGAGCTCGATGATCCGCGGCTTGGTGAGGGCCACGTAGGCGCTGACGGTCGACCACGCCGTCGGCTGGACCTGGAGAGAAGGAGCCTGCGTGGTCATTTCGCCGAGCCTACGACCAGGGACCCGTTCCTGACCAAGCGGGAGGTCCCGGTACCATTAGCCCGCGTGTCGCCCCGCCGGCCCTTCAGCGTCTCCGCCTCCCTCAGCCACCGCCTCAACGTGCTGGCCCTGGTCCTGGTCACCCTCATCGTGGTCACCGGCGGCGCCGTCCGCCTGACCGGTTCGGGGCTCGGCTGCAGCGACTGGCCCGAGTGCTCCACGGGGCACCTCACCCCGGCTCTTCAGTTCCACGGGCTGGTCGAGTTCGGCAACCGCTTGGTGACCGTCGTCCTCACGCTGGCGGTGGCCGCGGCGTTCCTGGCCGCCGTCTTCCGTCGACCGCGCCGCCGTGACCTCGTCTACCTGAGCGGTGGCCTGGTCGTGGGGATACTCGCGCAGGCCGTGCTGGGCGGGATCGTCGTCTACACCAAGCTCAATCCCTACCTGGTCATGGTGCACTTCGTGGCCACCATGGCCTTGCTGGCCGACGCCGTCGTGCTGGTCCACCGCTCCACCCGCGACTACCGTCCCGACTCGGCCCGGCTCCTCGTTCCCCGGCCCCTGCTGCGTCTGCACTACGGCATGCTGGTCCTCCTGGCCGCGGTGATCGCCGCCGGCGCGGCGGCGACGGGCGCCGGCCCCCTCGCCGGCAGCACCTCGGGGCAGGTGGCCAAACGCATCCCCATTTCGCTACGCGACCTGGCCGAGCTGCACGCGAGCCTCGTCATGCTCCTCGTCGGCCTGACCATCGGGCTCGTCGTCGGGCTGCACATGGTCGACGTCCCCGAGCGGGTGCGCCGGGCGGGCCGCATCCTCCTCGCCGTCATGGTCGCCCAGGCCGCCGTGGGGTACACGCAGTACTTCACCCACCTCCCCGCCCTTCTCGTCGAGGTGCACCTCCTCGGCGCGTCCATCCTGGTCATCGGCGCCGTCCAGTGCTTCTTGGCCTGCACCTTCCACGGTCCCGAGGCGGTGCCCGTCACCGAGGAGAAGCTCCCGGCCGAAGCCGGTGTCCCGATCGGCGCCAGGTAGGCTTACCTCTTCGTCCGGTCGGCAGCAGCTGTGCGCCGTTGCTCGGCCGGGCCACCGGCCCCCATCGTCTAGCGGCCTAGGACATCGCCCTTTCACGGCGGCAACACGGGTTCGAATCCCGTTGGGGGTGCTCTGCGAGCGTGATCCCATTTGGCGGGCACGTTGCGCGAGTAATGTGCGGTGCGATTCACGGGTAGGGGGCACATCACGCCTCCACCGGTACCGAGCGGGGAAGGCGATATCCATGACGAACGGTTCGCGGAATCTGAAGCACAGGTATGGGCCGCTTGTGGTCGCGCTGGTCACCATGATGGGGTTGATGGCGTTGGCGGCTCCATCGGCGTCGGGTGCAACCCCGGTCGTGTCCAACTACAGCGGTCCCGGCATCTCTCAACCGAACGCAATCGCCGTAGGCACTGACGGTGCCCTGTGGTTCGTCAACTACTTCAACAGCTCGATCGGGCGGATCACGACCTCGGGCATCGTGACCAACTACACCGGTACGGGCATCTCTCAACCGGACGCCATCGCCGCCGGCCCTGACGGCGCCCTGTGGTTCACCAACAACGGGAACAGCTCGATCGGCCGGATCACGACCTCGGGCGTCGTGACCAACTACACCGGTACCGGCATCTCTCATCCGAACGCCATCGCCGCCGGCCCTGACGGCGCCCTGTGGTTCACCAACTTCGCGAACAACTCGATCGGCCGGATCTCCACCGCGGGAGTCGTGACCAACTACACCGGTGCCGGCATCGACGAACCGTTCGGGATCACTACCGGTGCCGACGGTGCCCTTTGGTTCGGCAACTTCGGGAACAGTTCGATCGGGCGGATCACGCCCTCGGGTGTCGTGACCAACTACACCGGTACCGGTGTCTCTGCTCCGGACGCGATCGCCGCCGGCCCCGACGGTGCCCTGTGGTTCACCAACTACGGGAACAACTCGATCGGCCGGATCTCCACCGCGGGAGTCGTGACCAACTACACCGGTACCGGCATCTCTGACCCGCAAGGAATCTCCGCCGGCACCGATGGTGCCCTGTGGTTCGCCAACTACGGGAACAACTCGATCGGCCGGATCTCCACCGCGGGAGTCGTGACCAACTACACCGGTGCCGGCATCTCGCAACCAGACGCGATCATCACCGGCCCCGACGGCGACCTTTGGTTCACCAACTACGGCAATTCCACGATCGGGCGGATGGGCTCGCCGGTTGAGGGTACGGCGGTGGGAATGGCGTCGACCCCCGATGGTGGCGGCTACTGGATCGCCTACTCAGACGGAGCGGTTCACACTCATGGCGACGCCACGGAGTTCGGCGGCACGCAGGGAGTGGCTCTGAACGCCCCGATCACACACATCGTGTCCACACCGGACGGCAGGGGCTATTGGCTGGTTGCAGCAGACGGCGGCACGTTCTCCTTTGGAGATGCCCAGTTCTACGGTTCCATGGGCGGAAAACATCTCAATGCGCCGGTCGTGGACATGGCCCCGACCCCGGACGGCAAGGGATACTGGCTCGTGGCGAGCGATGGTGGCATCTTCGCCTTCGGAGATGCCCAGTTCTACGGCTCGACCGGGAGCCTCAAACTCAACAAACCGGTAGTGGGGATGGCCCCGACCCCGGACGGCAAGGGATACTGGCTCGTGGCGACTGATGGCGGCATCTTCGCCTTTGGAGATGCGCCGTTCTATGGGTCGACCGGCAGTCTCAAACTCAACAAGCCGGTCAACGGTATGGCGCCAACACCCGATGGGGGTGGCTACTGGCTGGTCGCCTCCGATGGGGGGATCTTCTCCTTCGGTGATGCCCTGTTCTACGGGTCGACCGGCAACATCAAGCTCAATGCGCCGATCGTCGGCATGGCTGCAAACAATTCGACGGGCGGCTACTGGCTTTTGGGCTCCGACGGCGGAGTCTTCGCCGAAGGCGCGCCCTTCTATGGAGCGGCTTGACCGGCAAGAAGAGATCATGAGGTGCGGTCAGCCCGGCGCGCCGAGGTAGCGACGCACCGCGTCGGCGACCGCCGTGCCCTCGAAGAACCGGGGGTTCATGCTGGTGAGCATCCGCACGACGTTGCCGCAGGCGAACTCGGCGAAGTCGTGCTCGCTGAGATGGCCGTCCTCGACGAGCTCCCACGCCTCGGGCAGCACGCCGCGTAGGTCGGGCACATCCCAGTGGCCGATGTCGGAGGCGAACATGGCGTTCAAACGGGCACCGCGAGGGAGCATCTTGTTGTGGAACGCCAGAGCGTTCATCGGGTCGTCGGCTTCGCATCCGAAGCCGAGCTGGCGCGTGAAGATGTCCACGATGTCCTCGGGCCCGGTGATCCCGGACTCGGCGAAATCGTCGATGCCGTAGAGGGAGGCGTGGGGATCGGCCAACGGCTTGGCACCCTCTTCGACGCGACCGGCGTAGGCGCGCAGCGGGCCGTCGGCGAACTCGGCGAAGAGCTCCCCGGCCAGCTCGACGTCGAAGCGGGCCGGGTCGAACCGCTGCACGGCGTCCCGGTTGCGCTTCTCGTAGTGGCCCAGCAGGTCGCCGTAGAGCTGGGCCGCCCAGGCGACGCCCCCTTCGAGAAAGGAGAGGCGCAGTCCCGGATGGCGCGTGGGCACCCCTCCCATGATCAGCGAGCGGCACGCCGCCTCTTGGGCGGAGGCGAAGTTGCCCAGATGGTTGTAGACGTAGTTCCGCGGCGACACCCGGCTGCCCCACCCGTAGCCGATCCCGTGGAACGCCGGCACGACCCCGAGCTCCACGCACCTCGCCCACAGCGGTGCGTAGTCGTACAGGCTGTCGTGGCCCAACGTGTCGATCCACGAGGCGGTCACGCCGTCGGGCCGCACGCGGCGCGGCACCACCCCGCTCATGACCACCGCTTTGAAGCCGAGGACGCCGACGGCATGGTCGAGCTCGGCCACCGCCTCGTCAGGGGTGAACGTGGGGATGACGGCGACCGGCTCCAGGCGGTCGCGGTAGTCGGCGAAGACCCGGGCGTAGTACGTGTTCAGTGCCCTACTGGCCGCCTGACGCAGCTCGTCGTCGGGATTGCTCAGGACGGAGAGCCCCGAGGTCGGGAAGAGCAGGGCGAAGTCGAGGCCGATCTCCTCCAGGCGCCGGTAGAGCAGCTTGGGCAGCAGGACGGTCATCCGGTCGAGCCCGAGCGGGTTACCGAAGAACACCCGCGTCGGCAGATAGCCCCCGCCCGAGGTGAACGGCGAGCGCCGGTAGGAGATGAACCGCTCCGCCACCTCGTCGTCGGCCACCTCGCGCATGCAGTCGATGACCATCGGCATGAACTCGACGAGGTGGCCGTCGGCATCGATGATCGGATGCGCCAGACGACGGCGTATCTGCGACACCCGATCGCTGGGGGTGAAATCGAGCACGGTGGTCCCCCTCTCTCGCGACGGTTGCCCGGCGTCTGGGCGTGACCCGGCGGAGCTTAGGACGACAATGCCGGCGGGGTCGCCCGGTCCTCTGGCGCCGTGGACGGCCTCCCCATAGCCGTGGACGGCCTCCCCATATTCGTGTCATATTGCGTGACGACGACGAGTCCGTGTGATTCGTTTCGTTGCGACCCGGCTGGGGGTCACGATGGTGCGGGAGGGTTCAGCGAGGGAGGGGAGCCAGTGGGTCTGCTGGAAGGGAAGGTGGCCGTCATCACCGGCGCCGGATCGGGGATGGCGAAAGCATCGGCCAGGGTGTTCGTACGAGAGGGCGCCCGGGTGCTGGCCGCAGACATCAGTGGCGCCGAGAAGGACACCGCAGCCGAGATCGGCGGCGCCGTCGTCCCGTTCCACGCCGACGTCACCTCCGAGGCCGATGTCGAAGCCATGATGCAGCAGGCGGTGAACGAGTTCGGGCGGATCGACGCCGTGCTGAACGTGGCGGGCATCGGCTATCCGACACCCATCACGGATCTGTCCATGGACGACTACGACAAGGTGCTGGACGTCGACCTACGCGGCGTCCTGCTGGGCATGAAGTACGGCATCCGCGCCATGCTCGAAACCGGGGGCGGGGCCATCGTCAACTGGTCCTCGGTCGGCGGCCTCAACGCCGGCCGCGCCACCTCGGTGTACGCCGCGGCCAAGGCCGGTGTCATCGCCGTCACCAAGACGGCGGCCGTTGAACACGGCGGCAACGGCATTCGGGTCAATGCCATCTGCCCTGGTTTCATCCTCACCGAGATCATGGGCGCAGCCGGGGCCGAGCACTTTCCCGAAATGTTCGAGAAGGCGGCGCTCAAGCGTGCGGGTCAGCCGCACGAGGTTGCCGAGGTCGCCGCCTTCCTCGTCTCGGATCGAGCCTCGTTCGTCACGGGAGCGATCGTCCCGGTCGACGGAGGCTGGGCCGCCAGGTTGGCCTGACCGCCGACGGCCACGGTGCGAGCGATCCGGTGCGGCACGGGGGATATTTCTGCTAAACACATGCTCAGCCTCGGTGGTGCCGGCGGCCGGGGGTCGTTCGGCTGGAGATGAGACCATTCCACTACCCATGATCAGCTCGAGATGCAGTATCGCTCGGACGGCACGTCCATGAAGCCGGCGCCGTTCGACTACCACGCGCCCCAGAGCCTGGAAGAGGCGGCGGCACTCCTCACCGAGCTGGGTGACGGTGCCAAACTGCTGGGAGGTGGCCAGAGCCTCATCCCCATGCTGGCCCTGCGCCTCACCGTCTTCGATCACCTGGTCGACCTGGGGCGCATCGCTGAGCTGCGGGGGATCGAACGGCGTAACGGTTCGTTGTGGATCGGGGCCGGAACGACCGAGGCGGCGGTCGGAAGGAGTCCGGAGGTGGCCGCGGGAGCGCCGCTCCTCGCCCGGGCCACCCCTCTGATCGGGCACTTTCAGATCCGTAACCGGGGCACGATCGGCGGATCGATCGCCCACGCCGATCCCTCCGCCGAGTACCCCGCCGTCGCACTGGCGCTCGACGCCCAGCTCGAGGCCTTCTCTTCCCGGGGTCGGCGCACCATCCCGGCGGCGCAGTTCTTCACCGGCCTGTGGAGCACCGAACTCGCCGACGACGAGATCCTCACCGCCATCAGCTTCCCGGTGTGGAGCGGCCGCTGCGGCTTCGCCGTCGAGGAGATCGCCCGGCGCCACGGTGACTTCGCCATCGCCGGCGCGGTAGTCGGCCTGGAGCTCGACGGCGACGACCGGATCCGGCGCTGCGCCATCGGCCTGATCGGTCTGGGGTCGACACCCGAACGGGCCCGCACCGCCGAAGCGGAAGTCGTCGGGAAGGCGCTGGTCGACATCGATCCGGCCGACGTGGGTCACCAGGCGGTGTCGGCGCTCGATGCCATACCCGCGGATCTGCACGGCTCATCGGAGTACCGGACCCGCGTCGGCGCGGTCATGGTGGAACGGGCATGGCGCTCGGCGAGTGAGGAGGCACGGAGTGGCTGAGCAGCTGGTGACCATGCGCGTGAACGGCGAGCAGCGCAGCGCGACGGTCGAGCCGCGCCTGACGCTCGCCGACTTCCTGCGCGAGCGGTGCCATCTCACCGGCACGCACCTCGGTTGCGAGCACGGCGTCTGCGGGGCCTGCACGGTGCTCGTCGACGGGGCGGCGGTGCGGTCCTGCCTCATGTTCGCCGTCCAGGCCGAGGACGCCGAGGTCACCACCATTGAGGGCATCGGGTCGCCCGACGGTGAGCTGTCGACGGTGCAGGCCGCCTTTCGCGACTGCCACGGACTGCAGTGCGGGTACTGCACGCCGGGCTTCGTGATCTCCGTCACCGCGCTGTTGCGGGACAATCCCCACCCGGAAGAGCATGAGATTCGGGAGGGCCTTTCGGGCAACCTGTGTCGCTGCACCGGCTACCAGGGGATCCTGAAGGCGGTGCGCCAGGCGGCGGCGGAGCTCAGCGCCCGCTGAGAGTGGTGCGCCCGGGCCCCTAGAGCGAGGCGCGTGCCTCTGCGGCCAGCTCGGCGAGCAGCGCGATGTAGTCGGGTGTCCCGTCTCCCTGCACGCAGGTGAAGATCAGCCCGTCGGCGCCCGCAGCGAGCAGGTCGCGGAACTGGGTGACGACCTGCTGGTGGGTGCCGGCGATCGGCCGCAGCGGTGACGGGTTGTTCCGGTAGATGGCGGGCATGGCACCCTCCGCCTCTTCGGCGGTGTCCCGCACGATCGCCATGCAGGTGACGGTGCGGCAGATGGTGGAGGGATCGCGGCCGACGGCTTCACAGTGGCGGTCGAGGACACCCATGAGGTGCCGGACGACGTCGGCATTGCCCAACACGTTGCAGATGTCCGCGTGCTCGGCGACCAGCCTGAGCGTCCGGCGCGCGCCGTTGCCACCGATCAAGATCGGCGGGCCGCCCTGCTGGATCGGCCTCGGTGAGTTGAGGGCCTCCTCGGCCCGGAAATGGTCGCCGTGGAAGGACGCCGTCTGGTTGACGAACATCGACTTGGCGATCGCCACCGCCTCGGCCAGGCGCTCGTACCGCGCACCGGGAGCCCCCATGTCGAAGCCGTAGGCGGTGTGCTCGGCGGCGAACCAGCCCGCTCCGATGCCGAAGACGGCCCGGCCATGGGAGATGACGTCGAGCGTCGTGACCATCTTGGCGTGCAGGGCGGGGTTGCGGTACGCCGCACAGGCGACGAAGGAGCCCAGCCGGACCTTCGACGTCAGCGCGGCCAGAGCTCCCAGGGTCGTGTAGCACTCGAGGTGGGGATCGTCACTCGGCGCGACCGCCGGGGCGTGCATCAGGTGGTCGGGCACCCACACCGAGTCGAAGCCGGCGTCCTCTGCGGCCGTGACCTGTGCGGCGATGGCGTCGAACAGCCGGTCGTCCCCGTACGGATTGGTATAGGCCCCGAACGCGTATCCGAGCCGGATCACCGGTCGGGTTCAGGCGTCGCGGCGACGCCGCCCGATCCGCTCTGGATGAGGTCGAGGACCGCCGTGGGGCTGAGTGGCAACCGGTTGACCTTGACCCCGAAGGCGGACAGGGCGTCGGCCACCGCGTTGACCGTGGCCGCAACGGCGCCCAGGACGCCGCCCTCTCCCACGCCCTTGTAGCCGCCCGGCCCGGGGCCGGGCGTATCGAAGTGCGCGTACTCAATAGCCGGAACCTCGGTCGCCGTGGGCACCAGGTAGTCCATGAAGGTGGTGGCGATCGGATTGCCGTCGGTGTCGAAGGCCAGGTGCTCGAAGAGGGCCCCGGCGATGCCCTGGACGGTTCCTCCGGCGATCTGGCCCTCGACCACGTTCGGGTTGATCATGCCCCCGCAGTTCTCGCTGACGATGTGGCGCAGCAGTTGCACCGACCCGGTGGCGGCGTCGACCTCGCAGGTGCTGACGTGGGTGGCGTTCGTCCAGTTTGAACTGGTCACCGCCTTGTAGCGGCCGGTGGCCTCCAACCCGGCCGGGACTCCCTCGGGCAGCGTGTTGGGCTGGAAGTAGGCGATCTGGGCGATCTCGGCGAACGAGACGTTGGCCGTAGGTGTGCCGCGCACGCTCGCCCGGCCGTGGGCGAGCTCGATGTCCTCGGGGGCGGCTTCGAGGCGATGCGCGGCGATGGCCACGATGCGATCCCGGAGCACCGGGGCGGTCTCTCCGACCGCCCCGGCGATCATGGAGCCGCTGCGGCTACCGCCCGTCCCACCCCCGTACCCGGTCAGCGCGGTGTCGCCTTGAATGGTGGCAACGTCCTCGATATCGACACCCAGGGCGTCGGCGGTCAGCTGGACCACCGTGGTCTCGAGGCTGTTGCCGGTGGAGCCGCCGGCGACGTACACGTTCACCTTGCCCGACGGCTCTATACGGATGGTGGCGCCCTCGGTGGCGAACATACCGAAGCTGGGTGTCGTCGGCTCCACATAGCTGCAGGTGCCCACACCGAGATAGCGCCCGGCGCCCCGTGCCGCGGCCTGCTGGCGACGGAACGCCTCGTAGTCGAGCGCCTCGAGCGCCTGGTCGAAGTTCTCCAGCGGGGTGATGAAGTCAAACGGCATCCCGTTGGGATTGGTGTAGGGCATGTCCTGCTCGCGCAGCAGGTTCCGCCGGCGTAGCTCGACCGGGTCCATCCCCATCTGGCGGGCGGCGATGTCCAGCAGCATCTCCCGGGCCACCGATTCGAAGACCCAGGGCCCCCGATACGCCGTGCGGCCCGGCCCGTTGGTGTAGATGCACTTCGTCGTGAAACTCGCCTTCGGCACCCGGTAGGGGCCGGGGAACAGGCCACCCACGGAGAAGGTGACCCCCACCGGCCACGGTGTGGGATAGGCCCCGTCGTCCTCGACATAGTCGATCTGGACGGCCTGGATCGTCCCTTCATCGTCGAAGGCCATGCCGACCTCGGCGTGCTCGTGACGGGACTGCCCCGCCGTCATCAGGTTCTCGCGACGGTCCTCTATCCACTTGAGCGCCACCGGCAGCCGCGGCGCCGCCAGCATGATG
>Ga0302181_10000716_pt1 | contig 26417 bp, 26 predicted proteins | sample I_Palsa_E3_3_FD_198786 | JGI IMG/M metagenome (GOLD analysis project Ga0302181, IMG submission 198786) | Peat permafrost microbial communities from Stordalen Mire near Abisko, Sweden - I_Palsa_E3_3 | ecosystem: Environmental > Terrestrial > Soil > Palsa > Peat permafrost | place: Sweden...
GACGTGAGCGCGGCGCCGATTCCAACTAGGCGGGACGCCGGAACACCAAGATCTCGGCCCCTTCGCTGTCCACCCTGGCCGAGACCAGCTGCCAGCCGTCGCGTTGGCGCCGGGCGACAAGATCGTCGGTCGAACTGCTGGCCTCGGGATACTGGGAGGTGATGGGGACCAGCACCATTCCATAGCGTTCGCCCACGGATCCGGACCGTAGTCGCGTGAGCAATCGCCCCGCCAGTGGGAGACCGGTCTCCCACGGGACGGGGGCGTGGCCCCAGGGCCTACCCGTCACGATCTGCTGCTCCAGCAGGTTTTTCGCGTTCAGCGACACTCGAACCCCTGTCTGGGGGACGAATCCAGCCCACCCCAGCCCCTTACTTCGGTGCCAAAAATCTCGACAGTCAAAGGTTCGGCTCGCTAAGGTTTCCGACATGGTGTCCACCCGGGCGGCGGACGGCGCCGGCCGTCACTCTTCGAGCAACCGGCCCGATGTCCACTAGCCAGCTGTCCAGTTCGTCTTCCTATCAGGCCGGCGGGCGGATCGACCCCGCCGTCTGGAGGATCGCCACGGTGGTGATCCTCGGCAGCATGATGTCGATCCTCGACACCACGATCGTCAACGTCGCGCTCGAGTCACTGTCGCGCGACCTCCACTCGACACTGAACCAGGTGCAGTGGGTGGTGACGGCCTACCTGTTGGCGCTGGCGGCGGTGATCCCGGTCTCCGCCTGGGCGGCACGCCGCCTCGGACCGAAGCGGCTGTACCTGCTGTCGATCGCGTTGTTCACCCTGGGATCGGCGCTGTGCGGTCAGGCCAACTCCATCGGAGAGCTGATCGCCTTCCGGGTGGTGCAGGGCATCGGTGGCGGAATGATCATGCCCGTCGGTCAGATGATCATCATCAGGGCGGCGGGAGCGCGCAACCTGGCCCGGGTGATGGGTGCCATCGGAGTGCCCATCGTCATGGGGCCTGTGCTCGGACCGACCCTCGGCGGCCTGTTGTTGGACAACGTCGGCTGGCGATGGATCTTCTACGTCAACGTCCCCATCGGCATCGCGGCGTTGATCTTCGGTCTGCGTTTGCTCCCCTCCAGCCCACCCGAGGATGCGGGGCGTTTCGACCTACCGGGACTGGCGATGGTGGCGACGGGTCTGGTGGCGCTGACCTACGGGCTGGCCGAGGTGGGTTCCTCCGTCAACAACGTCACCATGCACATCGTGCTTCCGCTGGCATCCGGAGTCGTGTTGATCTCGGCCTTCGTGCTGCGCGCCCTGCGGGTCGAACGACCGCTGCTGGACATGCGGCTCTATACCAACAAGGTGTTCCGGGCGTCGGCGGTGACCATGTTCTGCTTCGGGGCGGCGCTGTTCGGGGGCATGATCCTCCTGCCGCTGTACTTCCAGATCGTCCGGCACCAAGATGCCTTGGTCACCGGACTGCTGCTCGCCCCGCGAGGGATCGGCGCCGCCGTCGGCACCTGGACGTCGGGGCGGGCGACCGACCGGTACGGCGCGGGCATCGCCGCGGCGACGGGCGGGCTCATCACCCTGGTGTCCACCCTTCCCTTCGTGCTGATCGGCAGCCAGACGTCCTACGTGCTCATCAGCATCGCCATGCTCATCAGTGGGTTCGGCCTCGGACTGGCGACCATGCCGGCGATGACCGCCGCCTTCCGCTCCCTACGACCCGATCAGATCAACGACGCCCCGCCCCAGCTCAACATCCTGATGCGGGTCGGGGGATCCATCGGTACGGCGATACTGACCGTCGTGCTCCAGAGTCACCTGACCCATGCCGGGCGCTCGGTGTCGGCTCAGGCCAGTGCGTTCGCGAGCACCTTCTGGTGGGTGCTGGCCTTCATTGCCATTGCCGTGTTGCCCACCACGATCCTGATCGCCGTGGACCGGCAGACGGCCCAGCAGGACTCCTCGCACGACCAGCCGCACGATGGCACTCGGCCGGTGATCGTGGACATTCTGGAGACGGGGTGATGGCGTCGGTCGGGGGTCGGGGTATTGAGCGAATTCGCGACGCCGTCCACGTCTTCAACGCCGCGGAGCGACGCCTGCGGAGCCGGTACCAGCGAAGTGGCGAGTCGCTGTCCCACGGACACCTGCGAGCGCTGTTCGTCCTGACGGCGGAACGGGAGGTGACCGCGGGCAGGCTCGCCCGGGAAGCCGAGCTCAATCCGGCCAGCGTCACCGCCATGGTGGACCAGCTCGAGGCTCACGGTCTGGTGCAGCGCCGCCGGGACGATCACGATCGCCGGGTGTGCTGGATCTCGCTCACCGCCCAAGGCCGGTCCGAGGTGGCCGAGAAAGAGGCCCGGTGGATTCAGCGACTGACCGAGGCGTTCGCGGACACCTCGGACGAGGATCTCGAGACGGCCAGCCGGGTGCTCGAGCGCCTGGCGGAAATGTTCGACCTGCAGCAGAACGAGGAACCCGCGTCCACCTGAACCTTCAGCCAAGAACCTTGGCTTTGGCCCTCTCGAAGTCGTCGTCGCTCAGCTTGCCGGCGTCGTGGAGCCTGGCCAGGGTCTCCAGCTCGCTGGCCGTCGAACCACCGGCGGTCTGCCGTACGTACGCCCGGAGCGATTCCTCCTGAGACCGTGCACTCGCCTGGGTCCGCTCGTGCATCTGGCCGCCGCGGGCGATGAGGTAGACGAGGACGCCGAGAAAGGGCAGGACGATGATGAAGAGGAGCCAGAGCGCTTTGGCCAGCCCTCCCATGTCATGACTGCGGAAGATGTCGAAGACGATAGAGATGAGCAGCCAGATCCATAGGACAAAGACGAAGAACCAGATCATGGAAAAAAAGACATCAAGCAAGGGGTACGACGAGGCGAGCATCGAGATCCACCGTTTCTCTAGGGTTCCACCACCGTTTTTAGTTATACACCACGGCTTCGAGCGTCCGCTGGAGAACCGGACTCAGGACGTTGGGGCGCCTCCTGGCGCACCAACCAACGCAACCTGGCGGCACGCGCATCCCAGGCGTAGACGACGCACGTCCCGGCGATGAGGTCGTGCAGGGCACGACGCTCACGTTGGAAGAGCGCCATGAGGAATCCAACCCCGAGGAAGATGAAGCTCAGTGGCAGCACCGCAGTCCGCCCCGCCGCGCGCCAACGGGAGATCTCGAGGCCCTCCGTCTTCACCACCCGAATTCCGAAGAGTGCCATGCCGAGCGTTCGACCATTGCTTCCCCATTGGAACGCGAAGTAGACGAACCCCCAGGCCACGAACAGCACTTCGACGATCAGCCCGTGCCGATTGACGTTGTAGGTGTGACCCGCGATCACGCCGACCACCCACGACACGAGGGTGACGGCGAGCGCGAATGTCCCCAACGCCACGATGATGTCAACCCCGAACGCCAGCAGGCGACTGACGAAACCCGCATACTCCCCGACTCGCCCGGGCACGGGCGCGGCCCGACGGCCCGGCGTGGCCTTCATCGGCGACGGAGCCCCTTCTTCCGGAGCGATCATCCGCGGCCCGGCTGGGACAGCTCGCCCACCAGCAGCACAGGGCCGAGCGGATGCGTGCCGGCCTTTCTGCGCAACAGGCGATCAACGGCTCGGGCGACGAAATCGTCGAGACCTACGCCGATGCGACGCACGACGTCGAGCACCGCGCCCATCGCTCCCGTCGTTGATCGCGCAATGAGCGCCTCGAGCTCGATGTGCTCCACCAGGACGTCGAGATCGATGCCGCTCATCAGTGCGTTCACGTCTATCTGCCCCATGAGGCGATTGACATCGATCTGCTCGAGCAGCTCGTTCACATCGATGCGCTCCAACAACGCATTCAGGTTGATTCGCTCGAGAAGAGCATCGAAGTCGAGCGACTCGAGAACCAGGTTGACCACCTGCCCAGCGATCAGCTGGGCAAGGCGTTCGGGTGTTCCTCTGATTCCCTTTGGCGATACCATCTCTGTCGATACCATCTCTATGTGGGTGCGGTCTACGGCTCGCGCGACTCAAGGTGACGACTGGTCCGGGCCTGATGTTATCGCTCGCCTGACGGAGGCGGCGGGATGAACGACGGCCGCGTCAATCTCGACAGAGGGGGCCCACCGGGCCGAGCGTTCGGATCAGAATCCGCTCGAGTCCCCTGCCCTACGCTAAGGTCATTGGTCGTTCCTAACTGAGGGGGTTCGGATGTCCAGCACGTACGTCGTTGACTCGTCGGTAGGATTGAAGGAGCTTGGTAGGAAGTGGTGGCTGCTGTCCGTCTTCGGCGTGATAACGGTCGCCTTTGGTGTGCTCCTGACCTTCAAGCCCGGCAAGTCGGTGCACACCATCGCCGTGATTTTCGGCATCTGGCTGCTGATCCTGGGCGTCTTCCGCTTGATCCAGGCGATCGGCGCGGCGGGCGAGCGATTCGAGCTCCTCGTCGTTGGACTGCTTGCGATCGTCATCGCACTCATCCTGCTGCACCACACGACGACGACGGTGGCCGTGGTGGGATTCGTCGTCGGGATCTTCTGGACCGTCGGCGGAGTCGCTCAGCTCCTCTATGGTTTCCACGCGAACGACGGCCAAGTGAGCTGGCCGGTCGTTATCCTTGGGGTGATCGGGACCATGGTCGGTGTCGTGTGCCTCATCTACCCGTCGCTCTCACTCTCGATCATCTGCGTGATCATCGGTATCGGCCTGATCGCCTACGGCCTCGTTGAGCTACTGGTGAGCTTCGAGGTCCGCAACCTCCGCGGCGACTCGACCACGAGCCCGGCGGTGCCTTCCGCACCAGAGGAGGTGTGAGAGGGAGCGTCGAGCCGGTCCGACTCTCGCAGCACCACCCGCCGAACAGGCCTTCCGCCACCCGCCCCGTGGTGTGGCGACTGGGCCGCACTCCAGAACGTTAGAGTGGCCACTTCGGACTGGCAGAGCGAGGATTCGTGGCCGATGACGATCACTCCATGTCGGAATTCGGATCCCCCGGTGTAGCCGGCGCCGGCGAGCACGACGAGCCGCAGGCCGGTGCCGACCAGCCCGATGGCCGATCGAGATCGAGAGCGCTCCGCCGGAGAGTCCGCGAGCAGATCAAGAGGCTCATTACGGCGATCCGCGAGGGCGATGAGCACGCCGTCGAAGCCGCCATCATCCAACTCAGCCAAACCAGGAGGTTCCTCGCCCCCCTGGGCTTCATCGTGGGTGCGTTCGTCATGCTGTTCAGCGGACTGAAACTCCTTTTCTCCAATCTGCGGCTCGCGCTCGTCCAGCTCCTGCCGGCCATGTGGATCTGGGTGGTGATGCTCGACTGGAAGGTACACGTGCTCCACGGCAAGCAGTACCACGCCATCCGTGGACCAATCGTTCTCCTCATCCTCGCCGGCGTCGTTCTCGTCACGGCGGCATCGTTCTACCTCAACGCCGTCTTCGCCTATGCCGTCGCATCGTCGGGCTCTCCCGACATCAGGGCGGGATTCACACAGACGAGGGCCAAGGCACGCATCGTTCTCGGGTGGGGCGCGGGGGTCGGAGTGGCTGTGGGCGTCGCGACCATCCTGGCGCCACGGTGGGGTCATCCCTGGTTCGCGCTGCTTGTCGGAACCGTGATCGCCGTGATGATGATCTGCTATACGGCGGTGCCCGGCCGCCTGATCGGAGCCACCAAGGGTCCGGCCTCCTCTCGCGACAAGCTGGCAGCAACCGCGGTCGGTGGAGCGGTCGGCGCGGCCGTCTGTGCGCCGCCCTACCTGATCGGCCGACTCGGGTTGGTGCTGCTCGGCAGTAGCGCCCTGTTCCCCTTGGGGGTCGCCCTGCTGGTCATCGGCATCATTCTCTACGCCGGCGCAGAAGGGGTGGTGAAGTCGGTGAAGGTGAGCTCGAAGTTGCTCGTGAAGGTGCCGAACGCGGCCGATGCCGGCGGTCAAGCTGTCGAAACCGCGGTCGGAGGGTCAGAAGAGTAGGTCGACCACCCTGGAGTGACCGAGCTAGGAGCCCGTCGACCATCCGCGGGCAATCCCATAGGGCTCGAAGCTGGCTGAAATATGCGTCTGGTCCGCCTCCACCTTCGGTCGTTGCATCTCGTAGAGATGGGGGAACTCCCTCCACGCCATGACGGCGTCCCACAGCCGGCCGGCGGCCGCGCCGGTCGGCGCGGGGGTGATCACCGGACCGAACAGGACGTCGGCATCGTCGATCACGAGGGTCGGGACCCCGTAGACACCCCGTGCAACGGCGCGCTGGTGGTCCGTACGCACCTCCGCATTGGTGGTCTCGTCGCCGATGGCTTCGTCGACGACGCCGGGATCGCGCCCGAGCTCACGCAGCACCGCGTATGCCCCCTCGGGGGTATGGACCTTGACGCCCTCCTCGTGGAACATCCGCCCGGCCACCTCGTAGAACCGGTCGACCGCCTCGTTGCCATCGGGTTCCCGCCGCAACCAGGCGGCCAGCCGCAAGAGGGACCAGCCGTAGGACCAGGGGCGCTCCCAGGGGTGCTTCTCGCCCTCCTGCCAATTTCCTTCCTCCAAGGAGAAGAACCTCCATGTCACCGAGATGTCCCGCTGCGCGCGGGCCTGCCTGATCCACTTGCTCGTCTGGTAGGCCCACGGGCACATCAAGTCGAAGTGGAAATCAACGTTGGTCATCGGACCAACGTTACCGGCATCCGGTGACCGCAGCGGCGGAGTCCTTGGGGGCCGTGGCGCGGCCACCGAAAGCCGCCACCGATTGCGGATAGTGTCTCCCGAGCGATCAACGGAACAATGAGGGAGGGGCGACGGCGATGACTGGTCCTGCCGGAGATCGACCCAGGGTTCGGCCGACATACGTGCTCGATGACCGAGAGCTACTCGAGGGGTGGCTGGAGTTCCATCGGGCGACGCTCCTGACGAAGTGCGAAGGGCTGACCGACGATCAGCGAAAGGCCCGACCGATCCCCACCTCGAAACTGTCGCTCCACGGGCTGATACGCCACATGGCGGAGACGGAACGGAACTGGTTCCGCCGGATACTGCTGCACGACCCGGATCTGCCGCGGATCTGGTACGACCCGGCGGTGCCGGACAGCGACCCTCTCGCACCGCTCGACGATGCCAATTGGGAAGAGGACCTCGCCGTGTGGCAGCGCGAGTGTGAAACGTGCAGCGAGACCGCCGGTCGCTACGGTCTCGACCACGCCGGCGAATGGCGCGAGAAGCAGGTGACCCTGCGATCCAGCTACCTTCACATGATTCAGGAGTACGCCCGGCACAACGGCCACGCCGATCTCATCCGGGAGCTTCTCGACGGATCCGTAGGACTGTGATCGGGCCTCGGGGCACCCGACGTCGTCGGCGTGGCCCCTAGACGGGGAAGGCGTAGTCGTCACCGGGCCAGGTGACGATGCCGCTGGCGTGGAGCGAGTCGAGGTCGGCGTCGCCGTAGCCCAGCTCGGAGAGGATCTCCCGCGTGTGCTGGCCGGTCAGGGGCGACGCCCGCTCCTGCTGACCCGGCGTGTCGCTGAACGTGATCAGGTTGCCGAACTGGCGCACCCGTCCGAGTAGAGGATGGTGGTACTCGGTGACGAGGCCACGGCGGACGAGCTCCTCGTCGAAAAGGATGGTCTCCCCGTCCCAGGTGTCGACGGAGATCTCCGCCGGCACGCCCGCCGCCCGGAGAGCCCGGCGCCAGTTGGTGGCGAGATCCCCCCTGAACGCCCATACCAGCTCCGCCGTGAGCTCCGAACGGTGCGTCGTCCGGTCGGCTGACGTGGCGAACCGGGGGTCGTCGAGGAGTGGCCCTCTCCCGAGCACGCGGCAGAGGGCCGGCCAGTGCTCCTCGCGCACGGCGGCGAGTTGCAGCCATCCGTCCTGCGTCTCATAGAGCCGGTAGAGGGCGTCGAGGCCCAGCTGCTCAGCGTCGAGCTCGGACCGAGGGGCCGGGGTGCCGTCGGCGGCCAGCCAGGAGTCGGCCGTATAGAGCATCGATCCGTGGAAGATCGACGACCACATCGACTGGCCCTCGCCCGTCCGGTTGCGGTGGAACAAGGCGATGAGGAGAGCCGTCACCGACGGCATGGCCGAGGCGACGTCGCCATGGCCGTAGCGGTACCACATCGGGGGGTTGCCGCCGGCGACCGGTCCTTGCTCCCACTCGATCCCCGACGCCGCCTGACCCAGCGGGTCGAGTCCTCCCAGATGGGCCAGTGGCCCGGCGGCGCCGTACATGAAGGTGTTGCAGTAGAGGATGTCGGGCCGCACCGCTTTGCAGTGCTCGTAGCCGACGCCGAGCCGGTCGGCGGTCCCGAGGGTCATGTTGTGGTGGACGATGTCGGCACCGGCCACCAGCTCGAGGGCGATGCGCAGACCCTCGGGCTGCTTGAGGTCGAGCGCGATGTCCCGCTTGCCCCGCTGGCAGCCCATGAACGACCCGACGACGTGGCTGCGCATGCCGTCGCCGCGGGTCGGCTCCACCTTGATCACGTCGGCCCCCAGATCGGCCAGCAGCATGGGGCCGAAGGGACCGGCCAGGTACTGCCCGAAATCGATGACCCGCAGACCTTCGAGGGGACCGGGCATCAGACCACCCCCCTGGCGCGCAGGGACGCGACCTCATCGTCATCGTGGCCGAGTGACCGGAGTACCTCGTCGGTGTGGGCACCAGCCCTCGGCTGGGGCCCTTTCACCATCCCGGGCGTCGAGTCGAGAAAGATGGTGACGCCGACTTGCGTGGTCACACCGACCTCGGGGTCGTCGACCTCCACCACCGACCCGGTCTCCCTCAGCTGTGGATGATCGAAGCGCTCGTGTGGGGCGACGATGGCCTCGGCGCCGAGCCCTGCGGCGTGCAACTCCTCAATGAGCTTGCTCCGATCCCAGCGCTTGAACGCTTCCCGCCGCCGCGACTCGTGGGCGGCCCGTTCTTCGGGAGACATCGCCATCACGGTCGCCATCGGCACCTCCTCCATGCCGAGGATCGACCCCTCGCTGCGGGTGGGGGGCACCCCCGACATGGTGGACGCGTGGATCCACTCGCCGTCGGCACATTCGTAAATGGTCGCCTGGTGCACACCCGCGGGATGGGACTTCTCCAATAGGAACTGCCCCTTGTCGGTCCAGTTCCAGATCTGGGTGGTCAGCGACAGCACACCTTGGAACAGCGACACCTCGACGCGCTGGCCCCGCCCGGTGCGGTCACGAGCGAGGAGGGCCGACATGATCCCGGTCGGCACGAGCAACATGGCGCCGAAGCTCGCCACCGGGCTGTGGAGGAACACCGGTCCGGGCCGGAAGCTGGTGTTCTCCCACTGCTGTCCGGTGCGGGCGTGCACCAGTGCTTCCCAGCCGGGTAGGTCCTCGTAGCGGGTGCCTGATGGCCATGCCGGGACCGAGCAGTACACCAGGCGGGGGAACTCGTCGCGCAGCGACTCGTAGTCGAGCCCGAGCCGGGCCATCGTCCCCGGAGCGAACGCCTCTACGAGGACGTCCGCCGTGGCGCACAGCTCGCGGAACAGGGCGACACCCTCGGACTGCTTGAGGTCGAGGGTCACCGAGCGGCGGCTGCGGTTGTAGACCCGAGAGCTCGGAGATCGCCGGTCGGCCCGTCCCCCGGGAGGCTCCACCTTGATGACGTCGGCGCCGTGCTCGGCGAGCTGGAGCACACCCAGGGGCGCCGCGATGCCACCCGAAAGATCGAGGATCCGTACTCCCTCCAGTGCCTGACTGGTCGTGGACCGACTGCTGCCCTCCACCTCGCTCACCGCTCGCCGGGTGATGGCCGGGGTGGCCCGGCGGAGGTGAACTGGGTGCCGGGCGGGTCGATGGCCCATTCGGCCGGCTTGCCCCACCTCTCCTCGTAGACCAGCTCCGACAGCGGTCGGCGCCGCACGGGACCCTGCCGTCCCGCCGGCCTGCCGAGCGTGATGGTGCCGGCGATGAAAGTCCCGTCCGGGATGTCGAGCAACTCGCGCAACTCCTTGTCAACCATGAAGTTCCAGCCGGTGAAGGCCCCCCCGTACCCTACGGCGCGGGCGGCCAGAAGCAGATTCTGGCACGCCGGGTACACCGAAGCGCCCTCCATCGGGGTCGGCTCCCGGTAGCGGACCAGGCACGGCAGGATGAGCACAGGCACCTGCTCGAACTCGTCGACGTACTGCTGCATCGCCCGGGCCATACGGGCCTTGGGCGAGCTCTCCACTGACCCGGACCCCACGTCGTAACGGTCCACCTCGCGCTTGGCCCCCCACGTTCGGCGCGCCCCCTCGCCAATCAGCCTCTTCGCCCTCTGGGCCATGGGACCGTCGGTCAGGACCAGGAAGCGGAACGGTTGGCGGTTGGAACCGCTGGGTGCCCGGGTGGCGGCGAAGAGAATGGCGCGCAACGCGGCGGGAGGAACGGGCTCGTCCCGGTACCGCCGGATGGCCCGCGTCGTCCCAAGCCCTTCGAGGAGGCCGACGGCGTCGGGCGGGAGGGGGGTCTGCGCCAGATCATCCGCCCTGTCAACCGTCACGGTCGCCCCCGATACCCCGATTCACGGCCACCCCGATCGCCTGTTAGCGACAGTATACTGACCCCAATACTTCGGGCCGTCAAGCTCTCGGCCGGCTCATGGGGGTGGGTGAGCGGAGACCTTCCGTTGATCGGGATCAGGCACACTGCAACAATGCGAAGACATCAGGCCAAGGGGGACCCCAGATGACCACTACCGAGCCCGAGGTCTACTACGACCCGTACGACTTCGAGATCGACGCGGACCCCTATCCGGTCTGGAAGCGACTTCGTGACGAGCGCCCGCTCTACTACAACGAGCGCTACGACTTCTTCGCCGTGAGCAGATTCGTCGACGTCGAACGGGCCCTGGTCGACTGGAGGACCTACATTTCGGGCCGGGGCACCGTCCTCGAGATCATCAGGAGCGGCATGCAGATGCCCCCCGGCTCGTTCATCTTCGAGGACCCCCCTACGCACGACGTGCATCGCAGCCTCATGTCGAGGGTGTTCACACCCCGCAAGGTGGCCGCCATTGAGCCCAAGGTGCGGGAGTTCTGCACCCGCAGCCTGGACCCGCTGGTGGGCGCCGGCGGCTTCGACTTCATCGCCGATCTGGGGGCGCAGATGCCGATGCGCACCATTGGAATGCTTCTCGGGATCCCCGAGTCCGACCAGGAGGCCATCCGGAATCGCAGCGACGAGGCGCTGCGCCTCAACGACCCCTCCATGCCCGAACACGACGCCCGGCGCAACGTGGCGGAGGAGATGATGCACAACGAGTTCGCCGAGTACATCGACTGGCGTGCCGTGCACCCCTCGGACGACCTGATGACCGAGCTGCTCCACGCCGAGTTCGAGGACCACACCGGCGTGACCCGCCGCCTCACCAAGGAGGAGATACTGGGCTACTGCAGCCTGCTCGCCGGGGCCGGCAACGAGACCACCACCCGTCTGATCGGCTGGACCGGAAAGATCCTCGCCGACCACCCAGACCAACGCCGCCAACTGGTCGAGGACCGCGGGCTCATCCCCAACGCCATAGAGGAGCTCCTCCGCTACGAGCCGCCTTCTCCCGTCCAGGCCCGCGTCCTGGCGGCCGACGTCGAGCACGACGGCCGGACTGTCCCCAAGGACAGCGTCATGCTGCTGCTGAACGCCGCGGCGAACCGCGACGAGCGCAAGTTCGACGAGCCCGACCGCTTCGACATCCACCGCAAGATCGGGCACCACCTCACCTTCGGCTACGGCATCCACTTCTGTCTGGGTGCCGCACTGGCCCGGCTCGAAGGGCGGGTCGCCCTGGACGAGGTGCTGCAGCGCTTTCCCACCTGGGAGGTCGACTGGGACAACGCCGTACAGGCCCGGACCTCCACCGTCCGGGGGTGGGAGCGCCTACCCGTGTTCACGCCCTAGCCGGTTCGTTGCTCCCCGAGGGAGGCGAGTACCGTCTACGACGTCGATCGCTGAGAGCACAGCACGAGAAGGGAGCGAGTCGGAATGACAGGACGTCTCGAGGGCAAGGTTGCATTCATTACGGGCGCGGCGCGCGGACAGGGCCGGGCCCACGCCGTCCGGATGGCGCAGGAGGGGGCAGACATCATCGCGGTCGACATCTGTCGGAACATCGACTGCAACCCGTACCCCCTCTCGACGCCCGCGGATTTGAGCGAGACCGAGCGACTGGTCAAGGAGAGCGGTCGTCGGATCGTCGCCCGCCAAGCCGACGTCCGTGAGCGGTCCGAACTGGCTGAGGCGGTCGAAGCGGGCCTGGCCGACCTTGGCCGTCTCGACATCGTCGTGGCCAATGCCGGGATCTGCCCCATGGAACCGGCACCCGCAGACGCGCAGGACTTCGTGGACGCCACCGACGTCGACCTCATCGGGGTCATGAACGCGGTGGCGGTCTCCCATGGACGCCTCGGTGATCGCGGCTCGATCGTGATCACCGGTTCGACCGCCGGCATGATGCCCGGCACCCTCTCCAATCCGGCGATGGGTCCGGGCGGCGCGGGCTACGGCTGGTCCAAGCGGATCCTCCAGGAGTACACCGAGCAGATGGCCATCCACCTCGCCCCGCGCTTCATCAGGGTCAACTGCATCCACCCGACCAACTGCAACACCAGCCTGCTCCACCACCCGGATCTCTACAAGGTATTTCGTCCGGACCTGGAGAACCCGACCGTAGAGGACGTCCTTCCGGCGTTCACCTACTTCCAGGCCATGCCGATCCCCTACGTCGAGCCCGAGGACATCGCCAACCTGGCCGTCTTCCTGGCCAGTGACGAGTCCCGCTACATCACCGGCCAGCAGATCCGCGTCGACGCCGGGTCCCTACTCAAGTTCCCCAACGGACCCGGAGGCTAACGACCGGTTCGGTCAACGAACGGGCGCGACTGAACGACTGAACGACTGAACGACTGAACGACTGAACGAGGCTACGTGGGAGTGGCGCGACGTGGTTGGATCTATGCAAATGCCCTACCTGAAACCACATGAGAAGGACGAGACATGACACCAAACAAGAGCACCACCGACGACGTGACCGTTCTTCGTGCCGCCCGCTGGCTCGACATCACGGCGGAGTCCGGTGACGTCCGCTCGCCGGCCGTGATCGTGGTTCGCGACAACCTCATCGAATCCGTCAATCCGGCCGAGGTGCCGGAGGGGGCCACGGAGATCTCGCTCGGCGACGTTACCCTGCTGCCCGGACTTATGGACATGGAATTGAACATGTTGATCGGCAACCGCGACGAGACCTGGGACCCGATGCACGGTGTCAAGGTCGACCCCTCGTTGCGTACGTTGATGGGCGTCGGCTACTGCAAGCAGACGCTCCAGGCCGGCTTCACGACGGTCCGCAACTTGGGCCTTATGGTCAAGACCGGCGGATATCTGCTCGACGTGGCCCTCGCCACCGCGATCGACAAGGGTTGGATCGAGGGCCCTCGCATCGTGGCGGCCGGCCACGCCGTCTCACCGACCGGCGGGCATCTCGACGCCACGATGTTTCAGAACCTCGCCCCCGGCATCATGCCTCTGAGCGTGGAGGAGGGCATTGCCAACGGTGTCCCCGAGGTCCGCAAGTGCGTGCGCTATCAGATCAAACACGGTGCGCGGCAGATCAAGATCTCGGCGACGGGCGGCGTGATGTCGCACAGTACCGCCCCGGGCGCGCAGCAGTACTCCGACGAGGAACTGGAGGCGATCGTCGACGAGGCCCATCGCGCCGGTATCAGCGTCGCCGCCCACGGCATCGGCGACCAGGGGATCCAGGCCTGTATCCGCGCCGGCGTGGACTGCATCGAACACGGGTTCCTGGCCAGCGACGAGACCATCCAGATGATGGCGGACCACGGCACGTTCCTGGTCACCACGACCTTCCTGGCCGACAGCCTCGACGTCAGCAAGTCGCCTCCGAACATTCAGGCCAAGGCCGCCGAGGTGTTCCCGCGCGCCAAGGCCATGCTGGGCAAGGCGGCCAAGGCGGGCGTCAAGATCGCGTGCGGCACCGACGCTCCGGGTATCCCTCACGGTGAGAATGCGAAGGAGCTCGCCGCCATGGTACGGCGCGGGTTGACTCCGACCGAGGCGCTGCGTGCGGCCACGGTCACCAGCGCAGAGTTGCTGCAAGTGACCGACCGGGGCCGCCTGGCGCCCGGGCTGCTCGCCGACATCATCGCCGTGCCCGGCGATCCGACCGAGGACATCACGATGACCGAGTCCGTGAGGTTCGTGATGAAGGACGGCCGCGTCTACAGGAACGACTGACGCGTCATCGCCCCATACGGTCCATCACCAGAGCGCACGCCAGCCCGTCGGCGAACGTCGGCGACCCCGGCTCGGTCGCGCCGTTGCGTACGGCGTCGCAGACGATGGAGGCCCAGCGTTCCATCGCCAGGACCAGGTTCGTCTTCCCCTCCATGTCGACCTCGAACGTCTCGACCTCGTCGCCGGCCGTGCGCCGCACGATGCCGGCATCGCCGATCTCGAGCACCCCGGTCGACCCGAAGACGACGGTGCGCTCCGGCGTGCTTACCGAGGATTCGAGCGCGCAGTCGATGACCGCGGTGACGCCCGACTCCGTCCGAAGCGACGCGACGAACCCATCATCGGCGTCGCACTTGTGCAGGACGCCGTCGGCATCGGGCCGTTCGGGGACCAGCGTCCGCATCACCGCCACCGCCTCGGCGACCTCCCCGAACATCCAACGACAGGCGTCGATGAGGTGGGAGCCCTGCCCCCCGAGCCACCCGCCACCGAGCTCCCTGCTGCTCAGCCAGCCGTAGGGGCGGGGCTGGGGCACGGCGATGAATCTCGAGTACTGGAAGTGGTCGGGCTCGCCGATCGCCCCCTCCTGCACGAGGGCGCGCAGCCGCTGACGGGAGGGATCGAACCGCCGTTCGAAGTTGAGCAGGTTGACCACCCCCGCCTCCCGTGCGAGATCGACCATTTCCGCCGACTCGCGGGCGTTGCGTCCGAAGGGCTTGTCGCAGTGCACCGCATGGCCAGCCTCGATCGCCCGGCGAACATGTTCGACGTGGAGGAAGGGCGGCGAGTGGACCGAGATCAGGTCGAGATCGGCCCGGGCGCACAGGGCGGAAACCGCCGCGTCGTCTCGCGGCGTGACGACGTCCACCACCTCGCAGTCCTGCGCCGCGGCGAATGCCGGGGCGACGACTCCGGCGCCGAACCCTGTGCCGATCACGCCTACTCGTACGACTTGTGCCATGCACTTCCCCTCTCTTGCCTGATCAATCCCGTCTGGAGCCGCGCCGCCGGCGTCGGTCGGCCCACCGTACAGTGCGCCGCCACCCGTCCGCTCCTCGACGAGGCGCCCATGAGCTCTCCGCTCAGGGACCGGCCACCACCGCATCGGAGGCGATCAGCGCCTCAATCTGTGCCGCGGTGTAGCCGACCTCCGCGAGCACCTCGCGCGTGTGCTCACCCTTGTCCGGTCCGTGCCGGCGTATCTTCGGCAGCTCGTCGTCGAACTGGGCCGGCGCGGCGGGAAGACGGAGGGAGGGATGGGTCGGATGGGCCATCAGGTAACCGTTCTCGACCACCGCCGGGTCGGCGACAACCTCTGGTGGGGAGGCCACGAAGGAGAAGATGCAGCTCTCACGCGCCAGCCGGTCGGCCAGCTCGGCGCGGTCGAGGGAGCCGATGGCATCGGCCAACCGATTGCAGATCTCGGGCCACGCGGCCTGGCGCACCGTCGGGTCGGCGTAGGGCTCGATCATCTCGGCGAGACCGAGAGCCCGACAGGTCGGCGCCCAGTAGCGGCCCTCGTCGAGCATCATCAGCATGAGCCATCGCCGGTCCCCGGTGCGGTAGGTCCAGCCCAGTGGGGAGCGGTCGCCCGGAGCGGAGGTCCGTCTCGGGGGCTCGGCGCCGGTCATGGACGCGTACGCCAGGTCAGGACCAAGGCTCCAGTTGGCCCCGTTCAAGAGCGAAGTGTCGACGAGGACGCCTTCGCCGGTTCGCTGCGCGTGCACCAGCGCGGCGCAGATGCCGCCGGCCAGGAACATGCCGCTCGGCACGTCCCCCAGGGCAGGCCGGGGCGAGACCACGGTGTCCGAGCTCGGGTCGGTGAGCATGTGCGCCACGCCACCCCTTGACCAGTAGGAGACGGCGTCGAACCCTCCCTGCTCCGCTCCCTCCCCTCGCTGGCCCTGGCCGTGCCCACGCGCCACCACCAGGCGAGGATTGAGGGCGAACAGGTCCTGGGGCTCGGTACGAAGCTTGCGTCGGACGCGCGGCAGTTGGTTGGTGATGTAGACATCGGCCCAGCACACCAATCTCTCGAATACCTCACGGCCGGCCGGCGCCAATACATCGACAGAGATACCCCGCTTGTTCCGGTTCGCCATCTGGAACAGGTAGTCGTAGCCGTCCACGTCGGGCACGAGACCCTGGCGGATGATCTGGCGCATCGGGTCGCCTTCGGGTCGTTCGACCTTGATCACGTCAGCTCCCCAGTCGCCGAGTGCCGCAGCGGCCGAGGGAACGAAGCCGTGCTCGGAGAAGTCGAGGACCTTGATGCCCGAGAGGGGGAGTGTCACGAGCCCCACCCTACGGCCAGGATCCCGACTCGCGCGGCAGCGGCTCTGCGTCAGGCCGGCCGGACCGCTGTTCCACGGTCGTGCGCCGGTCGGCGCCCGAGCACTTCTCGGTATGATGTCACCAGATGATGTCACCAAGCGATGACAGGGTGGTGACACAAGGGTGGAGAGCACAAGGGTGGAGAGCACAAGGGTGAGGGCAGAGTGAGGGCAGGGCCGATCAGGTGAGCGCTGTGCGTGCGGTCCCGACCACTGAATCCGGCGTTGGACGCGGGGCCCAGCGCGCTGCCCTGCCGGTCCTGGTGGGTGTCACCGGCCTTGTGGCGGTGGTCTCCAGCTTGGGCGCACCCCTCATTCCCTCGATCGCCCAGTCGTACCACGTCTCGCTGAGTGCCGCCGAATGGGTGCTGACGGCCACACTGATGACAGGCGCCCTGGCCACCCCCGCCATGGGCCGCCTGGCCGACGGCCCGCGCAAGCGCCAAGTGGTCGAGGTGGCCCTGGGGGCGGTGCTGGTGGGCTGCGTCATCTCGGCCGTCTCGACCGACTTCGCAGTCCTGGTCATCGGGCGAGGTCTGCAGGGGTTCGGCCTCGGGCTGCTGCCGGTGACCATGGCGATGGCCCGCAGCCAGTTCCCGCCCCAAAAAGCCGGGCGGGCCATCGCCACGCTCTCGGTGAGCGTGGCCATCGGCGCCGGACTGGGCTACCCGATCACCACGCTGGTCGCCCAGATCTTCGGCTTCCGGGCGGCCTTCTGGTTCGGTGCGATCACGGTCGCCGTGGCACTCCTCCTGGTCGTTTTGGTGCTGCCATCCCGATCGGATGGCCGTTCTCGACGGTTTGACTACCCCGGGATGGTCACCCTCGGCGCCGCAGTGGTCGGCGTCTCCGTGCTGCTCAGCGAGGGAGGAAGCTGGGGATGGACATCGCTTCGCTCACTCGGGCTGGTCGCCTTCTGCCTGATCATGATGGGCCTGTGGATCGCCCGCGAACTGAGGATCTCGGACCCGCTCATCGACGTCCGCCAGGTCCGGAATCGATCCGTGCTCACCGCAGATGCGTCGGGGTTCTTGATCGCCATCGCCATGTACATGTTCTTGCCCATCATCATCGAGTTCGTGCAGGTCCCGGTGGCGAGCGGCTACGGATTCGGCACGTCCATCGTGGTCTCGGGCCTGGTGTTCGTCCCCCTCTCCGTCGGGACCTTCTTGGCCAGTCGCTGCCTGCCTGCCTACATGCGACGCTTCGGGATGCGGAGCATGATCCCCGTCGGCTCGGTGGTGTTCGCCGTCACCATGCTGTTCTTCGCCACCGAGCACCGAGCCTTGTGGGAGGCGTTCGTGGTCGCCGGTTTCGGCGGGATCGGGATCGGCTTCACTTTTGCCGCCATGCCCGGATTCATCGTGCAGGCGGTGCCCGCCTCCGAGACCGGGAGCGCCATGGGCCTCTACCAGGTACTCCGAAGCATCGGACTCTCGCTGGGGAGCGCCCTGGCGGCGGCGGTGCTCCTCGCCTACACCACGCACGGTCACATCTATCCCACCTATCAGGGTTTCCGGGTGACGCTGCTCATCGCCAGCGCTCTGTGCATGACGACGGCCGTTCTGAGCTTCTTTTTGCCCGGGAAGATCTCAGGGCGACCATCGGCACCGACCAAGGAGGTCGAAAAACTGATGGAGGAAGAGGCAGAAGTCGAAGGTGTCGGCCTCATGTTGGCCGATGAACGACTCCTCACGGAGAGCGGCGAGTGACACCCACCCGTGCGGCACGCTCGGCGCTCGCCCCGACCGCACCGGATCAGCCGCGCCGCGCCGGATCGTCTAAGCAGGCACTGCTCAACGCTGCACAGCAGCTGTTCGGCAAGAACGGCTTCGAGGGCACGACCATACGCGATATCGGCGAGCTCGCCGGTGTCGACCACGCCCTCATCGCCCGCTACTTCGGGAGCAAGGCCGATCTCTACATCGCCGCCGTGGTGGCCGAGGCTCAGGGCGACCAACCCCAGTCCGAGTTCGAGGGGATCGAGGACATGGCGGAGATGCTGGTGACCCGGATGGACGAGCACGGGCTCGGACCGGTGATGCAGGCCCTCACACGCTCCGACACGTCGGAACAGATCCGCAAGGCGGCGAAGGCACACCTGGCGCGCCGCATGGTGGATCCGATGGTTTCAGCAATGAGACGTCAAGCCGTGGACGAGGCCCAACTCCGCTCCGAGATCGTCGTCTCGGCGCTCATCGGCATCGCCCTGGGACGAGCACTGGGGTGGTTCGACGAGCTGAAGGCGGTACCCAGGGCCCGACTGGTCGAGCTGGCGAGCGAGCTCCTCCTCGGGGAGTGAGCCCCTCGGGCGTGGCCCCCCTTTCACCTCGCCCCCTCACCTTCCGGGAGCTTCCAGCGCTCCTCGCACGAACTCACCCACCCGGCGGAAGACGTCGCGGCTCTCCTGGGTCCACGGAAGGATGAAGGGGAACACATGGAACATCCCCTCGACCTCCAGGGTCTGATGGGGAACGCCGTCGGCGTCGAGCTTCTTCGCCAGCATTCGTATGGCGTCGCGGAACATCTCGTCGGCCCCGTACGCGAGGAAGGTCGGCGGCCACCGACTCAGGTCGTCCACTAACACATCGACCCGGGCGTCGTATGGGTCGACTCCGTGCAGATAGGGATTCACCGGAATGTTCCACGGCAGGATGTCAAACGGAGCGTTGTCGACGATCGACGGCTCGCTCAGCGTGAGGCTGACCTCGGGCGAGAAGAGCAACACCGCACCCGGTAGTGGTTGGGACCTCATGCTGATGCGATGCAGGATGGTGCCCACCAACCCCCCTCCGCCCGAATCGCCGGCGAGGACGAGCCGCTCGGGAGGGTGACCGCCCGCCACCAGATGCTGCACCACGGCCATGATGTCGTCGACGGCCGCCGGGAACGGGAACTCGGGCGCCAACCGGTAGTCGGCGACGAAGACCGCGCACCCCGTGACTCGAGCCAGGTGCGCCATGAACAGCGCGTACATGCGCGGTGACGTCCCGATGTAGCCACCACCGTGGAGGTGCAGGATCGTCCCGGGAGAGACCGAGCCGTTCCGGCCATCGGGGAGGTCCTCGCCGGCGTGCCCGGACGGCGCCGGTCGGAACCACAGCCCGGGCACGCCACCAAGAACCTCCGACTCGATGCGCACACCCTGGAGCGCCACGAAGGGAGGAAGAACCTGTCCGGAGATCACGTCCAAGACGCGTTCCAACGAGCGGAACTCATCGATCGGCAGTGACGTGGCGTACCCGAAAAGAGAGCGAATCAACTCCCGGGTCGCCGAGACGGCCAGATTGCGGGGTGAACTGCCCGGCCCGCGCCAGGGGTCGCGAAAGGGCAGCCGGGCGATCGCCCCGAGCATGTTGGAGGCCAGCCCGGCGACGTCCACGGCGGCGACCGGCCACGACGCCGTTCGCACCTCGGAGCGATCCGCCATGACCACGGACCACACAGTACCGAGGTCTTCTTCCCCTCCGCCCCCCCCGCTCCGGCGCCGGGCGGGAAGTATCCGCCCTCTCCGCTTGTTGAGTGGGTGCAAAGATGTAATCTTGTAATCAGGAGTCGAACAGTGAGTGACACCCTTTCACAGACAGCCCAGACAGCTTTAGCTCCGTTGGACGCGTACTCCCAGGTCGTCGTCTCGGTGGCCGAGCAGCTGACCCCCCGGGTAGCAGCCATAGAGGTTTCCCGCCGCCGGCGGGACGGGAGCTACATCGGCGGAGCAGGCTCGGCGGTGGTCTTCACCAACGACGGGTTCTTGCTGACCAACGCCCACGTGGTCGGGGCCGCCGAAGCCGGCCGCGTCGCCTTCGCCGACGGATCCACCGTCCCGTTCCACGTCGTCGGGAGCGATCCACTCTCAGATCTGGCGGTGATCCGCGCCGATGGCGCAACCCCGGCACCCGCCCGGCTGGGTGAGGCGTCGCAGCTCAAGGTCGGTCAACTGGTGGTGGCGGTCGGGAACCCGCTGGGATTGGCCGGCAGCGTCACCGCCGGTGTCGTCAGCGCCCTGGGCCGCTCGTTGCCGACCAGAGTGGGCAGCAACATGCGGATCATCGATGATGTGATTCAAACCGACGCCGCACTCAACCCCGGCAACTCCGGCGGGGCTCTGGTCGTGGCCTCGGGGGAGGTGGTGGGCATCAACACCGCCGTCGCCGGTATCGGGGTGGGCCTCGCCATTCCGATCAACGCCATCACCCGTCAGATTGTCGCCGCCCTCATGGCGGACGGGCGGGTGCGGCGGGCCTACCTGGGCTTGGCCGGCACACCCACGCCGCTCCCCCCGCCACTGGCCCAGCGGCGTGCGCAGAAGATGGGCCTTCGCATCACCGAGGTCGTTCCGGGCGGGCCAGCCGCCCGGGCGGGCCTGCGCGCCGGCGACCTACTACTCAGCGCAGACGACGAGGCGGTCAGCGGGGCCCAGACGCTGCAGAGACTCATGCTCGGCGACGCTATCGGCCAGCCCCTCTCGCTGACCGTGCTGCGCGCTGACGCGCTCGTTGACGTGGTCGCCACCCCCGTGGAGCTACCCGCAACCGACTGACCATCGTGCGCCGCTGCGCCGTCGCGCCGGCGCGTCATCTCGCCGTTCTTCTGCCGGCGTACGAGCAGCGGTCGGTGCTCAGCGAGGCTGGCCTCTGTGGGCGGGCGGGCAGTTCCTAGGTGGCGGCTTGCGCGAGGTTCTTCACGCCCTTGGACAGTTGCTCGCCGACCGCTCGTGCCGCCGAGGGATCCTCCCTGCCTAGAGCTTGCAGGCGATCGAGAAACTCCGTAACTTCCGCCTCGGTCAAGCCATGATCGCTGTTCGGGCGGTTGCGCGTCACCACCGCGTCCACGTCCTTTCGTAGTGACTGGAAGCGGTCGAGGGCTCGCTGGTCGGCCGGCAGGAGGTCGTTGAGCTTGGAGGCAGAGATGACGACGTGCAACGCGTCCATGATCGTGCCGAGTTGCTTGCCGTAGCTGCCCACCGTCGCGAGCACGTCGTTCTCGACTCCGACGTCGCCAGTGTTGGAGTTGATGATGAACTGAGGATTGAAGAAGTCCCGCCACGAGGTCACCGGACGGTAGTTCCAGACTCGTAGGAACTGGGAGAAAAGTTGAGAGAACGGATCGTTGGTCGTGGCAGTGTCGCTAGCCATGGGAGGGCCTCCCTATCGGGCTCGTGGTTGCGCTCCAGAGCCTTGCTCGTCAGCCGATCCGCCGCAATTTCGCTACTCACCAGGTGTACGGATCCACCGCAGGACCTCGGCGACCGTGTCCGACGGTGTGCCGACGAGCTCGCGCATCGTCCGCAGTCTCGCCCAGGCGTCCGGCTCCAGAGCGGGCGGTTTTACAAAACTATACTGACCAGTCTAGAATACCCCCGGGCCACGTGACGAGGAGATGGCGCATGGGTGGGGCGGTGGAACGGCTGACGAAGCTGGTGCGGTCGGAGGATCGCTTCGCGATCCCCTATTCGGAGCTTCGCCAGGCCCAGGCAGAGGCGATGAACGAGCGCTTCGAAGAGCGGGGGGATCGGATCAAGCTCCTCGCCTTCCGGGCAAAGGAAGCGGGCACCACCGAGATTCGCGGCAGGGAGGACATGGTGCCGCTGCTCTTCCCGCACACCGCCTACAAGAGCTATCCCGAGAGCTTCTTGAGCGAGCAGAAGTGGGACCGGTTGGGTAAGTGGCTCGGCACGGTCTCGCCGTACCCCATCTGTGATATCGAGACGTCGGAGGTCAAGGACATCGACGACTGGATCGACCGTCTCAGCGCGAAGGGCCACTACGTCTCCTGCACGAGCGGCACCACCGGCAAGTCGGCCATGCTGATCGCGGCCGACAGGGACATGGAGTGGTCACGCGTCGACACCGTCGGCGTCTTCTCCTGGGGCTCCGGGGTGGAACCCGAAAGGGATCGCCGGATGTTCGGGGTGGCGCCGATCGCCGATGTCCCCAAGAACGTCACGATTCGCGACGCGCAGCTGGCCGCGTTCGGCGATCCCCGTTTCGCCCCCTTCCGGCTGCCGGTTCCGCCGATCACCGTTGGCCAATTGACCAACATGGTGGTGCTGCGCAAGGCGATCGTCGACGGCACCGCACGACCCGACGAGATCGCACAGTTCGAGGCGACCTCGAAGGAGCGGGCCGAGACGCTCGAGAGGGCGTACGTTATTTCGGCGGAGTCCCTCGTCGCGGCGAGAGCCAACAAGCTGTTCATCTCGGGCATGTGGAACGCACTCCACCAGGTCGCCACGCTGGTCCGGGAGATGGGCTACGGCGCGAAGGACTTTCACCCGGACAACTGCATCTACGTCGGCGGCGGCCTCAAACGAGCCCAGCTCCCACCCGACTACCAGGAGTTCGTCCATGAGACGTTCAATATCCCGGCCAACCGCAAGTTCCAGAACTACAGCATGCAAGAGCTCAACTCCGGTATGCCCCGTTGCCAAAAGGGCGGGCGCTACCACGTGCCGCCGTGGATGGTTCCCTTCGTACTGAACGAGGACGGCGACGAGCTGCTCCCCCACGACGGCGGCGAGATCGAGGGTCGAGCAGCATTCTTCGACCTCGCGCTCGACGGCCGATGGGGGGGAGTGATCACCGGCGACAAGATTTCGCTCGACGTCAACCCGTGCCTCTGCGGGAACGCCGGGCCTAGCATCCGCGACGACATCATGCGCTACGCCGACCTCGACGGAGACGACAAGATCGGCTGCGCCGGGACCGTCGACGCGTACGTGAGAGGACTGTCATGACGACGCTCGATCTCCAACCGAAGGCTCAACACACCGACAGCGACGACGCGATCCGCGTCGACCATTTCATCCGGGGCAGGGTGATCACGGGTGGGGCGGTGCACTACTACTCGCGGGACCTGGGGGTCGAGTTCGCGACACCTGAGATCCTCCTCGACGAACTCGTCACCCCGCGCTCCGAGCTGCCACCACTACTCGACGTGCCGACGGAGGAGATCATCGACTTCCTCGTCGCCTGCGGGGAGCGGCTGGTCCTGGAGGACAACGTCTACCTGCAGGAGGCTCTCGAGCACATCGTCGCGACCAATCCCCTCCCGCGGCGCGTGGTCGAAAACCTGTTCCGCGTGGCGCGGAACCGCCTCACCAAGGAAGCGCTGTGGTGCAGTGTCGAGACCAGCTTCGCCAATCCGTTGGCGCTCGACGGCTGGGTGGAACGGGTCGACTTTGCGGGGCAGCACGGTGCGTTGCGAGCGTTTCCCTCACGGATGATCCATATGATGGCCGGCAATTCCCCGACCGGCTGCATCTCCTCCATTGCAGACGGCGCGCTCGTCAAGGCAATCAACGTGTTCAAAATGCCGTCGAGTGACCCGTTCACCTGCGTGGCCATGCTCCGGACGATGGCCGAGGTCGATCCCGACCATCCGGTGGTGCGGTCGATGTCGGCGGTCTACTGGCGTGGCGGCGACGAGCGGATCGAGCGCACGCTCTATCGTCCGCAGTACTTCGACAAAATAGTGGCGTGGGGCGGCGGCGACGCCATCAACAACGTCATTAAATACCTCGGTCCGGGACTGCAGCTCGTCTCCTTCGACCCCAAGACCTCAATCTCCATGATCGGGCCCGAGGGCTTCGAATCCGGCGCCGTGATTGAGGAGGTAGCGGAGGCCGCCGCCACGGACGTCACCGTCTTCAATCAGGAAGCCTGCCTCGCCAGCCGTTTCATCTTCGTCGAAGGCGAGCGGGAAGGCATCGAGAAGTTCTGCGCACGGCTGCAGGAACGTCTCGGTGTCGACCGGCAGACCGCCTCGGAGGTCGCACACCCGCTGCCCGTCGACACCCGCGAGGAGATCACGATGCTGCAGGTGATGGACGACGACTGCATGGTCTGGGGCAAGCCCGATGGCCGTGGCCTCGTGCTCCTCACGTCGGATCCGGTGGAGTTCCACCCGAGCAGCAAGACCGCAAACGTCGTACACGTCGCCTCGCTCGACGACGCCGTGCGCTTCGTGAACGTCGCCACCCAGACGATCGGCATGTATCCGCCCGAGCGCAAGTCGGCGATGCGGGACCGGCTGGCCAGTGCCGGAGCCCAGCGCGTCGTCCGGCTCGGCGGCGCGGCCACACATGTGGCCGGCGGTGCGCACGATGCGATGTTCCCCCTCCAGCACTTCGTGCACTGGATGTCGGACGAGGACGCCTGAGCGCGCGTCCCTGCTCCTCACATCACAGGGCCGCCATTGACCGCACGGTGATCATCGTGCTGTCTAAATGGACACGGTGTACCCGGCGGTCACGCGGAGGGTCTCGCCGGTCACGAAGCGGGCGCGGTCCGAACACAGGTACAGCATGGCCTCGACGATGTCGCCCTCGCTGCCGTCGAGTGGCAGCAGTTGCTGAGCCTTCACATACGCCAAGGTCTCTTCTGAGAGCTCTGCCCGGATGGTGTCGGTCAACATCAGGCCCGGGGCGACGGCGTTGACCCGTATGCCGTCGGGACCGAGCTCGCGGGCCAACGCGATCGTCAGTCCCCGAACGGCCAGCTTGGACACGCCGTACGCTCCACCGCCGATGTACGAGGCCGACGATGAAATGTTGAAGACACACGCCCCCGGTCGCCCGCGCATCGCCGAGCGCGCCGCCATCGTGCAGATGATGACCCCCATGACGTTCACGTCGAAGAGACGTCGCACCTTGGTGAGGCCCAGGTCGCCCATCGGCTGACCGTATTCGGCCGAGTGGAGCCCGGCGTTATTGATGAGGATGTCGATGCCGCCCAACTGGGCCACGACATCGGCCACCACGGAGTTGACCTCGTGCTCGTCGGCGACGTCGCAGGGATAGGCCGTCGCCAGTCCCCCGGTCGCCCTGATGGCGGCTGCCGCCTCCGCGCCCGCTGTTGCGTCGATGTCGGCGAGGACGGCGTGCGCGCCCCGCTCGGCGAGCGCATGTCCGAAGGCCTTGCCAAACCCACGCCCTCCGCCGGTGATGACTGCGACCCGACCTGCGAATTCACTCCCTGGCACCTGCTCGCCCCCTCTTCGTCGGACTCCAATTGCGGACCACTGCAGCACGAAACGCCGATGATGACCACTCGCGGCCGACCACCGACGTCAACCGAGAACGTCGACCCCCCGGGCGGCGAGTCGGAAGACCTCCCGCGTCGGTGCGATCCCGGCCTCGGCTGCGAGCTTCTGGGTGAGCCCAACGTCCTTGGATGCCCACTCGTTGGTTCGTCCGGGGAGCGCATCGGTGGCGGACCCCCGCCGAGCCAGTAGCCCCGACCAGGTCCCACCGGACGACCCGACGGCCAGGGCCTCCGCCAGCGCCGACTCGTCCAGACCGAGATCGTGACCCAGGGCGATGGCGTCGTCCGCCAGCCCCACCGTCCCAGCCAGCAGCGTGTTGTTGACGAGCTTGGCGATCTGGCCGCTGCCCACGGGGCCAAGGTACGCGACCGGATCCCCAAAGGAGTCGAACGCCCCTCTGCACCGGTCGGCGACATCCGGTTCGCCGCCCACCAGGACCAACAACTTCGGGAGCCGGGACCCGACGCTCACCGCTGCATCCACCAGCCCGACGCCCCGATCGGCTGCCACGGCGTGCAGGCGGCGGCACGCGGCCGGGGAGATGGTGCTGTGGATGGCCACGAGGCCGCCGGGTTGCATTCCGGCCAGCACGCCGCTGTCCCCGAGAAGAATCTCGTCGACACCACTTTCGTCCCAGACGCAGATCCCCACCAGCTCAGACGCCTCGCCGACCCCTGCCGGCGAGGTGGCGACGTCGACCCTGCCGGCAAAGGGCTCGAGCGACGCCGGGCGGCGCGCCCACAGCGTCAGGTGGTGGCCGGCGTCGAGCAGGAGCGTGACGATCCGAGAGCCCATGCTGCCCAGTCCGATGAACCCGATATCCACCGTTTCAGTCTGCCCCAGGCGCG
>Ga0302181_10000717_pt1 | contig 26400 bp, 25 predicted proteins | sample I_Palsa_E3_3_FD_198786 | JGI IMG/M metagenome (GOLD analysis project Ga0302181, IMG submission 198786) | Peat permafrost microbial communities from Stordalen Mire near Abisko, Sweden - I_Palsa_E3_3 | ecosystem: Environmental > Terrestrial > Soil > Palsa > Peat permafrost | place: Sweden...
TCGCCTCGAGCTCAACCTCGCCTGGCGCCGTGGCGTGCCAGCTGGTGGCGAAGCTGCCGCCCGGCGCGACGATCGCTTGCGCGACTACGGTCCATGCGTCCGGTCCGGGCCCGGCGCCGGAGGCGGACTCGATCTCGATCGTGCGTCCCGCGTCGGGCCCCGGGGCGGTGCCTGTGAGCGCGAGCGCTCGCGAAGTCTGGACCGCCGCTACGGTCGTCAGGGTGATCCCGCCGCCGCTGCTGGAGACCGGCAGATTCGCAGGCTGCACGAGCGGGTTGCCGGCCGCCCCCGCGACGCCGGAGCCGCCCGTCAGCCCGGCGCCGTGGCGGCCTGCGGCCTGCACGGCCGCCGGCGCCGCGAGCAGCGCCCAGCCGGCCAGCAGCGGCAACAGTTGCGCGGTCCGGGTAGGGGTGATCACGGCCATCAGGTCCCTCAGCGGTGGGTTTGCGGTCGCCTACGAGGTGAGCTGACGGGCTCGCGCTCCAGCGCTACGGACCCTGGCGCGGGTCCGATTCGCCCCTGCGAACCGTGGCCGGTCCGCAATGGTTCCCCCGTCGGCCACCCGCGGGCGGATGACCGTTCGGCTGATCGGCGCAGTATAGGGAAAACCGGTCCGTAGAGTTATGTGGAGCGTGGGGTTGAAGCTCCCCGGAAATACGGCCAACTTCCGCGTGAAAGGTTGAAGCTGCCGGAAATTTCTCGCGTGGGCTGAAACGGTCCGGCTGCGCGCGCGTATTAGCTATTGTTGGTAGGTATGTTTTGCTAGCAGTCGTGCGCGTTCGGTTCCGCGTGCGACTCTGCTCATCCAGTGTGCCGGGACCGTCGGCCCACTGGCAACACGACGGAAACGGAAGCAGATGTCAGTAGCGGAACTGCAGGAACTCGAAGAGATCAAGACTCTCGTGAATCGCGGTCAGCAACTCGGCGTGCTCACGTTCGCCGAGATCAACGGCGCGATCGCCGAGCTCGATCTCGACGAGGCTGACGTTGAGGAGTTGCACGGTTATCTCGAGCGGGCCGAGATCGAGCTGGTCGAGGAGGTCGATCCGGCTCTAGCCGAGGCTGAGGTGGAGCGCGCGCCGGACAAGCGTGGCCGCCGCAAGGCCAAGACTGCGCTGGATCTGAAGCCGGACATGACGACCGATTCGCTTCAGCTGTTCCTGAAGGACATCGGCAAGGTCCGCCTGTTGACGGCTCAGGAGGAGGTGGACCTGGCCAAGCGGATCGAGCGCGGCGACCTCGATGCCAAGCAGAAGATGGTGGAGTCGAACTTACGACTCGTCGTCTCGATCGCCAAGAACTATCGCAACCAGGGTCTGCCCTTCCTCGACCTGATTCAGGAGGGAACGCTCGGGCTCGTCCGTGCCGCAGAGAAGTTCGACTACCGCAAGGGATTCAAGTTCTCCACCTACGCGACCTGGTGGATCCGACAGGCGATCGCGCGGGCGCTGGCGGACAAGGCGCGCACGATCCGGATCCCGGTTCATGTCGTCGAGAAGCTCAACAAGATCGGTCGCGCCGAGCGCAAGCTCGTGACCGAGCTCGGCCGCGAGCCGACCGCGGAGGAGATCGCCGAGGTGACGGGGATCGAGCCCGAGGAGGTCGAGTCGATCAAGCGTTCCGCACAGGCGCCCGTCTCGCTCGAGAAGCCGGTCGGCGACGAGGAGGAGTCGGAGTTCGGGCAGTTCATCGCCGACGAGCGGGCCGAGTCCCCGTATGAGCGGGCCGCCGAGATCCTCACCAAGGAGGCGCTCCGCGAGGCGCTGGAGAACCTCTCCTACCGCGAGCGGCGCGTGCTCGAGCTGCGCTACGGCCTCGGCGGCGAGCACCCCCGGACGCTCGACGAGGTCGGCCGCACGTTCAACGTCACGCGCGAGCGTATCCGGCAGATCGAGAATCAGTCGCTCAAGAAGTTGCAGTCGCTCGCGGAGGCGCAGAAGCTCCGCGACGTCGCCTGACGATCGATTCCCGCCCCGCGCAGGGCGGGCTCCAGTCCGCGACGCCCGGCTCGTGTCCGCGAGCCGGGCGTCTTGCCGTTAGCGGGAAGGCAAGCCGCTTCAGTTGGTGAAGCATTGCGCTAGACTTAGTGTCAGATGGCCTCCGATGACACATGTCCCGTCTGCCGCACGGCCGAGATCGTCTGTGGCAAGTGGACCCTGCTGCTGGTCAAGGACCTGGCAGAGGGCCGCTCGCGATTCTGCGAGCTCGAGCGCTCGCTTGGTGGCATCAGCCCTCGCACCCTGTCGCTGCGGCTGCGAGCTCTGGAGGAAGAGGGGATCGTCGAGCGACAGACCTACGCGGAGGTGCCGCCGCGGGTCGAGTACGCGCTGACCGAGAAGGGCCGCGCACTCGTGCCACTGATCGAGGACATGCGCACCTACGGGCAGCGCTGGCTTGCCGCGGACTGTGGCGAGCAGGCCGCCGACTGCGGCGAGCAGGCCGTGACTCGCGCTGTGCGCGGGCCCGCGGTCGCTGTCGTCTGATCCAGCGCGCCCAGCCGCGGGCAGTCTGACCGCGTGAACGTCGAGCATCTGGGAGCGATCGAGCAGGATCTCTGACTCCGGCGGAGAAATCGCCGGGAGTGCGGAATCCCACGCTTCACGAGCTCCTGCACGCGTTCACGAACGACGCGGCGATGCGGCTGTCGCTCGCGACCGCCGACGGCGATGAGATCCCGTTCGAGGTCGTCGAGAGCGAGCCGGCACGCATCCGTGCCCGCGACCGTGGACGGGTGCCGCTCTACTGCTACCGGCCGCTGACGGGCGCGTTCATCCGCTCACACCTGGGCCTGCTGGTCGGGCTGCCGACGTACGCGCCGGCCGCGCGCGCGCTCGAGTCCTGCGCCGGGCTCAGCGCGTACCTGCGCGCGCGCGCCGAGGCGAGGGTGCCGGATGGGTCGCGTGAGCGCGCCGACGCCGCTCTCCGCTGCTTCCTCGCCCGTGTGTTCGCGGAGCGCAGCGAGTTCGGCTTCGACGACGAACGCTTCAAGCGCGCCTACGAGGAGCTCGAGCGCTCGCTGTACGACGGCTGCTCGTTCGTCGAGGTGGTCGCCGAGCTGCGCGGCATCGTGCTCGATGCGGACACCCAGGAGCTGACGCTCGCCGAGGGGCTGTCGCTGGCGCGTCCCGAGTCGCTGACCGACCCGCCTCCCGAGACCGAATGGGATCGGGCGGGAGCGCACGAGCGCGAGCCCGGCCCGCTCGTGCTGCTCGTCCAGCGGACGGCGGCAGAGGCGGCAGAGGCGGCAGAGGAGCAAGACCTCGCGCCGGTGCGGCGAGCGCGGGGTCGCTTCAGGCGGGTGGTCACGGCGCTGAGGCTGTTCGATCGCGGCGCCTGCGCGATCGGGCATGTCGGGTTCACCCGCGTCGACGGCGGGCCGTGGGCGCCGGTTGCAATCGGGGCTGGTGGCCGCTCGGCGCCGCCCATCCGGATCGACGCGGGCAGCGAAGATGAGCTGCGCGCGTTCTGCAACCTGATCTCGCGCCGGCTGCCGCCGTCGGCGCCCGACGACTCCGGAGCGGGCGAGGTCCCGTGGGCGCTTGGGCGGTACGAGCTCGGGTGCGAGCGCCAGCGCGCGCTCGAGGCGCTCAGCGACCACCTGCTGGCGCTCCGCGCGCTGCTCGAGCCCGAGGGGCCGGCGAGCGGGCGGCTGGCCCAGCGCCTGGCCGTGATCTGCGCGCCGGTCGGCGAGCGCGCCGCGCTGGCCGAGCGGACGGCGCACGCGATCGCGCTCGAGCGGGCGGTGATCGCCGGCCTCGCGCCTGCCGCCGCGCCGGCCACAGCGCTGGTCGAAGAGCTCTCCGAGCACTTGCGGGCGATCCTACGCGACGTCCTGTGTGGCCACCTCGACGACGGTCTCTGTCACCTCGCCGACGAGCTGCTCGCCGCTGCCGGCGCGAGCGTGCCGGCTTCCGTATGACGCACAGCGTTAGTCTCGTCGCGTGTACCACGTCGAGCTCAAGCAGCACTCGGAGGTTGCGCGTGCCTTCAACCTCAGCGAGGACGAGCTGCGCCAGGGTCTGCTGGAGCCGCTGACGCGCGGCGGTCCGTTCCGCTTCGCCGATCGCGATTGGGACGCCGGCGAGCTGACGCCGACGATCCTCGAGGGCCGGAGGCTCAGACCCGGTGAGCTGGTGATCGGGCTCGGCTGGCCGAACGCCTTCAGGCTGGGAACCGACGTGACCGACCCGATGCTCGCCGCCGTCCGGGCCGAGGCGCAGCGCCGCGAGGCCGTGCAGCGACTGAGCGAGCGGATCCTCGGGCGAATCGGTGCCGGCCCGCTCGAGCTGACAGCGGCCGTCGCCGTCGCCGACGACCTGCTCGCCGGCCACTCGGTGAGCGAGCGTTTCGCAACGACCGCCCAGGCAGCGTGGGAGCTGCTGCAGCGCCAGCGGGCCGAGCTGGTGGACGCGGCGGGCGCACCGATCGACCCCGACCAGTGGCAGCAGGTGCTGCTCGGCTGGGCGAGCGCAAGCGGCGATCAGGCGACGACGTCGGCGATCAGCCTAAAACGCTCGGAGTCCGACGCGAACAGGTAGCGGCAGATGCGCAGCAGGCCCTCGACGTCGTGCACTTCGCCGTCGAGATGCGGGACGAGCAGCAGCGGCACATCCGGGAGCGACCGCGTCAGCCGCGCGACGTTCGCGGCGTCGCGCTCGGCAAGGACGTGGTAGTCGGCGAGGGTCGCAGCGACGCGGGCCGCAAGGTCGTCGCCGAGCACCCCGCCGAGGGCCTGACTCGGCTCGGGCTCGAGCGCGTCGCGGTCGAGATCGTGGTGGAAGCGGTTGACGACGATCCCGCCGAACGGCAGGCCGCCCTCGTGCAGCGTGCGCCCGAACCAGAGTGCCTCGTCGACCGGCTCGGATTGGGCTGAGGTGATCAGCAGGAAGGCCGTCTCGTCCGAGCGCAGCAGCCGCTCGACCTGCCGCGCGCGCTCGCCGAAGTTCGCCGTCATGTCCCCGAGCAGCCCGAAGAACGTCGTCAGATCGGTGACGAGGTCGAGGCCCGTGAGCCGTCTCAGGCCGCCGAGCAGTGGACGGGCGCCGCCGCCGAGGAACCGCATCCCTAATCCCGTGGGTCGGATGAAGGTCTTCAGCGCTCGCCCCTCCAGGAACGATGTCAGGCGACCCGGGGCCTCGAGGAAGTCGAGCGCGTTGCGCGAGGGCGGCGTGTCCAGCACCAGCAGGTCGAAGTCGCCTTCGGTCGAGAGCTCGTAGAGCTTCGAGACCGCCGTGAACTCCTGCGACCCGGAGACCGCCGTCGACAGCTCGCGGTACACGCGGTTGGCCTTGATCTCCGCGGCGCGCGCCGGGCTCGGGGCGATTCTGTCGATCAGCTCATCGAACGTTCGCTTCGGGTCGAGCATCATCGCCCACAGCTCGCCGGCAACCTCGAACCCGGCGAGCCGACTCGGGTCGACCCGGCTCGGCTCGTTGTCAAGCTGCTCGAGCCCGAGCGCGTCGGCGAGCCGCCGCGCCGGGTCGATCGTCACGACCGCGACCCGGCCGCCACGCGCCGCCATCCCGAGCGCGATCGCCGCCGCCGCGGTCGTCTTGCCGACTCCGCCTGAGCCGGCACAGACGCACACGCGCCGGCCTTCGAGCAGCTCGGGGATGTTCATCCGAGCCGGCACATGTATGTGCCGGCGCGCCGGCTTGCGATCACGTCACCTGCTCCTCGAGGGCGTTGGCCAGCAGTTCCAGCTGCGCCGGGCCGATGCCGGTGGTGAACAGATACGGGAGCACGGTCAGCCGGCCCGCGAAGGCGCGCTCGAGCCGTTGCTGCTCGAGCGCCTGTGCGGCCGCCCGCGCCTGCTCGGACAGCGCCGCCCGCAGCGCCGCCCGCGGGAGGGTCGCGGCGACGGTCGCGAGCGCTGATTCGAGCACCGCCACCTCACTCTGCTCGAAGCGGTCCGCGTAGCGCGCGTTGAGGACGACCGCGTCGAGGTCGAGCCCGTCCGACAGCAGCGCCTCGTGCAGCGACACCGTCTCGTTCACGGGCATCTCCTCCGGCGTGCTGACCGCGATCACGCCGGTGAAGGCGCGGTCGGCGATCGTCGCCGCGATCGTGCTCCCCTGGTGCGCGATCGGGCCGACCCGCGCGATCTCGGCGAACGTGCGCGGCGTCCGCAGGACTCCGACGCCGTGACCCGTCGCCGGCGCATCGACGATGACGAGGTCGTACGGAGCGCTGTCGCGGGTGCGGCGCTCGAGCTGCGCGAGCTCCCAGACCTTGCCGATGCTGAGCAGCTCACGCATCCCGGGGGTCGCCATCGCGAGCATCTGGAACAGGCGGCTGTGGCCGAGCGCCTGTCCGAGCGGGCCGGCCTTGACCCGCAGGTACTCCTCCATCGCGTGCTCGGGGTCGATCGAGATCGTCCACAGCCCGGGCACGAGCTCGAGCTCCTCGAATCGGTGACCGGTACGGTCGAAGGTCCGTTGCAGGCGCTCGCGGCTGGCCAGCTCGGCGACGATCGTCCGCAGTCCGCGCCGCGCCGCCACCAGCCCGAGCGCGAGCGCGACGGTCGACTTGCCAACCCCACCCTTGCCGGTCACGAATAGCAGTCGGCGGTCGAGCAGTTGCGGCACCGCTCGGACGTTAGCGGGAGCCACGCGCCGCTCCGTAGCGCGCCGGCCAGCGGGCCGGCGCGGCCACGGCGACGGGAAGGAATCGCCGCCTTGCCTGCGAATAGGAGCGCGAATGTCTTCCTCGAACAAACGGAGCGACCCGTGTCCGCGAAGGTGATCGCGTTCGCCAACCAGAAGGGCGGCGTCGCCAAGACAACGACCACGCTAAACCTCGCCGTGGCCTTCGCCGAGGAAGGCCATCGCGTGCTCTGCTGCGACATGGATCCGCAGGGGAACCTGACGATGTCGCAGGGAATCGATCCGGACGAGCTGGAGAAGTCGATGTACGACGTGCTCGTCCACAAGCTCTCGATCCGCGAGGTGGTTCAGACCCGCGAGATCGACATCGCCTGCGCGTCGATCGATCTGGCCGGGGCCGAGATCGCAATGTCGACGATGATCGGGCGTGAGCGGTCGCTCGAGCGGGCGATCAAGGAGGTGGAGCACGAGTACGACTTCGTCTTCATCGATACGCCGCCGAGCCTCGGCCTGCTGACAATCAATGCGCTGACGGCGGCTCACAAGGTGATCGTCCCCGTACAGTGCGAGTATCTGTCCATGCGAGGCCTGATCCAGCTCCAGAACACGCTGGCGATGATCCGCGAGAACCTGAATCCGGACGTCGACATCGAGGGCATCCTGCCGACGCTCGTCGATTCGCGCACACTACATGCGAAGGAGGCGATCGAGCTGCTGGAGGAGAACTTCGGCGATCGCGTGTTCGCCTCCCGGATCCGCAAGACCGTCAGGTTTGCCGAGGCGCCTGTGAAGGGGATGTCCGTACTGAAATACGATCCGGACGGTATGGCGGCGCACGCGTACCGGCAGCTCGCGAAGGAGGTCCTGTCCAATGGCAAACCCTAAGCGCGCGAGCATGCGCGAGGGACCTCTCGCCGCGCTGTTCCGCAAGACCACGGAAGAGACCGCCGCCGAGCAGGCTCCCGCCGTGCCGGAAAGCGCCGCCGAGCAGGCTCCCGCTGTGCCGGAAAGCGCCGCCGAGCATGCTCCCGCCCCGGCCACGCAGGCGGCTGTGGAGCCGCCTGCGACCGTTCCGGCGCCGATCACGCCTGCGCAGGTCCCGGCCGCGCCGACCGACGTGCCGACACCGCAGGAGCGCCTGCGTTCGGCCTTCTCGGCCGACATCCCCCATAGCTTGATGGACCGTGTTGAGCCGCCGGCAGCGGACCCCGCGCCGCCGCCGCTCGGGCTCGACGTCTACGCCCGCACCGACCGGGTCAGCGACGCGTTTTCGGCGCCCCGCCCCGTCGGCACACCGGTGCTCAGGGTCGTCGGCGTCGGCGGCGCCGGCGTCAACGCCGTCAACCGGATGATCGAGGCGCAGATCGACGGTGTCGAGTTCATCGCGATCAACACCGACCTGCAGTCGCTCCAGGTGTCGGCCGCAGCCGAGACGCTCCACATCGGCGAGCACCTGACCCGCGGGCTCGGGTCGGGCGCCAATCCGGAGCTGGGTCGGCAGGCGGCGCGAGACGAGTACGACCGCATCAAGGCGCTGCTGCGCGGTTCCGACATGGTGTTCATCGCGGCCGGCGCGGGCGGCGGGACCGGTACCGGAGCCGCCCCGGTCGTCGCTCAGATTGCACGGGAGCTCGGCGCGCTGACGGTTGGGATCGTGACCCGGCCGTTCCAGTTCGAGGGCTCGCGCCGGCGGGAGCAGGCGGAGGCGGGGATCGAGGCGCTGGCCGCCGAGGTGGACACGCTGATCGTCGTCCCGAACAACCGGCTGCTGACCGTGCTCGACCGCAACACGTCGATGGTCGAGGCCTTCCGCGTTGCCGATGACGTGCTGCGCCAAGGCGTTCAGGGGATCTCCGATCTGGTCACCCTTCCGGGGCTGATCAACCTCGACTTCGCGGACGTCCGCACGATCATGTCGAACGCCGGCAGCGCGCTGCTCGGAATCGGCATGGGCACGGGCGACCGCCGGGCGATCGATGCCGCCGAGGCGGCCGTCGCCTCGCCGCTGCTCGAGACGAGCATGGAGGGCGCTCACTCGATCCTGCTGTCGATCACCGGTGGGCGCGACCTGTCGCTGTGGGAGGTGAACGAGGCGGCCAAGGCGGTCGCCGATGCCGCCCATCCGGAGGCGAACATCATCTTCGGGGCGATGGTCGACGACAAGCTCGGCGACGATCAGGTGTGGGTCACCGTCGTCGCGACCGGCTATTCGGACGCGCGCGCGCAGCGGCGCGATGTCGCAAAACCGCGCGAGCGGGCGCCCAGCCCGGATGGCTGGGTCGGCGAGCCCCGCATCACGAGGCGCTCGCGGACCCTGACCACCGACATCGACGTGCCCGAGTTCATCCCGAGGAGGTAGCTGCGAGCGCGCAGTTGGGCGACGTCGACGCCGCGGAGCCGGAGGGCGCGGAGCTCGGCGTCGTCGCCGCGGGTCATCCGTGGAGCGCACAGGCGGGCGCCGCCGCACTCCGTTCAGGCGGCAACGCCGTTGACGCCGCGATCGCGTCGATGTTCGCGGCGTTCTCGTGCGAGCCACTGCTAACCGGCCTCGGCGCCGGCGGCTACATGCTGGTCGTGCCGGCGTCCGGCGAGCCTGTGCTGCTCGATTTCTTCGTCGAGGCGCCGGGACGCCGGCGCTCGAGCGACGCCCGCCCGGCGGCGCTGATCCCGGTCAGCGTCTCGTTCGGCGACGCCGTGCAGGTGTTCAACATCGGCTGCGCGTCGGTCGGGGTGTGGGGAGTGCCGGCCGGTGCTGCCGCCGCCAGCGCGAGGTTCGGCCGCATGGCGCTGGCGGAGCTGACCGGCCCGGCCGCGGCGCTCGCGCGCGACGGCGTCCCGCTGAGCCCGGAGCAGGCATACATCGTCGAGATCCTCGGCGACCTGGTGACGTCGACGCCCGAGGCGGCGGCGTTGTTCGCGCCCTGTGGCACGCTGCTGACCGCCGGCGAGGTGGTGCGCCAGCCCGAGCTCGCGGACGCGCTCGAGCTGCTCGGTTCCGAGGGCGCGGATCCGTTCTACACCGGTGAGGTCGGCGCGGCGATCCTCGCGTGGCTGCAGGATCGCGGCGGGACCGTCACGCGCGAGGACCTGGCGGCATACCGCGTGGTCGACCGCGAGCCGGTTCGCGTCAGCTACCGCGGCCGCGAGATCCTGACGAACCCGCCGCCCTCGGCCGGGGGGATCCTGATCGCGCGCGCGCTCACACTGCTGGAGCGTGGACCGAAGCCGGCGAGCGTCGCCGCGATCGTGTCGGCGATGGAGCAGACCCAGGCGGCGCGCACGCCGGAGTTCCTCGAGCAGCTCGACCAGCCGGGTTTCGGCGAGGCGTTCCTCGCGTCGGGCCGGCTCGGCTCGACGACGCACGTCGCGGTCCTCGACCGTGAGGGCATGGCATGCTCGGTGACGTGCAGCAACGGCGCCAGCTCGGGCGTGATCGTCCCGGGCACGGGCGTCCACCTGAACAACATGCTTGGGGAGCAGGACCTCAATCCGCTTGGCTTCAACCGTCATCCGCCGGGACGGCGGCTGCCGAGCATGATGGCGCCGACCGCGGTCCTCCGCGCTGACGGCTCGCCCGAGCTGGTCCTCGGAAGCGCCGGCTCAAATCGGATCCGCTCGGCGATCCTGCAGACGATCCTGCGGGTGATCGACGACGGTCTCGAGGCGGGGCAGGCGGTCGCCGCGCCGCGCCTGCACTTGGAGGACGGCGTCGTCTACACCGAGCCGGGGATCGACTCCTCAGAGATCGATGAGACGCGCTACCAGCATGCTCCGTTTCGCGCGCGGAACCTGTTCTTCGGCGGGGTCCAGGCCGTGGAGCAGGACGATCACGGTCGCTTCTGGGGCGGCGGCGATCCCCGCCGTGGTGGCGCCGCGGTCGTGGTGAGCGGCCGATGAGGATCCATTCAGCCGCGTCGGCGGACTCGATCGGTACTGTCCAGCAGCCATGCTCGTGCTCGGCTCTTCACTGATCAGCACGTTCCAGGCGGTTGTGCTCGGAGCGCTGCAGGGCGTCTCGGAGCTGTTCCCGATCTCCAGCCTCGGCCACACGGTGATCTTCCCGCACCTGTTCGGCTGGAACAACATCGTCAAGTGGGAGTCCCAGCCCGAATCCCCGTGGTTGGCGTTCATCGTGATGCTGCACGTCGGCAGCGCGGTTGGGCTGCTGATCTACTTCTGGCGCGACTGGGTCGAGATCATCAAGGCGTTCTTCGCCACCCTGGGCAAGCGCCGGATCGAGACGAGCACCGAGCGGCTCGCCTGGCTGATCATCTTCGCGACGATCCCGACGGGGATCATCGGACTGGTCGCCGAGCACGCCGCGCGCACGGCCACGGCCAAGCCCGAGGTCGCCTCGGTATTCCTGATCGTCAACGGCTTCATGCTGCTCGGCGCCGAGGCGCTGCGGCGCCGCACGCTTGCACGCGAGCGGGAGGCGCTGGCGGGAGGGCCGGTGCGCACACGCGACATCGACTCGCTCGAGCCGAAGGACGGCGTCGTGCTCGGGCTCGGCCAGTCGCTCGGGCTGATCGCGGGGATGAGTCGCGACGGGGCGGTCATGGCAACCGGCCTCGTGCGCGGCCTTGACAACGCCAGCGCGGCACGACTCAGCTTCCTGTTCGCGACGCCGGTGATCCTCGCCGCCGGCATCTTCAAGGTCGGGGACCTGACCGGCCCGAACGGCAACGGGCTCCGCGGGGAGGCGTTCATCGCTGCGGGGGTTGCTGCCGTCGTCGCCGTCTTCACCGTCCATTTCCTGACGCGCTACTTCAAGCGCAGCAGCCTGATCCCGTTCGGGATCTACTGCGCGCTGTTCGGGGTGGCGATGACGATCTACAACGCCTAGGCGGCGTAGGTCGCGTAGGCGGCCTCGGTGGGCGCAAGGCGCTCGTGCCCGCGCTTTTACATTACGAGGGGGCGTCCAGAAATTACTTGACGTTCTGGCGGCGTCTGGGGCGCTTGTCGAGCGCCAGAACGACCTCCCTCGCAAAACGAGTCCACCCGGGCACTTTTGGTTGTCCAGCCTCAGGGGCACCCGCCCCTCATTGCTGCCGTTAAGGCATGAGGGCGCCCGAAGGGGCGCGCGCAGCGGCACCGACCATCTGGTTAGTTGAAGCGGACCTTGCCGTTGGACTTCGCGCGGGCCTGGGCGCGGTCGACGAAGTCGAGTCGCTTGATCGCCGCGCGGAACAGCCGGGTGACCAGCCGCAGCCGCGCGCTCTCGGAGCGCAAGTCGAGCAGACCCTGCTTGGCGTCAAGCCCGAAGTCGACTGTCGCCGCCATCTCGTAGGCGCTCATCCGCGCCAGGTCCTCCGTCTCCGGCTCGCGATTGGTCGCGCGCCGGACGAGCTCGGCATACGACTGCTGAGCCGATCTGATCATGTCGCCGTCGATCGGCTCGACCTGGTCGGCGAGGAACTCGACGACCGCCGCCGGATACGGCAGGTGCCCGAGGCGCTCGAGCACCCGGAACCGCCGCGTGCCCCGCGCCAGCAGGTTCATCCTGCCGTCGGCGGCGCGCTCGAGGACCCGGTCGATCCGGCAGGCGCACCCGACCTCGCGCAGGCCGTCATCCGACAGCCAGACGATGCCGAACTCCTGATCGCGCGCCAGACACTCGCCCATCATCGTCTTGTAGCGCTCCTCGAAGATGTGCAGCGGCACCACCTCGGTCGGCAGCACGACCAGGCCGAGCGGGAACAGCGGGAAGTCCTGGGCGAGCCGCTCGAGCACCGGTCAACCGCGACAGCCGGCGTCGCTCATCGTCGCCGGGCCGTGATCAGCAGGTTGTAGAAGACCGCGGCAGGGAGGATCGGCTCTAGCGCTCGCTCGTCCAGGCGCTGCAGGAGCAGGTAGCCGTGGAACGCGTACTGGCGCCAAAGGTTCGGCACGTCAGCGGGGTCGCCGCTCGCCTCGAGCGCCCGGTTGAACCACCCGAACCAGTTGGCGAGCAGCTCCTCGCCGCGCACGTGCACGTCGACGAATCCGGCACGGCGGACGAGGCCCGCGAGCTCGGCGGGCGAGAACGCGTGGATATCGACGAGCGGCTCGAACTCGTGGCCGCCGGTGGGGGCATCGCCGTTGCCCGACAGCGAGGGCGCCGGCCGCACTCCGAGTGCAGCCCGCCAGGCGGGGGACAGCAGCGCGGCCGCTCGCTTCGGCACGCGTGCGAGCGCGTCGCCGAAGCGCGAGGGCTCGCCGGCGAACAGGATCCGCCCGCCCGGCGCGAGCACTCGCTCGAACTCCGCAAACGACCGTTCGAGGTCGGGCAGGTGGTGCAGCACCGCATGGCCGAGCACGATGTTGAAGCTCTCGTCGGGGAAGGGCAGCGAGTCGGCCTCCGCCGGCACCGCGTCGACGTTGCTCAGTCCGAGCCGGCGCGCGTTGTCGCCCAGCGCGTCGACCATCCCGGGCGAGATGTCCGTGCAGGTAGCGTGCGTGAGCACGCCGGCCCGCGCCAGGTTGAGGCTGAAGTAGCCGGTGCCTGCGCCGACCTCGAGCGCCCGGTCGAAGCCGTGATCGAGCTCTGACCCGAGCAGCTTGCGCAGCTTGCCGAGCACCTGCGCCCGGCCGACCTCCCCGAAGTCGATTCCCCACTTGGAGTCGTAGGTCGCGGCCGCGACGTCGTGATAGCGGGTGTTCGCGTCGCGGATCTCGTCCGCTGACAGCAGTGCCTGCATCCGGCCGATCACATTACCCTCTCGTGCGTGACCGCGTTCGTCCAGCGCGACCAGCCTCTCGGCGTGCCACCGCTGGAGCTGACGGGCGAGCGCACGCTCCCGGATGTCCCCGCCGAGAACTACTGGTACCGCCGCCACCTGGCGGTCTACGAGTGGATCGCGGTGCGCGTCTCCGGCGCCCGCGTGCTCGACATGGCCTGCGGAGAGGGCTACGGCTCAGCAGTGCTCGCGCGCACGGCCGCCACGGTCGTCGGGATCGACGCGAATCCCGAGGCGTTCGAGCACGCCCGCCTGCGCTACCAGGCCGGCAACCTCCGATTCGAGCAGGCGCTGGTTGAGTCCTACGGCGAGCCGGGAGCCTTCGATACGGTCGTGTTCCTACAAACGATCGAGCACGTCCACGACCCTGCGGCCGTGCTCGAGCACCTACGTTCGCTGCTGGCGCCGCTCGGCGAGGCCTACGTGTCGACGCCGAACGTGTTGACGCTCGCCCCGCCGGGCGCGCCCAGATCCGACAACCCCTGGCACCTAAAGGAATACCGCGCCGGCGAATTCCGCGAGCTGTGCGAGGGGGCGTTCGAGTCGGTGCAGCTGCTCGGCCTGTTCCACGCGCGCAAGCTCGCGCTCCACGATCGGGCGCTGCGCCACGGCTGGGACCGCTTGCACCGCGCGCTGCGAATCACGCGGCCGTTCTACGACCGCTTCACGCCGGCGATCTCCGCGAGCGACTTCGTGCTCAGGCCGGCCGATCTCGATCGCGCGCTCGACTTCATCGCGATCTGTCGCGAAGGCGGCCTGACGGACGCCGCGTAGGTGGACCGCGGCCGGCCGCTCACAGCCAGCGGAATGTGCGCGGGCGCTCCCGCATCCGGATGACCTTCGCGGGCGCGCCGCCGACGATCGCGTTGTCGGGCACGTTCCTGGTCACCACCGACGAGGTGCCGATCACCGCGTTGTCGCCGACCTTGACTCCGCGCAGGATGCAGGCGCCGTAGCCGATCCAGACGTTGTGCCCGATTCTGACGTCGCGCTTGTAGATGCCCTGCTCGCGGATCGGGCGCTCGACTTCGACCGTCCCGTGGTCGAAGTCGATCATCATCGCGCGGTCCGCGATGATGCATTCGCGGCCGATCGAGACGTGCTGGAAGCAGGAGATCGTGCACTCCTGCCCCAGCACCGACTTGGCGCCGATCGAGACGACGCCCTCATGCACGCGGATCTTCGTGCCATGGCCGAGCCACGACCAGCGTCCGAGCACGACCTTGGCGTCCCTGCCGATCTCGAAGTGCACGCCACGGCACACGAAGCAGAGCCCGTCGGTCACGAGCCGGCCGCGCCAGCGGAGCTTCAGCCACAGCCAGCGCGCGATCAGCGGCACGTATCCGGGCCGCAGCATGTGGTGGTCGCGCGCGAACCGCAGGAACGTCAGCGGACCACCGTGCAGCGGGGGCGGCGGCTGCCGCAGCGTGATCGGCTGCACCGGCTGCCTGACGGGCATGCGGGACGACGTCACGCGGGAATCCTAATCGGCATCATGGGATCGATGACCGAACCGATCGCCGAACACGCGCACTCGCTCGCACGAGGGTTGCTCGCCGGCGATCGCCGGGCGCTCGCCAAGGCGATCACGCTCGTCGAGAACGACGATCCGGCCGGCTGGGACATCGTCCGCGAGGTCTATCCGCACACCGGCGGAGCGTCGGTGATCGGCTTCACCGGGCCGCCGGGCGTCGGCAAGTCGACGTTGCTGACGGCGCTGACGAAGCTCGAGCGCGCGCGTGGGCGGTCGGTCGCGGTCCTTTCGATCGACCCCTCGTCGCCGTTCACCAAGGGCGCGTTGCTGGGGGATCGGATCCGCCTGTCGGAGCACTTCCTCGATCCGGGCGTGTTCATCCGCTCGATGGCCAACCGGGGCGCGCTCGGTGGCCTCGCGGAGGCCACGCTGCAGGCGGTCCTGCTGATGGACGGCGCCGGCCGCGACGTCGTCCTGCTCGAGACGGTCGGCGTCGGCCAGGCGGAGGTCGACATCATCGATCACGCCGACACGGTCGTGCTCGTGCTGATGCCCGGCTCGGGCGACTCGATTCAGGCGCTCAAGGCCGGGGTGATGGAGATCCCGGACGTGATCGTGGTCAACAAGGCGGACCATCCGCTGACCGACACGATGGTCCGAGAGATCAGGGGCGTGCTCTCGCTCGGGCCGCGGGATGGCTGGCAGGTGCCGGTGCTCCGGACCGAGGCGGCGAACGGGGCAGGCGTCCAGGAGGTGCTCGACAAGCTCGCCGAGCACCGCGCATACATCGAGGCCGAGGGGACGCTGTCCGAACGCCGCCGGCGCAATCTGCGCAGCGAGGTGCTCGCGATCGCAACCTACCGGATGCGACGCGAGCTCGAGGCCTCGATCGCCGATGATCCTTCAGTGGCTGAACTGCTAGACCGGGTGGTCCGGCGCGAGCTCGATCCCGCGACCGCCGCCGGGGAGATCCTAGAGGCGCGCGCGAATCGCGTGTAGTGTTGCCGATTCACCGAAACCTGGGGGGAAATCATGGGGAGTCGAACGGGACTGTTGAGACGGTCCGCATGCGCGACCGTTGCGGTGCTGATCCTGTGCGGTCTGGCGTCCGGGGCGTTGGCCGCAGGCCGTGCGCTGGTCCTGACCGGGACTTGGAGTTGCTGCGGTGCCGGCGGCGCCGCTGCGCAGGTGTGGGTCCTCAGTGAGGTTGGAGGCCGCATCACCGGCAAGGGTGAGATTCCGAGTGGGGGCGTGTTCGCGTCGATCACCGGGACGGTGCACGGTCGCAAGGTGACGATGGTGGATACCTACAACAGCTTCGCGCCAGGCTACATCGCCCACTTCAGCGGGACGGTCGCGTCCAGTTGGCGCCGCGCATCGGGCGTCTGGTCGAGCAACCGCGACCAGTCCGGGACCTGGACCGCGACGCTCGTTCCTGGCAAGGGCAAGAAGCGCAAGGCCTGACCGCGCCGCGGCTCGCCAGCCGCGGCGAGTTTGCCGTTCGGCTGTCCATTTCGCCAAGCCCGGTCGTCGTAGGGGTATGGAAGTCAAATTCCGGCCCCTGAGGAGGTCACGATGAAATACATGATGCTGGTGTGCGTCGATCCGTCGGTCGAGCTGTCGGAGTCCGAGCGAGCGACGATCGGCCCGGACACCGAGGCATGGGTCCAGGAGATGGACGGCCGCGGCGTGCGCGTGCAGGGCAACCAGCTGGGACGGTCGGCGGACGCCACGACGATCCGCGTCCGGGCGGGCGAGGTGCTCGTCGCAGACGGGCCATTCGCCGAGACGAAGGAGCAGATCGCGGGCTTCGACATCCTCGATTGCGCCGACCTGGATGAGGCGATGGAGGTCGCCGGCAAGCACCCGGTGGCTCGCTTCGGCACGCTCGAGCTGAGGCCGTTCGTGGGGGGATGAGCGTCGACGCGGCCACCGCGATCGAGCAGGCGTTCGCCGACGAGTGGGGGCGGATCGTCGCAGGGATGATCCGCCGCCTCGGCGACTGGGACCTGGCCGAGGATTGCACGCAGCAGGCGTTCGCTGAGGCCGCGCGCCGGTGGCCGCGGGAGGGCGTGCCCAGCCGACCGGGCGCGTGGCTGACGATCGTCGCACGCAACCGCGCGCTCGACCGGCTGCGCCACGACCGGATGCGGGACGCGCGCCTGCGCGAGGCGGCGTTCCAGCTAGGCGAGCAGAGCTTCGAAGAGGCGGACGTGACGGCACCCGAAGCCGACGATGGCGACGACATCGAGGACGACCGGCTGCGGCTGATCTTCACCTGCTGTCACCCGGCCCTCCCGCTGGAGGGCCGGGTCGCGCTGACCCTGCGCACGCTGTGCGGCTTGACCACCGTCGAGCTCGCCAACGCCTTCGTGGTGCCTGAGGCGACCATGGCCAAGCGGCTCGTGCGAGCCAAGCACAGGATCGCCGGTGCGGGCATCCCGTTCCGCGTCCCCGCCGCCCACCTGCTTCCCGAGCGGACGGCCGGGGTACTGTCGGTGCTCTACCTGCTGTTCAACGAGGGGTACGCCGCCTCGACCGGATCAGAGCTGATCAGGGTCGATCTGTGCGTCGAGGCGATCCGGCTCGCGCGGCTGCTGGTCGCGCTGATGCCCGACGAGCCCGAGGCCAATGGTCTGCTCGCGCTAATGCTGTTCCAGCACTCCCGGCGATCGGCGCGCGCCGACGCGGCCGGCGACCTGCTCACGCTGGAGGAGCAGGACCGCTCGCGCTGGCACGGGGACGAGATCGACGAGGCGAATGCGATCCTCGACGGCTCGCTGAGTCCAGATGAGGTCGGCCCGTACCGGGTGCAGGCGCTGATCGCCGCCTGCCACGCCAACTCGCCGGACGCGCTGAGCACCGACTGGCATCGGATCGAGGCCCTCTACGGCCGCCTGCTCGAGGTCACCGCCAGCCCGTTCGTCAAGCTCAGTCACGCAGTCGCAGTCGGAATGGCCGGCCGCCTCGACACGGCGCTGGTGCTCGTCGGCGAGTTGAGCGACGTCGGCGAGCTGCGCGACTACCACCTCCTACAGGCGACTCGAGGGGATCTCCTGCGGCGGCTGGGACGCGACGGCGAGGCCGCCGAGGCCTACCGCGCGGCGCTCGGCATGGCCCGCACCGGCGCCGAGCGCCGCTACCTCACCCGTCGCCTCGCCGAGGTCGGCGGGTCACCGCCCGAGCAGACCGGCGCGAGCGTGATCTGATCGCCCGAACCGCACGGCTCAGCTGATCGCGGCGTGAGGCGCGCAGATGGGGTGCTCCAGGCGCCACCGCGGACCGAACTCCAGCTAACGTCACGACCGGTGACGGGTGAGGTGGATCGGCGGACGTTTCTGCTCCAAGCGTCGGCGACTGGGGCGACGCTCGCGGGCGCTCGCGGTCGTGGCGCGAGCCCGCGCCGGCACCCGATCGTGACGCCACACCCGCGGACGCTCCAGCAGGCGATCCGCGGCCATGTGTTCACCCCCGGCTCGCCGGGCTTCAGCGCCGCAGCACACGTCTACAACGAGCGGTTCGACTCGATCCTCCCGCAGGCGGTGGCGCGAGTCCTGGACGCGACCGATGTGCAGGCGGCGATCGGCTGGGCGGTCGCCCACGGCGTCCAGGTTCGGGCCCGCAGCGGCGGTCACAGCTACGCCGGCTACTCGACACTCGAGCGCGGGGTCGTGCTCGACCTGCGCCTGCTCAACCAGATCTCGGTCGACAGCCGCGCCGGAACCGCGACGGTCGGCGCCGGCGCGCAACTGATCGACGTGTACGCCGGTCTCGCCGCCCGCGGCGCCACGATCCCGGCGGGCTCGTGCCCCTCGGTCGGGGTCGCCGGCGTCACGCTCGGCGGCGGCATGGGGCTGGCAGGTCGGGCGTTCGGACTGACGACCGACCAGCTCGTCAGTGCCGCGCTGGTGACCGCGGGCGGTCAGCTGCGCACGATCGACGGCCGCTCCGACCCCGACCTGCTGTGGGCGCTCAAGGGGGGCGGCGGTGGCAACTTCGGGGTTGTCACGCAGTTCACGTTCAAGCTCCACACGCTCCCGGCGAGCGCCGCCTACGTGTTCGCGTCGTTCCCGTGGAGCGCGGCGGGCGAGGCGCTCGAGGCCTGGCTGCGCTGGGCCCCGCACGCCGACTCGCGGCTCAGCTCGATCTTCCATCTGAACGCTGCTCCGCACCAGGCGAGCGCGTCGATCGCGGGCCAGTTCATCGGGCCGTCGGCCGCGCTGGGCCCGCTCCTCGCTCCCCTGCGCGCGGTTCCGGGCGCGAGCATCGCGACCGGCGATCAGGGCTATCTCGGGCTGCAGCTGCGCTGGGCAGGCTGCCTTGGCCTCAGCGAGGCGGCGTGTCACACGGTCGGCGCGTCCGCCGGCGGAACGCTGCCGCGCGAGAACTTCGACGCCAAGTCCGATTACCTGTCGAGGCCGCTGCCGGCTGCCGCGCTGAGCGTGCTCACCCGGGCGATCGAGGCGCGGACGGGGCAACCGGGATCTGGCGCGATCCTGTTCGACTCCTACGGCGGCGCGATCAACACGGTGGCGCCGTCGGCGACGGCGTTCGTCCATCGCGACATGCTGTGCGCGATCCAGTACCTGAGCTACAACGGCGCCGACGCGTGGCTGGCCGACACCTGGAGCCGGATGCGGCCCTACGTGTCGGGTCAGGCCTACCAGAACTACATCGACGCGTCGCTTCCAAACTGGCAGAGCGCCTACTACGGCGCGAACTACCCGCGGCTGCAGGAGCTGCGCCGTGCGACGGACCCCCACCACTTCTTCAGCTTCCCGCAGGCGATCTCCTGATCGGTCCGCGGCTGACGCTCAGCCGGCGTCGAGCGTCCGCGCGACCTCGACCAGCAGGCGCACGCCGAAGCCAGTCGCGCCCTTGTCGGCGATCACTGCGCTGCGCACGTCGAACGCGGTCCCGGCGATGTCGATGTGCGCCCACGGGGTCTGGTCGCCGGCGAAGTGGTGCAGGAACTCGGCGGCGGTGATCGCCTGCGCCTCGCGGCGCTCGGTCAGGTTCGTCAGCTGGGCATAGCGGCCGCGGACCATCGACGCGTATTGCTCGTGCAGTGGCATCCGCCAGACGGGTTCGCCGACCCGGTCGCCGCAGCGTGCGACGAGCTCGGCGAGCGCCTCGTCGTTGGCGAACAGCCCCGCGTAGTGGCTGCCGAGCGCGGTCACGATCCCGCCGGTCAGGGTCGCCACATCGATGATCCGGTCGGCGCCCTCGCGGCGCGCGTAGGCGATGCAGTCGCCGAGCACGAGCCGGCCTTCGGCATCGGTGTTGTTCACCTCGATCGTCGTCCCGTCGAGCGCCGTGACGACGTCACCGGGCTTGACCGCGCGGCCGCTGATCATGTTCTCGGTCGCCCCGAGGATCGCCATCACGCGCCTCGGTGTGCGCAGATCGGCGAGCGCCGCGACCGCCTCGAGCACGGCCGCCCCTCCGGCCATGTCGAACTTCATCTCGTGCATCTTGGCCGACGGCTTCAGCCACAGGCCACCCGAGTCGAACGTCACGGCCTTGCCGACGAGCGCCAGCAGTTTCGCGCGCGCGTCGGCGCCGTCGTAGTCGACCCGGATCAGCTTGGCCGGCTGCTCGGAGCCCTGCGCGACCGCCGCGAACGCGCCCATTCCCGATGACCGGATCTCGGCCTCGTCGATCACCGTGACGCGCAGCGCCGGGCGCTCCGCGGCGAGCTGCTTCGCGTACTCGGCGAGCGCCGCCGGCGTGAGCTGGTTCGCTGGGCGGTTGCCGAGGTCTCGGGCCCGGTTCTGGGCGGCGGCCAGGACCGACGCGGTCTCGACGATGGCTGAGACATCCTCGTGCGAGCTCACGAGCAGGGCGTCGATCCCGGTACGGCGGGCGGTCTCCGCCGGGCTGAGGTGGCGGTCGAGGCGGTAGGAGGCGAGCAACGTGCCCTCGACGAGGCCCGCCACGACCTGCGCGCCGACGTGGTGGGGCGCCTCCCAGGTGAGCGTCCTGGTGCCGAGCTCGACTGCCCGCCGGTGCGCGATCGCGGCCGCGATCCGCGCCCGCTCGCCGTCGAATCGCGACCGCTCGCCAAGCCCGGCGACGATCACGCGGCGCTCCCCGTCGCGTGTCTGGGCCAGGTGTTCGAAAACGCTTGAGGCTTCGCCGCGGTCGACCAGCGCCTGAAGTGCGCCGGAGCCGAAGTCGTGGGCGACCCGCTCACCGGCGAATAAGCCGACCACGACGGTGTCCGCGGGGGTGGCAAGCGCGGCCGTGGTCGTCGTTGAGACGTTCACGCCGCCAGACCCTAGCGACGTCTGGGCGACCGCGGATCTCCGGACGGCGGTACTAGGATCAGAGCCACCGGCTGAGACCCGGCCGCGTCCTCATTCGTTCAAAGCTCGGGAGCCGCCCCCATGCCAAAGACCGTGATCCTGTCCGCCGCCCGCACCCCGATCGGAAAGCTCGGCGGCGCCCTTGCCGCGCTCGACGCAACCGAGCTTGGCGCGAGCGCGATCCGCGCCGCGCTCGAGCGTGCCGAGGTCGCTCCCGACCAGGTCGAGCACGTGGTGATGGGCCAGGTTCTCCAGGCCGGCCAGGGCCAGATCCCCTCGCGCCAGGCTCAGATCAAGGCCGGCATCCCGAAGGAGGTCTCGTCCGAGACCGTCAACAAGGTCTGCGCCTCCGGTGTCCGCGCGGCCGGGTTGCTCGACGCGGCGATCCGCGCCGGCGACATCGAGATCGGCGTCGGCGGCGGCATGGAATCGATGTCGAACGCCCCGTACCTGCTCAAGCAGGCGCGTTTCGGGTACCGGATGGGCGACGCCAAGGCGATCGACGCGATGATCAACGACGGGCTCACCAACCCGTTCTCGGGCAAGCAGATGTTCGTCGAGGCGACCGAGGTGGGGGATTCGCTCGAGCTGACGCGTCCCGACCTCGACCGCTGGGCCCTGCGCTCGCATCAGCTGGCGATCAAGGCGACCGACGAGAGCCGCCTGCTCGAGGAGATCACGCCGGTCACGATCTCGAGTAGGAAGGGCGACATCGTCGTCGAAGTCGACGAGGGGCCCCGCCGCGACACCTCGCTCGAGAAGCTCGCCGCGCTGCCCGGGCTCGCCGGCAAGGACGGCTCACACACGGCAGGCAACTCCCCAGGCGTGAATGACGGGGGCGGAGCGCTCGTGCTCGCCTCCGACGAGTGGGCGCGGCGCAACGGCAAGGCGGTGCTCGGCACGATCATCGCCCAGGCCCAGGTCGCCGACGAGTACGCGATGCTCGCGGTCACCCCTGCCAAGGCGGCGGCAAAGGCGCTCGAGAGGGTGGGCCTGAAACCCGAGGATGTCGACCTGTGGGAGATCAACGAGGCGTTCGCGTCGGTCACGCTCAACTCGATGCGGATGCTTGGCATTGACGAGAACAAGGTCAACGTCAACGGCGGCGCGGTCGCGCTCGGGCATCCGATCGGCGCCTCCGGCGCACGCATCCTCGGCACGCTCGTGCTCGAACTGCGCCGGCGCGGCGGCGGCATCGGCTGTGCCGCGATCTGCTCCGGCGGCGGCCAGGGAGACGCGATCCTGATCGAGGTGAACGGCGGCTAGTGGCCACGCGCGGAGCCGCCTTCTTCGACCTCGACAAGACGCTGATGCAGGGTGCATCAGCGTTTCAGTTCGCGCGGGCGGTGCGCAAGGCGGGGCTGATGAGCCGCCGGCAGCTGCTTGCTGACGCGATCGCGAACGTACGGTTCCGGCTTCACGGCGCGAGCGACGCGCAATCCCAGGCGCTTCGCGACCGGATCGCCGCTTCACTCCAGGGAGTGCGTGTGCGAGACCTGGAGCGACTACGTGTGCCGGTGATCGCGCGGATCCTCCCGCGCCTGTACCCGCACATGCTCGAGATCGCCTACGACCACCAGGACGCCGGGCGGCCGGTGTACATCATCACCGCGGCATCGCAGGAGCTCGCTGACTCGCTCGCGAGTGTGATGGCCTTCGATGGGGCGCTTGGCTCGTACCTGTCGGAGGCGCGTGACGGCGTCTACACGGGCGAGGCGACAGGCCGGTTTCTCTACCGCGACGCGAAGGCGCACGCGATCCGTGAGCTGGCGGCCGCGCGCGGCTACGACCTCGCCGCGAGCTATGCCTACTCGGATTCGATCTCCGACCTGCCGATGCTCGAGGCCGTGGGCCACGCGATCGTCGTCAATCCCGATGCCGAGTTGACGCGGCTGGCTCACCAGAACGGCTGGGAGGTGGTCCGCTTGGACCGGCTCGGGCTCGGCCTGACCGCGCTGGGCGCGACCGTCGTCGCGGCGCTGGCCGGGGCGCTCACCGCCGTCGTGCTCGTCGGGCGCCGTCGCTCAACGTGATCCGCACGATCGTGCCGTGGAGCCGCCGGGTGCCGGCCCGCGGCGAGGTGGAGACGACGCGCCCGCGGCTGATCCGCTTGGAGTGGACCCGCACGACCTTGCCGGGAGCGCAGCCGCTCGTGGCCAGCAGCGCCCGGGCCCGCGCGAGCGTGCGGCCCGTCAGCCTCGGCACCACGCACGGCAGCGGCGCGTAGACGACGGTTCGCGCGACGGTCGCCTGCACGCCGGCGAGGTTGGTCGCGGTCACCTCGATGTTGTTGACCCCGAGCGTCAGCGGCGCCAGCGTCGTGAACGCACCGCCCGATCCGATCGCGGCGTCGCGGCCGTCGACCGTCACCGTCGAGATCCCCTCGGGGTCGTGGGCCTGACCTGAGACCGGCACCTCGGGGTCGTGGCTCGTGGACCCGGACGCCGGCGCCGACAGGGTCACGGTCGGCGTGTAGAAGCGGTCGGTCTCGAGCTGCACGAGCTGCTGGAGCGCGGCCGCACTCGTCGCCTGCGAGTAGGACCACGCGAGCGTGTAGCTGCCACCCGGGGGGAGCGACGCGACGTAGTGCATCAGGAAGGTGCCCGTCTGCGTGGCCCGCGAGTTGACAAACGACGCGCTCAGGGGCTCCGTGCCGTAGGTGATCGCGCCGACTGGGTTGTTGAGCGCCGCGGGCGCCGCCGCGTCCGCGATCACGTACACCGAGCCGGGGCCGCTCGGGAAGGGAGAGTAGGTGTCGGGGAACGCGTGCGTCGCGAACACCGGCTGCTCGGGAAACTGAAAGCCCGGCGTCTCACCCGAGTCCCAGGCGTGAACCGACTGTGAGACCAGCAGGTCGAGCGTGTGCGGGGCGTGGTCGACGTCGGTGAACGTCTGGGAGACCCGCGCGACCTGGTCTCCCGGCAGTACCGCCGTCGTCTGCTGCACCTGGATCCCAGAGCTCTCGAGGCTGGGGCAGTTGGACTCGGCTACACCCGTCGGGGAGGGAGTGGTGCCTCCCGGCGGGAACGTCCCTGGCGCCGAGCAGAGCATCAACGGATCGGTCTCTGACACGGTCACCGAGTCGTGGATGGCATCCCATGAAGCGCTGTATCCGAGGGGCGCATAGCCGCCGAGTCCGGTCAGGGGAAAGTCCGGCGGATAGGCGTTGAGACCATCGATCTGGACCGCGGACCGGTTCGTGCTCGGGGCCTCGGCGACTCCGGACACGATCGGTAGGCAGGCGTCGCCCCAGAACAGCGAGTAGTTCCCGAAGCTGGTCGGGTCGGTCGAATACGACGCGCTGATCGGGCAGTCCGTCAGCGAACCCAGAGCGAACCCCCAGCTGAGATCGCCGACGTTGATCTGGTAGCCGTACGTGCTGCCCCCGCTCGACAGCGTGCTCTGGCTGGAGATGCTGATCACCGGCCCCGTGTAGCCGGGGAGGGGCAGGGTCAGGACGCTCGTGTCGAGCGGAATCATCTCCAGTTCGCACGTCTGTCCCGCCGCGAAGGCGAGCGACACGTTCGCCTGGAAAGCGCCGTTCGCGATCGGCACGCCGTAGTCGAGCAGGTACTTCTCCGGGGCCGAGTAGCACACGATCTTGCCCGTCGTCGTGACCGCGGGCGTCACCGTGCCCTGCACCGTCACGCTGCCGCTGGACGTGTCGAAGTCGTAGAACAGCTCTGAGCCGGTTGCGGGGCTCGTCACCGCCGAGGATGTGAAGCTCCCTGCGGCCCGCGCGCACGGAACGAGGGCGAACCATGCGAGCACGGCCACGACCGGGATCGCCGGCGTGCGCCTATGCAGCACCGTCATCGGCTATCAGGCTACGGTGAGCGGCTCCGCGAGGCAACTGTGCGACGCCTCCGTCACTAGAATCGCGTGCCGCAGCGCGGAGCCATGACCACCTCAACCGAAAAGAAGATCCGGGTCGTCGTCGCCAAGCCGGGCCTCGACGGGCACGACCGGGGCGCGAAGATCATTGCGCGCGCGCTGCGCGACGCCGGGATGGAGGTGATCTACACGGGCCTGCATCAGACGCCCGAGCAGATCGTCGAGACGGTGATCCAGGAGGACGCCGACGCGGTCGGGCTGTCGATCCTGTCGGGCGCCCACATGACGCTCGTGCCGCGCGTGATCGAACTGCTCCGGGAGCAGGGCGTCACCGACGTCGTGGTGACGGTCGGCGGGACGATTCCGGGGGACGACGTGGAGGCGCTCAAGCAGCTCGGGGTGGCCGAGGTGTTCACTCCCGGAGCGCCGACCCAGGCGGCCATCGACTTCATTCGCGGCGCGGTTCGTCCTTGAGCCGAACCGATTGACTCGTCAGTCAATCGTTAGAATCTGCGCGTTCAACAGAAACCTAGGAGGCCGTGTTGAAGATCTGCGTCCTGGTCAAAGAGGTCCCGGACGCCGCCGTCGAGAAGCGAATCGACCCGTCGACGGGGCGGATGGACAGATCGGGTGAGAAGAACCTGAACCCCTACGACACCCACGCGATCGAGGCGGCGATGCAGCTGCGCGAGGGCGGCGCGATCGAGGTCGACGAGATTGTGGCCGTGACGATGGGACCGGAGTCGGCGGTGCGCGCGCTGCACAAGGCGGTCTCCCTCGGCGCCGACCGTTCGATCCATCTGACCGACTCCTCCCTCGCCGGGTCGGATGTCGCGGCGACCGGCTACGCGCTAGCCCGAGCGCTCACGAAGGAGTCACCCGATCTCGTGCTGCTCGGGCAGCAGTCCGACGACGGCGAGTGCTACACGATCGGGGCCGTCGTCGCCGACCATCTGCAGATGCCATCGCTGACCCAGGTGATCAAGATGGATGTCGAAGACGACGCCCTGCGCTGTGAGCGCCAGGCCGAGTACGGGTACGACACCGTGCAGGTCGAACTGCCGGCGGTGATCTCAGTCGGGGACGCGATCAACGAGCCGCGCTACCCGTCGCTGAAGGCGATCATGGGCGCGAAGAAGAAGCCGCTCGACACGGTCTCGGCTACGGACGTCGGGATCGACCCGGCGCTGGTGGGCACCGACGGCTCGCGCGTCGTGTGCGGCGACTTTCACGCCCCGCCGGCGAAGGCGACCGGACAGATCATCGAGGACGAGGACACAACTGAGACGGTCGCGAAGGTCGTGGCGTGGCTGGATGAAAGGAAGCTGATCTGATGGCCGACGTCCTGGTTTACGTCCTCCACTACGAGGGCGCGTTCAACAAGAACTCGCTCGGAGCCGTGTCAGAGGGCGCCGCGCGGGCGGCCGAGGTTGGCGGTAGCTGCCACGCGGTGGTAGTCA
>Ga0302181_10000718_pt1 | contig 26398 bp, 25 predicted proteins | sample I_Palsa_E3_3_FD_198786 | JGI IMG/M metagenome (GOLD analysis project Ga0302181, IMG submission 198786) | Peat permafrost microbial communities from Stordalen Mire near Abisko, Sweden - I_Palsa_E3_3 | ecosystem: Environmental > Terrestrial > Soil > Palsa > Peat permafrost | place: Sweden...
GTGTTGTTCGTTGTGCCCTGGTTCAGGCAGCGGAGGCGCAAGGCGAAGGCCTGAGTCGGCAGGCTCCCTGGTCGCGGAGGGTGGCCGGGGTCGTGGTTCGACCTCATGCTGAGGGTGAAGGTCTGTTCCGGCAATACCTATTGATAGACAGAATGGACACAAAGTGTCTAATCTGTAGGCAGATGACGCTGACGCTGCAGGATCCGCCCCCCGTCCTGGCCACCCCGGGTGTCGCGTACAGCGCCACCGAGGAGCGGATCCTCACCGCCGGGCTCGGGTTGATCGGCCGGCGCGGCGTGCGCCGGCTCGGGATGCGCGAGATCGCCGAGACGGCCGGCGTGTCGCGGGGCACCCTGTACCGCTACTTCCCCAGCAAGGACCACGTCCTGGGCGCGGCCGCGGCCTATGACGCGCAGCGATTCTCCGACGGGCTCGACGCCGTGCTGACGGCGGCCCGCTCGCCTGAAGAGCGCATCTCCGCCTTCATGGCCTACGCCTTCGACTTCATCCGCTCCCACCCCTGCCGCCCGCTCTTCGAGTCCGAGTCCGGATTCGTCATGAGCTATCTGCTGGACCACCTGCCGGCGTTGCGGGAGCAGCTTCTGTCGCGGCTCGGTGACGCCTTCGACAGGGTGCCCGTGGTGGCCGCCGGCACCCTCGGCAAGGAACAGCTGGCCGACGTCATCGTCCGCCTCTTCGCGTCGAGCTGGATCATCCCCGAGACGGACGACGCCTCGCTCGTGCAGTCAGTCAACCGCATCTTGCAGATCAGTTCGGAGGAGCCCAATGAGTGACACCGAGACCGAGTCCGAGACAGAAGAGTCCGAAGCCGGCTACGGAAGCTCCAACGCGTTAGCGGGCATGGACGCCGACATGGCGGCCAACCCGCAGCCGACCTTCAAGCTCCTGCGGGACGAGATGCCGGTGCTGTCCATCGACATCGGCTCCAACCCCGGGGTCATGCTCTCGCGCAAGGAGGACGTCGACTTCGCCCTGCGCCACACCGAGATCTTCTCGTCCAACGTGGATGCCGTCGACCTCAAGAACAAGCGGCCCATGATCCCCCTGCAGATCGACCCGCCGGAGCACAAGAAGTTCCGCAAGCTCCTGGACCCGATCTTCGCCCCGCGCAAGATGGCCGCCATGGACCAGGAGGTCTCGGACCTCGTCAACCATCTCATCGACGGCTTCATCGAGCGGGGCGAGGTGGACTTCGCCAAGGAGTTCTCCGTCCCGTTCCCCTCGGAGGTCTTTCTCACGCTCCTCGGCTTGCCGATGGACGAGCTGGACACGTTCCTCACCATGAAGGACGGCATCATCCGCCCCGAGCACGTGACGGGGACGGTCCAGGGGTCGGCCAAGGCCCAGGCGTACCAGCAGGAGATCGCCGATTCGGTCTACGAGTACTTCGACCACATCCTCGACGAGCGCGAGAAGGAGCCGAAGGACGACTTGCTCTCGCATTTCCTCGAGGCTGAGGTCGAGGGGGACCGCCTCACGCGGGAGGACATCCTCGACATCTGCTTCCTCTTCCTCATTGCCGGGCTCGACACCGTCACGGCGACGCTCGACTGCATGTTCGCCTTCCTGGCGGCGCACCCCGAGCACCGACGCCAGCTCGTCGAGAACCCCGACATCATCCCCAATGCCATCGAGGAGCTCCTGCGTTGGGAGACCCCGGTGATGATGGTGTCGCGCGTCGCAGTACAGGACACCGAGCTCGCCGGCTGTCCGGTGCACCAGGGCGATCACGCCATCGTCGTGATCGGTTCCGCCAACACGGACGAGGCCGAATTCCTCGACGCGCACGAGGTGCGCTTCGACCGTGAGGTCAACCGTCACATCGCTTTCGGAGGCGGCATTCACCGCTGCCTGGGTTCGCACCTGGCCCGCCTCGAGTTGCGGGTCGCGCTGCGGGAGTGGCACAAGCGGATTCCCGACTACGAGGTCGAAGCCGACCAGACGCTCGTCTACACGACGGGGATCCGCTCCATTGAGCATTTCCCATTGCGATTCACGGCGCGGGCGTAGCCGGGTCCGAGCTTCGCCTCCCGCCGTCGGCCACGTGCTCGGTCCAGCGGCCCTCGTGCCAGTAGCGCTGCTCGTGGCGGCCGGCCGGGTCGGGGTACCAGCCTGAGGGCGCCGCGCCACCGTCCGCGGCCGGGGAGGGTTGCGGCGTGCGCAGCCGGGCCGACCGGCTCAGCGCGGTCAACTCGACGACCAGCTGGTCCGCCTCTTCCAACCCACGGTCCCGGAACTCGGCTCGTGTCCGCTTCCCGGCCACGTCGACGTGCACGGTGGCGAGCCCGAGCGGTCGCTGCAGAGGACCCTGGACACGGCGAACGCTCTGCGTCTTCTCCAGCGGGACCCAGGTGGTCGCCCGGTTGAGCCGGCCCGTCACACAAACCGCGTGCGCGCTGTCGTGGCCGGCCGAGAGGAAGTGGTAGCTGAGGGGGGCTTTCAGCCGGGCCCGGCCCGGCGGTGCCGTGCGCTCGGGGTCGGGCGCGCCCAGCAGCCGGGCGAGCAGGTGCCAGGAGTCCTGCTGGGATCCCACCGGCAATATCGCCTTGCGCACCACGCCGGTGCCCTCACCGCGCTGGTTGCGTGAGGTGGCGCCGGCCACGTCCACCTCCAGGCGGCACCACCCGAACGGGCGCCAGAGCAACGGCTCCACCTGGCGGACGGCCTGGATCCTGCCGTAGGGAACCGTCTCGGAGATGGTCTGCAGCAGGCCGCGCCGGATGCGCACCCCCTCGGGTGCCTCCACCGCGATGAAGGCGTACTGGCCCGACAGCCGCCGCCAGATCACGCTGGCGGCACTGAGGAGGTACACGGCCAGGACTCCCGCCGCGGCCGCCGCGGTCTTCGGCTCGAACTGATCGAGCACCGCCAGCACGGCCACCGTGCCGATCACGACGATCGTGACGAGCGACAGGAAGACGGACGCCAGGAGGCGGCCGGTGTCCACGCTGGCCATCGGGAGTCCGGTATTGCTCGAGACGGCCGCCTCGGTGTCGATGTGTCCGGCCAGCAACACCAGGCGGAGCTCGGCCGCTTGCGCTTCGGACAGGTAGGCCAGCTTGCCGTCGGTCGAGCCCGACCCGGCCAGCCGGATGCGGAGTTCGGACACACCGAGCAGTCGGGCGAGGAAGGGGCGCACGATGTCCACGGCCTGAATGCGGGCCAGTGGCAACCGGCGCGAGTCCTTCCGGATCAGGCCGGTCTCAATGCGCAAGGTGCCGGCCTCAATGCGCCACCGGGTCACCATCCAGTGGATGTAGCCGTAGACGGCGGAGATCAGGGTGATGGCGATCAGGTAATCGGTCTCGACCGTCCCGTTCTCGGCCTTCGAGTGGATGTTCGAGACGACCAGGAGGAGGACGAGGGCAGGAGCCAGCCGGCCGACGCGGGCGATCGGGGTGAGCGGGTGGAGTCGGTTCCAGCCTTCGTCGGGTGCGGGCGCATCAGGACCGGCGTCGGTCACATGCCGGCCGCCATCGATTCGCCCAGCTCGGTCAGCCGGTCTCTGAGCCGGGCCGCCTCTGCTTGCTCCAACCCGGGGATGCGGGCGTCGCTGGCCGCCGCCGCCGTGTGGAGCTTGACCGTGGACAACTTGAAGAGACGCTCAACCGGTCCTGCGGTCACCTCGACGAACTGCATCCTCCCATAGGGCACGACGGAGAGCCGCTGCACCATGACGCCACGGGCGACGATGAGGTCTTCGTTGCGTTCCAGATACCGCCAGGCCCGGAAGCGACGGCGGAGGAAGAAGGAAACGGTGGCACCCAGCGCCACCATGACCACCACGCTGATGGCGCCGGCCAGCGCGCCTGCCACGGCCCAGAACACCAGTCCGAAGAGCGCGGCCAAGAGCACCGAGATCGTCACGGCCTCGGCGCGCCGCATCCGCCAGAGACCCGGTGAAGGGCGAAGCCAGGGCTGATCATCACCCGTGGTCACAGCTACGACGATAAGGGAACCCTCCGACCTAAGGTGGCGATTGTGACCCAGTTGCGCACGTCTTCGACAAGAAAACTGGCCATGGCGCTGGAGCCGGTGGCCGGTCAGGTGTACTTCTCCCCCGAGTGCCATGCCGCCTACGCCGCGCTCGGTTTCTCGCCCAGCCCGGGCTCGCTTCCGAACGGCGTGCAGTTCCCCGACGGGGCCGCCTACTTCACGAGTCGCGGTTCGGTCATGGGTCAGGTACCGGGCGAGGTTGTCGCCGCCGCCTTCGCCGTCTTCAACCCCGAGGCGGTGGTGCCCGCTGTCGGGTTCGGTTGGAGCAAGGTCGATGCCGCCACCATCTGTGCGGCGCGCTCGAAAGGTGCGGTCGATCAACTGGTGCGGGTCCTGGGTCCCCAGCCCGAGGGACTGGCGAGAGCCACCGCACTCTTGGCGACGGCGGTGGACCCGCTACGCCCCGAGGGCAAGCCGCTCTTTGCCGGGTTGCGCAGTCTCGGACTGCCCGGCGATCCGGTGGGCGACATGTGGAGGCTCGCGGACCAACTGCGCGAATACCGCGGTGACGCCCATACGGCGGCCTGGACGTCTGCCGGCCTCGACGCCACCGAGGTCGGGCTGCTCACCGAGTTGTACTGGGGTCTCCCCATGCGCACCTACATCCGCACCCGGGCCTGGTCGGACGCGCAGCTCGACGCGGCCGAGGCCCGGCTCACGGCGCGGGGCCTGATCGCCGACGGTGCCTTCACGGCCGAAGGACGGGCTTTGCGCGAGGCGGTCGAGGTGGCGACCGACGCCCAGTGCGTGGTGGTGCTCGACGCGCTGGGGGACGGGCTCGACGAGCTGCTCGCCCTTCTCACCCCGTGGGGGCAGGCCCTGCGGGACGCCGGGGGATATCCGCCTCAGGGCCCACACGACCTGGCCCCGGTTCGTTGAACGTCAGCAGCGCGTCAGTACAGCGGTGACCACGACGCGCTGCGCAGCAGCCGGCTCTCCCAGCGGTCCCGCACTTCCAGGGCATCGTGCAACCACGTCCCCGGAGCGGACGCCTCGGGCGGGAGGTCGTGGCCCAGCATCCACATGACGGCCTTGGTGTTGACCACCCGCTGCCACAGGATCACCTCGGTCGTCGCGTGGGTCCCGAAGACAGGTTGGAAGGCGGCCTCGAGCTCGATCATGCCGATGCCCTCCTCCTTCTGGCTGCTGAGCGTGTGGTCGTAGAGCGTGCCCGCCTTGGCGATATAGGCCTGCAGCCCGCCGGCGTAGGGCCAGGCAGTGTCCTCCATGAAGAGGGAGTTCTTGTGGGTCTCGCCCTTGACCGGCACTGTGCCGAAATCGATTTCCTGCAGCGGCGACCACGGCACCGGCCGGACGATCTTGGCCGCGCATCCGTGCCGCATGGCGTCGACCTCCGACGACCAGTCGGCCAGGTCGCCGACGCGCACCCGCTCGGCCAGCTCGTCCCAGGCCGCCGCGTCGCGACAGCCGGTGATAGTGACGACCGTGTACGCCTGCCCGCTGCCGTGGGCCAGCCGTAGGTACCACAGCAGCCTGCTCCCGTCCGATCCGGCCAGCGCCGGGATGAGCTCGTCCCGGTAGGCCGCGTCGAACGCGTCCTCCTTGGCGCCGGCGACGCGGTGCACCTCATGCAGCAACAGCACGGTGGATCCCCCCTTTGCGGTCCTGCTCAGCGAGTGGTGGCGATGCCGCCGTCCACCGGGATGATGGCCCCTGTGAGGTAGGCCCCGGCCCGTGAGGACAGGTAGATCGCCGCCCCGGCGATGTCGTCGGGCCGGCCGATACGCCGCAGGGGCGCGTTGGCAGCGATCTGTTCGCCGAAGGCCTCCAGCGTGGCCGCCATCATCTTGGACTCGAAGGGACCCGGCGCGATGGCGTTCACCGTGATGGTGGGGGCGAGCCGCTTGGCCAGGTGCCGGGTCAATTGGTGCACCGCCGCCTTCGACGCCGAGTACGAGTACGTCTCGAGTGTCGGCACCTGTATCCCGTCGATCGACCCGATGTTGATGACGCGGGCCGGCTCATCCACCGACCCCGCCTTCTGCAGCAACGGCACCAGGAATTTGGTGAGATGAAACACGCCCTTGACGTTGAGCGCGAGCACGCGTTCGAACGCCGCCTCGTCGAAGCCCTCGAGCGGGGCGCCCCAGGTGGCGCCGGCGTTGTTCACCAGGACGTCCAGCGAGTCCTCGCGCGCCGCCAGCTCCTCGGCCAGGCGCCGGCACTCGGCCTCGGTGGAGAGGTCGGCGGGGATCCCGATGCACGTGCCCTTTTGCGAGAGCTCTGCCGCCACCTCCGCCACCACGTCGGCCTTGCGCGACGAGATGTACACCTTCACGCCGCCGTCCACGAAGCCCTCGGCGATCATGCGGCCGATGCCCCGGCTGCCGCCGGTGACCAGTGCCGTCTTGCCGGCCACGTCGAAGAGGTTGGAGGCTGTCATCGACCCAGTGTGCCCGGCGCGCTCACGTCGTGGCCAATGCCAGTGCGCCGCGCGCCAGGACACCGGCGCCCACGCGCAGAGACTCGTCCTCGACGAGGAAGCTGGGGCTGTGGTGCATCCCGCTCGTGCCGTCGGCGGCACCGCCGCCGACGAAGAAATAGCAGCCGGGCAGGTGCCGCAGGAACTCGCTGACGTCGTCGCTGGGGGAGACCGCAGGCATGCGGAACACCTGGTCGGGCCCGAGGATGACGGCCGCCTCCGCTTCCACCACGGCGGTGGCCTCGGCGTCGTTGACCACGGCCCGGGTGTGCTCGGGCACCTCGAGCTCCACGTGGACACCCTGGTCGTCGCTCACCTGGTCACACAGGTCCTGCAGCCGCACCAGGGCCTCCTCGTGCTGGGCCTCGGTGAAAGTGCGCAGCGTGCCCGTGACCCGGGCCGAGGTCGGCACCACGTTGACCGCCGTGCCGGCGTGGATCGTGCCGGCGCTGCACACGCAGTCGGCCTCCTCGTAGCGCAGACCCGCAGCCACGTCGCCCAGACGGCTCACCAGTTCCGCCGTGGCCCTAATGACGTCGCCCTGCGCCGAGGGCATGGCTCCGTGGCCACCCGGCCCGGTCAGCGTGATACGCAACGAGTTGGCCTCGGACATGGCGATCCCGGCGCGCAGGGCGACGAAGCCCGTGGGCAGTTGGGAGGTGACGTGAAACCCCACCAGGCGCGCGCCCTCCATGACGGTCAGCGCCCCGCGCTCGAGCATCGCCTTGGCCCCGCACAGCGCCTCCTCGGCCGGTTGGAAGAGGAAGATGTAGCGGCCCGGCAGGTCGTCGCGGCGGGTCGCCAGCAACGAGGCCGCGCCCAACATGGAGGCCACGTGGACGTCGTGGCCGCAGGCGTGCATGACGCCCTCGACCTCGGAGTGGACGGTGCGGGCCTCGTCCTCCTGGACGGGCAGGCCGTCGATGTCGCCCCGCAGGACGACGCTGCCCCCGGGCCGGCCGCCCTCCATGGTGAAGATGCCGCCGGTCTCGGTGGTGCGAAGCGTCTCGGGAATGCCCAGCGATGCCATGTGGTCGCGGATCACGGTCGTCGTCTGGTGCTCGGCGAAGGCGAGTTCGGGCCGGCGGTGCAGCGCGTGCCGCTTGTCGACCATGTCGTCGAACACGACATCGGCCGGGGCCGGGCCGAACAGGTCGATCACGTCACCGGCTCAGCAGGTCGCGTGCGATGTGGGTGACCTGGATCTCGTCCGTGCCGGCGTAGATCTGGAAGACCTTGGCGTCACGGGCCAGCTGCTCAACCCGGAACTCGGACATGTACCCGTTGCCGCCGAAGAGCTGCACCGCCTCCATCGCCACCTCCGACGCGGCCTGGGCCGAGTACAGCTTCATGGCCGAGGCCTCGGCCAGGGTGAGGCTCTTGCCGGCGCCGCTCAGTTCGATGTGGCGGAAGACCAGGTTCTCGACGTTCAGGCGGGCCACCTCCATGCGGGCCAGCTTGAGCTGAATGAGCTGGAACTCGGCGATGGGCCGCTCCCACAGGAGGCGATCCTTGGCGTACTGGACGGAGAGCTTGAGGCACTCTTCGATCAGGCCGAGCGACATGGCGGCCACGCCCGCCCGCTCGGTGGTGAAATTGCCCTTGGCGCTCTCGCGGCCCTCGTTGCCGCCCTTGCCCTCGGTCTCCCCCAGCAGCCGGTCCTTGCCGACCCGCACGTCGGTGAGGAAGAGCTCGCCCGTGGGCGACGAGTGCAGGCCCATTTTGCGGAAGGGCTTGGACTGCTGCAGCCCGGGCATGCCGGTGTCGAGGATGAAGGTCAGGACGGGGCGCTGGCGCAGCGGCGTGTCGCTGCCGTCGTCGAGCTTGGCGTAGAACACGATGGTGTCGGCGTAAGGACCGTTGGTGATGAAGGTCTTGTTCCCGTTGAGCACGTACTCGTCGCCGTCGCGCAGGGCCGACGACTTCATGCCCCCGAGAGCGTCCGAACCCGAGTCGGGCTCGGTGATGGCCCAGGCGCCGATTTTGTCCAGCGTCATGAGGTCGAGTCCCCAGCGTTCCATCTGGGCCGGGGTGCCCCCCTTCATGATGGTGCCCCCGGCCAGGCCGGTGCTCACGCCGAGCGCCGTCACGATGCCGGGGCAGTAATGGCACAGCTCGATGATGGGGATCAGCGTCAAGGCCGCGTTGCCGCCGCCCTCGGATCGCTCGGGCGCCGCCGCGCCCGACGTCTTGCGCTCGAGCGCCCGCTTGAAGGAGTCCCGCGCCAACGCGTCGAGGCCGAAGGTGCGGTACAGCTTGCGGATCACCTCGTAGGGCGGCGTGTCCCCGTGCTCGAGCTCCTCGACGTTCGGCTTGACCTCTTCGTCGACGAATCGCCGCACGGCGTCGCGGATCGCCAGCTGCTCATCGGACCACTCGAACATGACGTGCCTCCCTGCGGCCTCGACCCCCGCCGCCGCCGACCCTATCGGTCGGACTCAGGCGTCGGCGATCTTGCGCAGCGTGTTGGCGTCGGTGTGGACCACCTCATCGGCCACCCGGGCGTGCTTGATCACCGTCGTCTCGGTGTAGGTGAACTCGTCCTCCACGCTGGTGTCGATCGTCACCTCGTAGCGGATGGCCTGGGCGTTCTTGTCCAGCCAGTTGTTGGAGAGGATGCCGTAGGTCCGGCTGCCGACGTCGGCGTGCAGGGTGTACTTCGTGTCGTCGGCCCCGACCACGGCACCGGCCACGATGGCCGATCCGCGCGGAATCAGGAAGCAGCGGACGACCTCGCTGTCGCGGGCGTCCCACATCCAATAGCCGACTTCGGTGTGGAACGGGTTCTCTTCTTCGCCCCGCCAGGCCGCCATGCGGTAGTCGAGGCCGTAGAGCACCTGGCTCCCGTTCTCCACCGGCCCGAAGGGCTTGAACTCGACGTGCTCCCGGTACGGGGTGAGCCCGACCTTCCCGTCCTGGTTGGCGTAGGCGACGTCCTCGCCCTTCTCGCCCTCCCAGATGCCTGCCAGCCGGGCCAGCGGGCCCCATTCAGGTCCTGCGCTCAACGTGCGTCCTCCTCGTTGCCGTGTCGGTCGGGCTCACTCTACGTCGGGTGCCACGACCGCTTCCGAGCTCGGGGACGTGCCCTGTGTCGGCTCAGGCTCTGGACGGGAGGTCGAGCAGGGTAGGGGGCTCCTCCTCCGCCGGCATGGGCGGCTTTGGCGCCCGCGGGGTGCGGGCCCGGGTGCGGGACCCCTCGGCGTGCCGCTGGGTCAGCGAGACGAGGATGCGGCTCGCCACCAGGAGCAGCAACACCATGACCACCAGGATCAGGGCGGCGTCGTAGGCCAGGTAGTGGTACGAGACCTGCGACGAGTCGTAGAACGAGAACACGACATAGGTGAGGTAGGGGAAGGAGGCGTGCGTCACGGAGTGGGGGATCTTGTTGGCGAAGTTCGCCGTGTAGATGAGCGGTGCCGTCTCGCCGCCGGCGATGGCGAGCGCCAGGAGGAGACCGGTGACGATGCCGGGCAGCGCGGTCTTCAGGACGACTTTGCGCAGCGAATAGCCCATCGACATTCCCAGGGCTTCGGCACCCTCGCGATAGCCGGTGGGCACCTGGCGCAACGAGTTCTCGGTCGTCTTGGCGATGTAGGGCACGACCATGACGGACAGGATGATGACGGCCGCCAGGTATGAGAAGCCCCAGTGGAAGTAGAGGACCAGTGCGGCGTAGCCGACGTAGCCGAGCACAATGGAGGGGAAGCCCGACAGGATGTCCGAGGCCGTGCGCAGCACGCCGCCGCTCTCTTTGCCGTTCTTCTTGATCTTGGCCATCTCGGACAGATGGATCCCCGCCAGCACCCCGACCGTGCCGGCCAGGATCAGGACGCCCGCCATGAGGAGCAGGGTGCCGAGGATCTGGTCCCGCAAACCGCCGCCGGCGGCGGTGAGCGGTGTCCACAGCACGTCCCAGCGCCAGTGGCCGAGCGCCCGGAACAGGACGCCGAGGAGGATCCACACCGCCGGGGCGATGATGAGGACGAGCGAGGCGTAGGTGAAGACTCGGAACCCTCCGGAGGAGATGCGCCGCCGGCGTGTTGTCGCCCCACCTGCGAGGGACGTGTTCGTCGTCATGCGCCACTCCCCACGGGGCCCCCGGACCGGCTGGTCCGGGAGATGATGGCCCGCGCCGCCAGGTTCACGACGACCGAGATCACGGCCAGCACCAGGGCCAACTCGGCCAGGGTGGCCACGGCGAACCCGGTGCCGTCGGCCTGCGCGCCGTCGAGCTGGGTCAGAATGGTGGCGGCGATGGTGCCGAAGGGCTGGTAGATGTTGGGCGCGAGGCGCAGCGAGGCGCCACCGACGAGCACCACGGCGATGGTCTCGCCCAGGGCGCGGCCCAATCCGAGCACGGTGCCGCCGATGATGCCCGACCGCACCCAGGGCAACGTAATGCGGTTGGCGACTTCCCAGTGCGTCATGCCCAGTGCCTCGCCGCCCTCCTTCGGGAGCGTCGGCACCTGCACGAAGAGCTCGCGCGTCGTGGAGGTGATGATGGGGATGATCATCATCCCGAGCACGAGCCCTGCCGTCAGCAGCCCCTCGCCGCTCCCGACGGGTTGGCGGAAGTAGCTGAACGGCTCGACGTTGGGGAGACCGCTCGCGATGCTCGCCACTATCGGGTAGATGTTCTTGGCCAGCCAGGGACCGAAGGTCAGCAGGCCCCACAGGCCGATGACCACGGAGGGGATCCCGGCGAGGATCTCAATCGCGTACCCCAAGGGACGCGAGATCCACCCCGGCATCCGCTCGGTGAGGGCGAAGGCGGCGCCGATGGAGAGCGGCACGGCCACGACGATGGCGATGAAGGACGATTGCAGGGTGCCCGCGATGATGGGCCAGGCACCGAACTGGGCCCCGGAGGCGTGGGCGACGCCGTGGGTGTAGACGGTGGCGCCGTAGCTGTCGCCGTAGGTCCAGTTCTTGCCGTAGAGGAAGTACCAGCCGTTGACGCGGATGGCCGGCCACGCCTTGAGGGCGAGGACGGTGATGGCGAAGACCAGCGCCACCAGCGGGAGAATGACAGCCACCCGGGCGCTCCAACGCCAGCCCTTTTCCTCGTTGGCCCGGAGCGCGTCCCCTACTCGGCGGAACAGCGAGTCCCTCGGCGCGCTGCGTCCGGGTGGTGTGGCGGGGACATCCCCCCCCACACCACCGACGGACGTCATTACGAAATGCTCAGGATCTGCTTCACCGACTGCGCCTCGACCTTCGACGGCAGCGGTTGGAAGTTGACCTGGGCCAGGTACGACGTCGCTGCGCCGTCCTTCGGGTTGATCGCCCACTCCAGGAGCGAGCGGATGCTCTTGGCCGACGAGCTGCTCGACTGGTGCGTCGAGACGATGGCGTACTCGTAGTTGACGATCGGGTAGCCACCCGAGGCCGGGCCGTAAATCAGCGAGATCGTCCCGTTGGCCGGCGTCTTCTTCACGAAGGAGGCCGCCTCGGCCGCGATGGACGCCGCCGTGGGCACCTCGTACTGGCCCTTGGCATTCTGCAACGAGGCGTAGCCGAGGCCGGCCTGCAGGGCCTGGGTCAGGTAGCTGATGCCGACGTAGGCGATGCAGCCCGGCGTGGCCTTGCAGCCCGCCACCATGCCCGAGTTCCCGTCCTCACCGAGGGCGCCGGGCGCAGCCGGCCACGGCACCGTCGTGTTGTAGGCGATCTTGCTGCCCCAGCCCGACGGGTCGGTCTTCGACAGGAATTGCGTGAAGAGGAAGGTGTCACCGCTGCTGTCGGACCGGTGCAAGGTCACGATCGGGATGCTCGGCAGGGTGACGCCCGGGTTCAGGCTCGCGATCTGCGACGCGTTCCACGTGGTGATCTGGCCCTGGTAGATGGCCGAGAGCACCTTGCCGGTCAGCTTCAGGTGCGAGAGAACGCCGGGAATGTTGTAGGTGATCATCTGCGACGAGATCGCCAGCGGGATGTTCTTCAGGTCGGGGGTCGCCGCCGTGACGCTCGGCGCCAGGTAGGCGTCGGAGGCACCGATTTCGATGGTGCCGTTCTCGGCGTCCGAGATCCCGGTGCCCGAGCCCGTTCCGGCCGTCTGCACCGTGACGCTCGGGTAGGTCTGGCTGTACCCGCCCGCCCACAGGTTGAAGAGCGGGTACAGCAGGGTGCTCCCCGTCTCTGTCACCGTGCCCGAGGCGGGCTTCTCCACGCCGCTGCTCGGGAGCTTGACGCTCGCCGACGCCGCCGTGCTGAGGACGACCGAACTCAGCGCGAGCCCGGCCGCCGCGACGGCGATCACTCCACGCCGCAGTCGCGTCGCTCTCATCAGTTTTGTCACGGGTTCTCTCCTTGTGATGGTGGTTTGGTTGGTGTTGCTCTGGTTGATCAGGTCGATGGGTGGCTTGTCTGCTGCAGTGGACTCGGCCCCCAGGGAGTCCGCCCCCGTTGCCGCCTACCCCATCCGTCCCGTCACGTAGCGCTCGGTGTCCGGATGCGACGGCCGGTTGAACAGGTCGTCGGTCGCTCCGTACTCGATGAGCGTCCCCTGGTAAAAGAACATCGTCTGCTGCGAGACCCGCATGGCCTGGCCGAGGTTGTGGGTCACCACGATCAGGGTGAGTGCGGGCGCCAGCGTCTTCAGCAGTGCCTCGATCGACTCCGTCGTGACAGGGTCGAGCGAGGAGGTCGGCTCGTCGAGCAGCAGCACCTCCGGCCCGACGGCGAGTGCGCGCGCCAGGCACAGCAGCTGCTGCTGCCCGCCCGACAGCCGGAAGGGCGAGTCGTTGAGGCGATCCTTGACGGCGTCCCACAGTCCGACCTCGGTGAGCCGGCGTTCGCACACCACGTCGAGCTGCTTGCCCTTGGCGATGCGGTGGGCTTTGACGCCGGCTACGACGTTGTCCTTGATCGACATCGGGAACGGGTTCGGCCGCTGGAACAACATGCCGACGCGACGGCGCAGCGTCAAGAGGTCGACGTGCGCCGCCCACAGGCTCTCGTCGTCGAGCGAGACGTCTCCTTGGCGCGTGAACCCGGGCACGCGGTCGTTCATCCGGTTGAGGGTGCGAAGGAACGTGGATTTCCCCGATCCCGTCGGCCCGATCAGCGATGTGATCGAACCTCTTTTCAGATCCACGTTCACGTCGCTCAACACGGTGCGACCGGAGAAGCCGAGCTTCAAGTCGATGGCGCTCATGACGCACTCGGGACGCGCTGCATCCGGATCGAGAGCTTGGAGCGCCCGGTCGACATCGGACTGCACAGCGGTCGTAACGGGATTGAGACTTGCCTGAGTGATGTCCCTGTCGGTCACTACCAGGGAACGTAGCGAGGCAAGGTGAACGCCAAGCAACAGGCGTGCAATCGCGAGATGAACACTTGGTGAGTTCCAGGTGCGAACGCTGAGTCGCGATTCAGCCTGCGACGCAGCCTGCGATTCAGCCTGTTTTTGCTCTCAGTTGTTCAACGCCCCAGTTGCTTGTGCCTGTGTGGTCAAAGTCTCCCGATGGGACTCCGTGATCGCCAGCACAATCCCGGGTGCCCAGGCGATGACAGCGAGACAGGCGAGCGCCGCCGGGACGGAGAACACGAGCGCGGTTCCGGTGGAGAACAACGCGGTGGCACCGGCCACGCCGCTCAGGCCGGCGGCGAGGAGCCAGGCGATCCACCAGTGCAGGACGCGTGGCCGGAACGGGTGCTCGGGAGGGAGGCAGTCACGCACGGCGACGTAGGGCATCCAGAGGTTGACGACAGGCACGAACCAACACCCGACGCCCCACGCCGGCGAGTAGTGCGATGGGAGGCCGAGGGCGCGGCCGGCTGATGCCGCCCGGTGTTGCCAAATGCAGGCGAATATCACCGCCACCACCGTGATCAACCCGACGAGGAGACCGATCGGCGTGAAGGAGTTGCTCTGCGCGTGGTACTGCGGCGGGGTGATGCCGTGCTGCGCGTCGACCCAGTCGATGCGGAACTGGTGACCGGCGGAGCGCAGTTGGTCGGCGTTCACCCGTTGCAACAGCAGGCTGACGAGGAAGTACACACCTGGGATCGCCACCGCGACGCGCGCCACCGGCACCATGCCGCTCTCTTTGTCCACCTGTTGCGTCGTGGTGAACGCGTTGAGACGTTCCGCCGCGACGGCCCAGGGCGCCACCTGCGATGCCGGTCCCTGCGGCGCCGCGGCGCCCGTCCACGGCGGCGGTGGCGGATGCTGGGGCAAAACGGTGGCTTCCGACCACGAGTAGCCGTCCCACCAGCGTTGTCCCGGGCCGCCGGCGGGGTCGTCGTACCAACCCGGGGGAGCGCCGGGGTAGCCGCTGTGGTCGCTCACCCGCCCATTCTCTCAAAACTGGGGGGTGGGTCAGGACACCCGCCCAGCTACAGCAGGATTTCGGCCATCTCCCCGAGCGCGGCAATATGCGCGTCCGTATCGGGGAGGCCGGCGTGCATCGTGTTGAGCGAAAGGTGCGTTGCGCCCGCCGCCTGCCAGCGCCGGGCGTGCTCGGCGATCCGGTCGTGGTCGCGCACGGAGTATTCGAGCCTTCCTTCGAACTCGAAGTTCGACAGGTCGCGCCCCGCCTCGGCGGCCCCTTCGCGTATGTGCTCGAGCGCGGTGTCGAGCCCGCCGCCCGGCCGGACCATGGGGAACCAGCCGTCGGCGATGCGCCCGACCCGGCGCAGCGCGGCCGGGGCATGCCCGCCGATCCAGATGGGAATCGGCCGTTGCAGCGGCGGCGGGGCCAACCCGGACGCTCGGATGTGGTGGTAGCGCCCGTCGACGGTGACGCTCCACTCTGTCCACAGGGCCCGCAAAACGGGGACCTGCTCTTCCAGAATTGCGGTCCGCTCCTCGAACGGCACGCCCAGCGCGTCGTACTCGAGCTTGTTCCAGCCGATGCCGAGCCCGAGCCGGAAGCGCCCGCCGCACAGCAGGTCGACCTCGGCCGCCTGCTTGGCCAAGAGCGCGGTCTGCCGTTGGGGGCCGATGAGGATGGAGGTGGCGAAGGCCAGATTCGTGCACGCGGCGAGATACGCGAACATCGTCAACGGCTCGCGGAACGTGTTGTCGATGGTGTAGGGCCCGCCGATGTCACCGAGTACCGCGATGTCGCCACCGAGGACGTGGTCGTAGGCGGCGAGGTGGGTGTACCCGAGTTCGTCGGCGGCCTGCCCGAGGGCGCGCACCGCACCGAGATCACCGCCCAGTTCGGTCTGGGGAAAGATCACACCGATATCCATGCGCCGCAGTCTGCCCCGTGTGGCCGCGCTGCCGCAGGCCCGGGAGACCCGGGCCAAGCGGAGACCCGGGCCAAGCGGAGACCCGGGCCAAGCGGAGACCCGGGCCAAGCGGAGACCCGGGCCGCGCCGGGACCCAGGCCGTGCCGGGACCGCCGACAGGTAACTTGAGCGGATGAGACTCCGCATCTTCGTGGAACCACAACAGGGCGCGTCCTACGAGCAGCAGGTGAAGATGGCGCAGGCCGCCGAAGCGGGCGGCTTCGACGCGTTCTTCCGCTCCGACCACTTCCTGGCCATGGGCGGGGACGGCCTGCCCGGGCCCACCGATGCGTGGCTGACGCTGGGGGGCATCGCCCGGGAAACCGACCGCATCCGGCTGGGCACCATGGTGACTTCGGCGACGTTCCGCTTGCCGGGACTGCTGGCCATTCAGGTGGCGCAGGTGGACGACATGAGCGGCGGCCGGGCCGAGCTCGGCCTCGGTGCCGGGTGGTACGACGCCGAGCATTCCGCCCACGGCGTGCCGTTCCAGCCCCTCGGCGAGCGCTTCGAGCGGTTGGAGGAGCAGCTCGCCATCCTCACGGGATTCTGGGACACGCCGATCGGCCAGACGTTCGACTTCGACGGGCGGCACTATCAATTGAAGGACAGCCCCGGTCTGCCCAAGCCGGTGCAGAAGCCGCATCCGCCGCTCATCGTCGGCGGCGGAGGGCCCAAGCGGACGCCCCGTCTCGCTGCCACCTTTGCCGACGAGTTCAACCTCCCGTTCTCGTCGCTGGCCGACACCGAGGCGCAGTTCGGCCGCGTGCGCGCCGCTGCGGCGGAGAGGGACCGCGACCCCGCGACGCTGCGCCTCTCGGCCGCGCAGACCGTGTGCTGCGGCACCAACGACGCCGAGGTGGAGCGCCGCGCCGCCAACATAGGCCGCAAGGCGGACGAGCTCCGCGCCAATGCGGTGGCCGGCACGCCCGACGAGGTCGTGGCGCGGCTGCAGGAGTTCGGCGGCATCGGTGCCGACTCCGTCTATCTGCAGGTGCTCGATCTCGAGGACCTCGACCACGTGGCGCTGCTCTCCGAGGAAGTGCTCCCGCGGCTCTCCTGACCAGCGTGACTGCGGGTCCGGGCCCGGTGGCCCGGCGCCCCGATCGGCCGGGCCGGTCGCTCGGTACGCTTGCGGCAGGCCGGAGAGGCCGTTTCTGAGCCGCTCGGGAGCCAGGAAAGAGAGCGGCGCCCTGGGGAGGGTGACAGCCATGACCATCACGAGCCGGGGGGCGGTGGCCCCGACCGGTGATCGGGCCGGGACGGGCGACGGCACACCGGCGGAAGGCGCCCCGCTCGACGCGGCCGCGCTGAGTGCGATCGTCGACGAGGTCGCCGACCATGCCGTCACGTGGGCCAAGACCGGTGCGGCGGCCCGCGCCGACCTGCTGCAGCAGGTCATCACCGACACGATGGCGGTCGAGGACGACTGGCTCGCCGCCGCCTGCGGGGCCAAGGGGCTGACGCCGGGCACGACCGAGGCGGGTGAGGAGTTGTTCACCGGCGTGGGGACGTTCGTGCGCACGGCCCGCCTCTTGCGTGATGCCTTGCGCGATATCGCCAAGGACGGCAAGCCGGCCTTCGCCGGGCCGGTGCGCGAAGCGGCGGACGGGCGGCTGCGGGTCCAGGTCTTTCCGGCCGGCGCCTTCGACCGCATCACGTTCCCCCAGACGACCGCCGAGATCTACATGCAGCCCGGCGTCACCCGGGAGAGCCTCGTCGCCGGGCAGGCCGCCGCCTACGCCGATCCGCTCGCCCACGCCGGCACCGCGCTCGTCCTGGCCGCGGGCAACGTGGCTTCGCTCGGTCCGCGCGACGTGCTGTCAAAGCTCTTCGTCGAAGGCAAGGTCGTCGTGATGAAGGCCAACCCGGTCAACGACTACCTGGTCACCTACTGGTCCCGGTCCCTCGCCGCGTTGATTGACGCCGGCGTGCTGCGCATCGTCCGTGGTGGCGCCGCGGTCGGGGAGCACCTGACCGGGCACGCCCGCATCGACGAGGTGCACATCACGGGCTCGGACAAGACGTACGACGCCGTCGTCTTCGGCACCGGTCCGGAGGGCGCCCGCCGTAAGGAGGCGGACGAGCCCGCGCTGCACAAGCGGGTGACGGCCGAGTTGGGCAACGTCTCGCCGGTGATCGTCGTGCCGGGGAAGTGGTCGACCGCCGAGCTGCTTTACCAGGCTGAGCACGTAGCGACCATGTTGGTGAACAACGCGGGCTTCAACTGTGTCTCGGCCCGCCTCGTCGTCACGCACGCCGCCTGGTCCCAGCGCGAGGCGTTTCTCGGTGCGTTGACCCAGACCCTCGCCGGCCTGACCACCCGTCGGGCCTACTACCCGGGCGCGGACGACCGGCGCGCCGCCTTCACCGCCGCCCATCCCGACGCCGAGGAGTACGGCAGCGGGCCGGACGATGCGCTCCCCTGGACGTTCATCCGCGGCGTCCCCCCGGGGCAGACCGGGGACATCTGTTTCAACGTGGAGTCCTTCTTCGGGCAGGTGGCCGAGACGGCTCTGACCGCCCCTTCGCCGGCGGCCTTCGTCGACGCCGCCACGGCCTTCTGCAACGACGTCGTCTGGGGCACCCTGGGGGCCACCATCCTCGTGAGCCCTTCCTCCCTCAAGGACGAGAGCGTGGCCGACAGCGTCGACCGGGCCGTGGCCGGGCTGCGCTACGGGTCCATCGGCGTGAACGTGTGGCACGCCCTGTCGTTCGCCATGGGTTCGACCTCCTGGGGCGCATACCCTGGGCACGCCCGCACCGACATCCAGTCGGGCACCGGCGTGGTCGGCAACGCCGCCATGTTCGCCCACCCCCAGAAGTCGGTCGTGCGCGGACCGTTCCGGTCCCGTCCCAAGCCCCCGTGGTTCGCGACGGCCGCCGATTCCTACGACGTCATGCGGAGATTCGTTTCCTTCGAAGCCGAGCCGTCGGCGGCGAAGATCCCTGCATTGTTGCTCGCTGCCATGCGGAGCTGACCGCCGCCGTCGGCCAGCACTCCTACATGGTCTTGGCGCGCAGTTGCGGCACCGCGTAGGGCGCGGCGGCGACGGCCGCCGCGATGAGCCCGAGGACGGCGCCGAAGCCCCAGCCGACGCCCGAACCGCCGGGCTTGTCGATAAAGGCGATTACCACGAGGACCAGGTTGACGATGGTCGCGCTCATCATGACCGTCAGGTGAGGGACATCTTGCGTGATGGGGAGCTTGTCCCAACCAGCTCGCAACACGAGGTAGGCGACGATCACGATGCTGAGGATCAGGCTGAGGTACATCCAGCCGTGCCACAGGCCGTTGACGGATTGGCTGGCGAAGCCGAACGAAACGGTGAACCACGGAAGGAAGAGGCTGATGAACAAGAGGATCGTCGCCACGCCGGCGATCTCGTCGGCCCGCGACCAGCGGGCCACGTCGAACTTGTAGGGAGGCCGCGAGGAGCCCGCCGCAGCCGGCGGTGTGGTGGCCGCAGCGGCAGCGTCCGGGACGGAAGCTTCTTGGGAGGGAGCTCCTTGGGCGGCCGCCGGAGCGGGGTGCAACGCGGTGCCACAGCTGGGGCAGTAGCCAGCGTTGTCCGCTGCCTCGTTCTGACATTGCGGGCAGGTCTGCGGCATCACGGTCCTCCATCACTCGGGCGACGGAAGTCGGCATACCCCACCGGACTTCCGATCAGAGCCTTGTTCCCGCTCCTGAGTGTACGGGGGTGTTAGCTCTCTGACGAGGGATTTCTCGCCCAATTGAGGGTGCGCCGCCGTGCTACGTCCGGCTGTGCCGGCTGGGGTGGAGGAGCGTGAGCCTGGCCACGGTGTCGCCCCCGACGGCGAGACAGCGGGAGGCCGACGGGCAGGTCACCGCGGTCAGCGGGATGGGGACATACGACGTCGGAGAGCTCCGGAAGGTGAGTCCGGCATCCGTGCTCTCGGCGACGCCGCCGGCACCCACGGCAGGGTTGCCCACCCATGTGGTTCCCACCATGGCGCATTGATCCTCCGAAGGACACGCCAGTCCGTAGACGTCGTCGACGGGGAGGGTCCCGGTCGATGGCGTCCACGTGTGCCCCCCGTCGGCGCTGTGGAGGAGCGCACCTTGGGCCGGGACCACGTCACTGACCGTCGTCCCGGTCGTGCCCGCGGCGAGACAGTCCGACGCGGTGAGGCAGGCCGTGCTCTGCAACACACCTGTCCCCGCAGGCACCGAGGCCAGCGCCCACGTCTGCCCTCCGTCCGCGCTCACCGCCACCGCTCCTTGTCCATGGCCGCTGGTCGTCGGGACATAGCCGGCGTCAATGCAGGTGCCGCCGGCTATGCACGTGATGTCGTTCCCCGGCAGGAAGCCCGCCGGCAGGTCGCCTTCCTGCTGCCAGCTCTGACCGAAGTCGGCGCTGTGGGCGGACCACGTCGAGATGCCGTCGCTCACGGTGGCTGTGCAGTCGACCGGGCTCGCACACGTGACGCTCGAGACGACGAGCGCGTTCTGCGGCGACACCGCAGGGGACCAGGTCGCGCCGGCGTCGCTCGTCGTGACCACGACACCACCGCCCGGGAGTGAGGAGCCGTTGGAGCCGACCGCCATGCACTCCATGGCGGTCGGGCAGGACACCCCGCTCAGCTGAGGAGTGCTTCCATCGGTCACCCGCTGGGCCTTCCAGGTGACGCCGCCGTTCGTGGTGGCGTCGATCACCGTGGCGCCGCTCGCGGAGGCGGGGTTCGGTCCGACGACCCCCACCGCCCAGCAGCGCCGGGCCGTGCCACACGACAGCGCTCCGAGCTCGCTCGTGCCGCTGGGAGCCGGCTGACCCACCGCCAGGGCGGTGCCCTTGGACTCTCCGAGGACGCGCGTCACCTTCTTCGAACCCGGGTGTCCGGAAAGCACGCAGCCCGACGCGGTGAGAGCCACGGCAGCGAGGATCAGGATCAGGCCGCCACTGCGTCGCCAGACACGCCTGTGGTGAAACACGGGTCGTGGAAGCACGCAGGACGAGAATAGCGGTGGGGGCCACATTCCCAAGGTCACCGTTGGCTACCCTCGCCTCGGTGGATTGGGTCGACCTGCTGATCATCGGGCTGATGCTGCTGGCCGCCGTCCAGGGGCTCCGGCTCGGGGCCCTCGTTCTGCTCCTGACCTTCGGCGGGTTCTTTGTGGGGTTCTTCCTGGGGACCGTCGTCTGGGTTCCGCTCCTCCGGAGCGCACACGGAGACGACATCACGCGCTCTGTCCTCGTCGTGTCGCTGGTCCTGTTCACCGCCTGTTCCCTGGGGTACGCCGGCCACATCATCGGGACGTGGAGCAACGCCACGGTCCGCCGGCACCACCTGGCCAACGTCGATGCCGGGCTGGGCGTCGGGGTGGCCGTGCTGGTGCTCCTCCTCTCCGTCTGGATCGTGGCCGCCGTGGTCGGGTCCCCCAATAGCCGGTTCACGTCGCTGGACGCCGCCGTGGCCCGGTCGGACATCCTCCACTCCATCGACGGGGTGCTGCCCCAGGCACCGTCCATCTTCAACGACCTGCAGACGTTCCTGAACGATCAGGGCTTCCCGCAGGTCTTCTCCACGCTCACCCCGCCTTCGACCCCCGCCGTCTCGACACCCACCAGTGCCGAGACGAAGGCGCTCGCCGACCCGGCCATCTTCTCGACGGTCAAGGTTCTCGGCACGGCGTGCACCAGCGTGCAGGAGGGTTCGGGCTTCGTGGTCGGTCCGGGGTTGGTGGCCACCAACGCCCACGTCGTGGCGGGAGAGAGCAGCGGCAACACGCAGGTGTTGCTCGGGAGCAGCGCGTACAACGCCACACCGGTGCTGTTCGACCCCGATTTCGACTTGGCCATACTCCGGACCGACGCTCCCCTCGGTCCCGCCCTCGCCATCAGTGCGAACCTGGTCCCGCGGGGGACGCAGGCGGCGATACTCGGCTATCCCGAGGACGGGGGTCTGACCGTTGGATCAGCCGGCGTGACGGAGGAGGTCACGGCCATCGGCAAGGACATCTACAACAACGGCTCGGTGACCAGAGGCGTCTACGCACTCGATGCGAGCGTGCTCCCGGGCAATTCGGGCGGCCCGCTGCTCGGAGCGGGCGGCCAGGTCATCGGCGTCGTGTTCTCCCGATCCACCGTCTACCAGGACGTCGGCTACGCCCTCACGTCGCCCGGAGTCCTGACGCGGGTACAAGAAGCGGAGCGGCACCATTCCGCCGTCGGCACCGGGCCGTGCATCTCGGGCTGAACGGCACGCAAGAATGAGCCCATGAGCCAGCGCATCGAGGATTACGCCGTCATCGGAGATCTCCACTCGGCGGCCCTGGTGGGCCTCGACGGCTCCATCGACTGGTTGTGCCTGCCGCATTTCGACTCCCCGTCGTGCTTCGCCCGGTTGCTCGGCACGGAGGACCACGGTTTCTGGAGGATCGCGCCGGCCGGGGGGCCGTCGGAGATCCTGGCCACGCGGCGCTGGTATCGGCCCAACACGTTGGTGGTCGAGACCGAATACGACACCGCGACAGGGACGGTGCGCGTCACCGACTGTATGCCGGTGCGGGAGGGCCACCCGCACCTGGTGCGCGCCGTCGAGGGTGTCAGCGGCACTGTCGAGATGCGCATGGAACTCGCCGTGCGCTTCGACTATGGCGAAGTCGTCCCCTGGGTCAGCTCGAGCGACGGGTTGACCCGGCTGACCGCCGGTCCGGATTCGGTGGCACTCTGGCACCGGGTCGACGCGGTGGGGAAGGACCTGCAGACCGTCGCTGACTTCACGGTCAACGCGAACCAGCGCCTTCCTTTCACTCTGGTGTGGTATCCCTCGAACGAGGAGCCCCCGCCCCCGCTCGACAGCTACTACGCGGTGCACCTCACCGAGGCGTACTGGACCGAGTGGGCGGCGCAGTGTGGCTACGAGGGTCCGTACAAGGACGCCGTGCTGCGTTCCCTCATCACCCTGAAGGCCCTGACCTACAACCCCACGGGCGGCATCGTGGCGGCGGCCACGACCTCACTTCCCGAGGCGCTCGGTGGCAACCGCAACTGGGACTATCGCTACTGCTGGCTCCGTGACGCGACGCTCACTTTGGAGTCGTTGATGCGCGGCGGTTATCACACCGAGGCGCTGGCCTGGCGCGACTGGTTGCTCCGCGCCGTGGCCGGCGACGTCTCTAAACTCCAGATCATGTACGGGCCGGGAGGGGAACGCCGGCTGGACGAGTGGGAGGCGGACTGGCTCCCGGGCTACGAAGGATCGACTCCTGTCCGGATCGGGAACGCTGCTTCGGACCAGTATCAGCTCGACGTGTACGGCGAGGTCATGTCGGCGCTGTATTCGTCGGCCCGCTCCGAGGCGACGCAGAGCCGAGCCGCCTGGGGCCTGCAGAAGCAGCTCGTCGAGTTTCTCGAAAAGGGATGGATGGAGCCCGACGACGGCATATGGGAGGTGCGCGGCCCGCGGCGGCACTTCACCCATTCGAAGGTGATGGCCTGGGTGGCGGTGGACCGGGCCGTCCGCACGCTCGAGGAATGGCCCGAGCTCGACGGTCCGCTCGAGGGGTGGCGCAAGCTGCGGGACGACATCTTCAACGAGGTCTGCGCCAAGGGCTACAACAAGAAGGTCGGTGCCTTCACCCAGTACTACGGATCGGACCAGCTCGATGCCAGCGTCTTGATGATCCCCATGGTCGGCTTCCTGCCGCCGAAGGACCCCCGGGTGATCAGCACCGTCGAGGCGGTACAGAGGGACCTCATCGACCACGGCTTCGTGTTGCGCTACCGCACGAGCGACGACGGTGCCGTCGACGGCCTGACCGGCAGGGAGGGCGCCTTCCTGGCCTGTTCGTTCTGGCTGGTCGACTGCCTCTCCATGATCGGGCGTGTGGACGAGGCCGAGGAGCTGTTCGAGCGCCTCCTGGCCCTACGGAACGATCTGGGCCTGCTGTCCGAGGAGTACGACCCGCTGGCCGGCCGGCTCGTCGGGAACTTCCCGCAGGCGTTCTCGCACGTGTCGTTGATCAATTCGGCTTTCCGCCTCAGCGGGAAGGACCCGCTGAGCTTCGTCGACGAGGGTCCCCGCGTCGTGACCGACAACAGCACCCTCACCTCGGCCACGGTGGGGAGGGCGAAGCGTCTGGGGCGTGCCGCCGTCCGCCGTCGCTCGGGCGCGGCGCGCTGAGGCCGACGGGGCCCGCGAGCAATGGGCGGCACACACGCACACGGTGGACGTTCTCACCGTCATGCCGACGCCGGCCTGCACGTGCACGACTCCGCCAGTGGCGAGGCGATTCCCGCCGTGCCGCCGCCACGGCCCATTGCCACCGGGGTCCTCGAGATCGACACGTTGCTCGGGGGTTGGGAGCGCGTCACCGCCGGCTACCTGATAGAGGGACCCGCGCCGGTGCTGATCGAGACGGGGAGCCAGACGTCGGTGCCGGTGTTGCTCGCCGCACTGGGCCAGATCGGCGTCGGTCCGTCCGAGCTGTCCGGCGTGGCGGTGACGCACATCCACCTCGACCATGCCGGTGGGGTGGGCGATGTCGCCCGCGCCTTCCCTGCCGCCAAGGTCTATGTCCACGAAAAGGGGGCCCGGCACTTGGCCGACCCCACGCGGCTGATCGATTCGGCGGCGCGTGTCTACGGCCCGCTCCTCGACTCGCTCTATGGCCGTCTCGATCCCACACCTCCCGAACGCCTCCACGTGCTCGAGGACGGGGAGGAGATCGAGGTCGGTCCGGGGCGCAGCCTGACCGCCGTGGACTCCCCGGGACACGCCAAGCATCACCTGGGTTTGCACGACTCGTTGAGCGGCGTGCTGTTCGCCGGGGACGCGGTGGGGGTCAAACTGCCCGATGGCGGAGTCCTGCGACCCTCCACCCCGCCACCCGACTTCGATCTCGACCAGGCCCTCACGTCGTTGGCCAAGTTCGCCGCACGGCGCCCTTCGGGCATCGCCCTGGCGCACTACGGCCTGCTCGAGCAGCCCGAGGAGCTCCTGGCCGAGGCCGACGAGACCCTGCGGCTCTGGGCCGAGACGGCCGAGACGGCCTATCGCCAGGGCAACGACATCGCCGATGCGCTGTCAGATCGGTTCGACCCGCTCCTTGGCGACATCGACGCCGCGCACATGGAGAAGCTGGACATCATGAACGGCGTGCACTCGAACGCGGCAGGCTTCCGCCGCTGGCTCGAGGGGCGAGACACGGCACCTACCGCCTGACGCAGCATCGCGACGCGACACGCCCCGGGGTGCGGACACCGAAGCGGACGCGGACGGAATCAGCGGACCGAATCAGCGGACAAGATCAGCGGACAAGATCAGACCACCAGTTTGGCGCGAAGCTCCTCTTGGCGGACTTCGAAGTCGTCGAGGGAGATACGGCCTTCGGCCAGGTCCTCGTGCAGTGCAGCGAACTCCTCGAGCAGGCGCGTCTGGTCCACCTCGTCGGCCGAGAGGGACGGGGCGGCCTGCTCGTTCGCCACCGCCTTGTCTTCCTTGCGCGAAATGCGGTCGTCCATCTTCGCCTTGGCCCGGTCCTTCTTGGCCTGGTCGCGCTGCAATTTTCCAAATGTCGAACGTGCGCGTGCCACGGTTCACTCCTTTCCGGCCGCAGGGCAGCGGCCAGGTCCTGCCGGCAAGGCGCCTGCCCTGCCGCTGTTCTTGCCGCACCCGCCTGTGTGCGGTGGGCGTCTCCGGCCCCGAGCGGAGGAGGTGGGATTTGAACCCACGGTACCCATGAGGCACAACGGTTTTCGAGACCGTCCGATTCGGCCGCTCTCGCACTCCTCCGGGGCAGATGCTAGTCGCTCTGACCTGGTCCGGAACCTCGATGCGACGTTTACGGGAGCTCTGGCGGCGCGAAGAGCGAGGTCAGGGGGATGCAGCCAGACTGCAAATCAGGCGACCTCGCCGGAGCCCGGTGGCGCCCCAGTTGCCGCCCGATCGGTCCGCTTCTCGGCGAAGAAGGAGGACAGCAGGGCGGCGCACTCGGCGGCTCCGATGCCCCCGGTCACCTCGACCTCGTGGTTGAGGCGGGGGTCGGTGCAGAGGTTGTAGAGGGTCCCGCACGCACCGGCCCGCGGGTCGGTTGCCCCGAAGACGACCCGCTTCACCCTCGCCGCCACCAGCGCGCCGGCACACATGGGGCATGGCTCGAGGGTCACGACGAGGGTCAACTCGGACAGGCGCCAACCACCCACGCTGCTGGCGGCATCGCGCAGCGCCAGGATCTCGGCGTGCGCGGTGGGGTCGGCCGCACCTTCGCGCTCGTTGTGGCGGGCCGCCACCAGCCTCCCCCCGATCACGGCGACGGCACCGACCGGAACCTCACCCGCCTCGGCGGCGGCCCGCGCCTCGGCCACGGCAAGCGCCATGGCGTCTTCGTCGCTCAGCGGGGTCGTCTGGGTGGTTGCGATGCCCCAGTATGCGAGGTCAGAGGCCCGGAGAGGAATTCCGGCCGGCCGCCCCCCTGACCTCAACCGGTCGATGAGCGCAGGTCTGCTTTGAATGCGCCGAGGGCTGTCTGCACTTCGTTCGAGATCCGCCCGAACTGCTCGAGGTACGAGCCCAACCCCAACGACGACACGCCATTGATGGTGCCGAGGAACTCGACGTCCTGATTCACCAGCGTGCGAGCGGTGTCGGCGGTCGTCTTGGCTGCCGTTGGCACGGACGTTGTCTGCAGGACGGCGGCGTAGTGCTGCAGCGACGGCACATAGGGGTTGAGCA
>Ga0302181_10000721_pt1 | contig 26314 bp, 22 predicted proteins | sample I_Palsa_E3_3_FD_198786 | JGI IMG/M metagenome (GOLD analysis project Ga0302181, IMG submission 198786) | Peat permafrost microbial communities from Stordalen Mire near Abisko, Sweden - I_Palsa_E3_3 | ecosystem: Environmental > Terrestrial > Soil > Palsa > Peat permafrost | place: Sweden...
CTGGACCTGCTTCGATCCGAGCGAGGCGGAGAAGAGGCGCTCATGACCGTGGTCTTGGCAGCTGAGGGCATCGTCAAGCGATACGGGCACGTGACCGCCCTCAACGGAGCCTCCTTCGAGGCGCATGAGGGTGAGGTGACCGCGCTGATCGGCGACAACGGCGCCGGCAAGTCGACCCTCGTGAAGGTGCTGTCGGGGGTCGTCCCCCCCGACGGGGGAGAGATTCACCTGGCAGGAGCACGGACCGATCTCGACTCGCCGCAGCACGCGAAGCGCCTCGGCATCGAGACGGTCTTCCAGGATCTGGCGCTGGCGCCGGACCTGGGTCCGGCGGAGAACATGTTCGTCGGGCGCGAGCTGTTCAAGCCAGGGTGGCGCGGTCGGCTGCGCATCCTGGACAAGGCCGAGATGCGGCGTCAGGCGCTCGACGCGTTCGTGTCGATGGGGACCGACGTGAAGGACATGCACGCGGCCGTGGCCGCGTTATCCGGCGGGCAGAAGCAGAGCGTGGCCATTTGCCGCTCGGTCATGTGGGCGAACAAAGTCCTGTTTCTCGACGAGCCCACGGCCGCCCTGGGTGTGCGTCAGACTCGCAACGTCCTGGGCCTCGTGCGTCGCGTCGCCGAGCGTGGCGTCTCAGTGATCCTGATCAGCCACAACATGACCGAGGTGCTAGAGGTGGCGGACCGCATCGAGGTGCTGCGCCTGGGCCAACGGGTTGCCCAGTACCGTGGCAAGGACACAAGCGTCGAGGAGCTCGTCGGCGCGATGACCGGAGCCCTCGACTTCCACGAGGAGACGCGGTCGTGAGCCCGTTAGGCGGCACAGCCCCCAAGGCCGACCGTCCGGACCCGGCCGAGTCCTCGCCGCGGCCCGCGCAGATCCGCTCCGATGAACGGCGCCAAGCGGCGATGCGTCTGCTGAACACCTCTCCTGTCTACATGTTCGGTGTCCTGCTGGCGATCTTCGTGACCTTCACGGTCATCAACGCCAGCGCCTTCACCTCCACCGGAAACCTTCAGAACATCGCAGAGAACGCCGCGCCGTACCTGGTGATGGCGGTCGCCATGACGTATCTGATGATCGCGGCCGGCCTCGACCTCTCGATCGGTTCGGTACTCGTATTCGCGAACGTGATCGAGGCGAAGGTGATGGGCGCGATCGGCGGGAACGGGACCTTCCCCGTGCTGGTCGGCCTGGTGGCCGGAATCGGTGTCGGCGCGGGCTGGGGACTGTTCAACGGCTTCTGTGTCACCAAGCTGCGAGTGCCGCCGCTGATCACGACCCTCGGCACGCTCGGTGCGGTGCTCGGCGCGGCCGACCTGATCACCGACGGCAATGACATCCGCACCGTGCCAATGTCGCTGGTCAATTGGGGTGGCGATTCCTTCCTGGGCCTCTACTACATCGTCTGGGTGGCGATCGCAGTCGCGGTCGTCTTCGGCCTGATCCTGCATCTCACCCAGTTCGGCCGCCACACCTACATCGTCGGCTCGAACATCGAGGCGGCTCGTCGGGCCGGCATCAACGTCGACCGGCACATGCTCAAGCTCTACGCCCTATCGGGCGCAATGGCGGGGCTGGCGGGCTTCCTTGCCCTGGCCCAGTTCGCGTCAACGACGATTTCTGGCCACAGCACTGATGTGATCACGGTGATCACGGGGGTTGTGCTTGGCGGAACGAGCCTCTTCGGAGGCTACGGATGGATGGTCGGCACGGTGGTCGGGATTCTGATCCCGACCGCCCTCAACGATGGCCTCGTAATCGCCAACGTGCAGCCGTTTTGGCAGCCGGTCGCGACCGGGTTCATCTTGATCGGGGCCGTCTACCTTGACCAACTCAAGCGCCGTTCACGTGAGCGGGCTTGACAATAAGGAGGAGCAGTTGCCTTACCTACGTCGCACGGTATTGGGGATGGCCACGTTGGCGGCCATCGCCGCGGGAGCAATCGCGGTCGCATCGGCGTCCGCTTCAACCCACGCTCAGGCCGCTAGCAGCAAGTACAGCGTGGTCTACATCCCCGGTCTGACCGGGAATCCGTTCTACTCGACCGTCGCCTGTGGTGCCGCGGTGGAGGCCAAGAAGCTCGGGGATGTGAGCTTCTCAACGCAGGGCGCTGCGACCTTCGCGGTCAACGCGCAGACGCCGATCGTGGAGGCCGTTACCGCGCGCCATCCTACGGCGATAATGATCTCCAACGATGATCCGACGGCCATGATCCCGCCGCTACTGAAGGCACAGCGGGCCGGCATCAAGATCATTAACATCGATGGTGATCTCACGAACCTGAGCGTCGGCGTCACCAACATCCAGTCCGACGACCTGCTCGGCGGCCAGGAGGCCGGTGAGGAGATGGCCGAGCTAACCAAGGATGCGGCAGGCACCGTCCTGATCGAGGACAACTCACCCGGCTATCTGGTCAGCGAGCAGCGTCGCAACGGCCTCATCGACTACCTCAAGCAGCATGACCCCAAGGCGACGGTCCTGCCGATCGTTTACACGGACAACTCGGTGGCTACGGCGGCGGCAGACGTCCGCGCAGCCGCCGCGGCGCACTCGAACCTGATCGGCGTTTATACGGTGGAAACGAACAACACGCAGGGTGCCCTGACCGGCCTGGAGGCGGCTCATCTGACTGGCAAGGTCAAGCTGATCGGCTTCGACACCTCATCGCCGATCGTCGCGGGCATCCGCTCGGGCAAGGTCTCGGCGGACATCGTCCAGTACCCGTACGGTGAGGGGATGCTCGGTCTGCAGGACGCTGTCCTTGCTGCGGAGGGCAAGAAGGTTCCGCGCGAGCAGCACCTGCCGTTCGTGGTGGCCACTCAGGCCAACATCAACACGGCCACGGTGCAGAAGTTCATCTACAAGACCAGCTGCTCGGTGCCGGTGTGAGCGAGGCTCCCGCCGCAGCTGTGACGCGGGGCACGGGGAGCGCGGAAACGCGCTCCCCGCAGTCCGCTCCCGGCGCCATCCACGCTGGTGCCGGTGCACCGGTTCGCTTCACTCCTGCACCCGACTTCAGCATCTCCGTCCGCGAGCGGGGCTCACGGGATGTCAAGAGCCCTGATCAGGGTGAGCGCGTTCAGGCGATGCGAGGGTTTGAGGATGGGTATGTCGACATCATCGACTGGATCATCCGCATCACCGACCGCATCTGGGAGGACCAGGACGTCGGCTATATCTACGACACCTACCGTCCCGCCTGCCGGGTCTACCACGACTCGGGGCCGCAGTATGGGGTCGAGACGGTCGTGGAACAGACGATCCAGTCGCTCAACGCTTTCCCCGACAGCAGGCATTACGCCGACGACATCATCTGGGCCGGCAGCGAGGATGAGGGCTTCGCGACTTCCCACCGCGCCTTCAACGTCGGCCATCATCTCGGCCCGTGGGCCTACGGGCCGGGCACGGGACGCAAGATTCAGCTCTGGGTGATCGCCAACTGCGTCTCAGAGGAGAACGAGATCTTCGAGGAGTGGGTCCTCTACAACCAGGCGGCACGGCTCGCCCAGTGCGGCATCGACGTACATGCCGCCGCCCGCCGCTACGGGAATCAGGGGCTCAGCCTCTCTCTCGGTGAGCGCGAATTGAGCGAGGTGGAACGCCTCCAGGGCGGTCGGCGCCCCGTCATCCTCCCCGAGCCGCCGCTCGGCTCGCCTGATATCGAAGCGGTGGTCCGCGCTCACTTTCACAACGTCTACAACCGGCGTGACTTCAGCGCAATCGACCGCCTCTATGCGCAGAACGTGCGCTGGCACGGCACCAGCAACCGCGAGGGTTACGGGCGCGCCGAGGTGCGCGCGATGGCGCGTGGCCTTCTATCGAGCTTTCCGGACCTCGGCATGCACGTGGATGAGGTCTACTGGATGGGCAACCCGGAAGATGGGTTCGCGGTCTCGGTGCGCTGGACAGCGATCGGTACCCATCGTGGACATGGCATCTACGGTAACCCGACGGGCCGGCGGGTCCACATCTGGGGGATGTCGCAGATGTACTTCTCGCAGGGCCGCATCGTCGACGAGTGGGCGCTCTTCAACGAGTTCGATGTGCTCGCCCAGCTCCTGCGGGACGAGCCGGTTGCGCTTGAACCAACCCGGTCGTGACAGCGATCGCCGCTGTTTCCTGCGACCCGCGGATCGCCGACCTCAAGGCCAACGAAGAGCTTTCGTGCGAGGCGATCCGCTCGGCGCTCCAGCGGGGCGCCGAGCTGATCGTGCTGCCTGAGCTGGTCACCTCGGGGTACGTCTTCGCTTCGCGTGAAGAGGCGCAGGAGGTGGCGATCAAGCCGGATCATCCGGTCTTCGAGAGCTGGAAACGCACGCTCGCGGGTACGCGGGCGACGCTTGTCGCAGGCTTCTGTGAGCGCGGCGCCGGCGGTGCCCTGTACAACAGCGCAGCGATCCTGACGGCCGACGGAATCAAGGCGGTGTATCGCAAGGTCCACCTCTGGGACCGTGAGAAGCTCGTGTTCGAGCCCGGTGCCGAGCCGCCGCCGATCGTCGAGACGAGCGCCGGCCGGCTCGGCGTACTCGTCTGTTACGACCTGGAGTTTCCCGAGATGCCCCGCGCGCTGTCGCTACGGGGAGCAGAGATCATCGCTGTGCCGACCAATTGGCCGCTGGTCCCCCGGCCCGCCGCCGAGCATCCGCCTGAGGTGATCGCGGGCATGGCAGCCGCCCGTTCAAACCGCGTCTTCATCGTCTGTGCCGACCGCTGCGGCCCAGAGCGAGGCGTCACGTTCACGGGCGGCACGTCCGTGATCGACCCCGATGGCTGGCTCGCCGCATCGGTACCCGGGCCGGGCATCGCTTTTGCGGACGCCGATCTGGAAAGAGCGCGCAACAAGGTGATCGGCCCGCGCAATGACGTGCTCGCTGATCGCGTGCCCGCGATCTACGACGAAATGAGCCCCCACTACGCGGTGAATCCCCTACGACCCGAGGAGACCCAGCGTGTCTGACAGCACCGAGACGACCATCCTTCCCGCCGGCTTCCCGGCCGACCTCGCCGCCCACTTCGTCAAGGCGCCTCGCCAGAACCCGGCGAAGGCCCGTGATGAGGCTGTCGCCGACCGCGTCAGTGAGATGCTCCTGCGGATCGAGCGCGACGGGATGGACGCCGTGCGCGCCTACTCCCGCGAGCTTGACGACTGGTCTCCATCCTCGTTCGAGGTCACGGACGAGGAGGCGACTGCCGCGGCCGCGCAGCTCAGCGATGAGCTCAAGGACGCGATCGCCCTGGCCCAGCAGCAGATCCGGGGCTTTGCTCAGCGCCAGCGCGACACGCTGGTGGACTTTGAGGTGCAGACGCTTCCGGGGGTCTTCCTCGGGCAGCGCCAGGTCCCGGTTCGGCGGGTCGGCGCCTACATCCCGGCCGGTCGAGTGCCGATGCTCGCGACTCCGTTCATGACCGTCCTCGTGGCAAAGGTGGCCGGTGTTGAGCAGGTCGTCTCATGCTCGCCGCCGCGTCACGGTCGCGGGATCCACGCTCCCGTGCTGCACTCGATCGTCACGTCGGGATCGGATGCCACGTTCGCCCTCGGGGGCGTTCAGGCGCTGGCGGCAATGGCCTTCGGGCTCGAGGGCCTCGAACCGGTGGACATGGTCGTCGGTCCCGGGAACGCGTTTGTCGCCGAGGCCAAGCGCCAGCTCTTCGGCCGCGTGGGAATCGACCTTCTGGCCGGCCCTTCGGAGGTAACGGTGATCGCCGACACAACGGCCGACCCGGAGCTCGTTGCCGCTGACCTCTTGGCGCAGGCCGAGCATGGACCCACCTCACCATCGGTCCTCGTCACCACAGACGAGGCCTTCGCTGCCTCAGTGGTAGCCGAGATCGATCGGCAGCTTGACCGTCTCGCGACGTTGGGTGGCGCCGATGAGGTGCCTCGCGCGGCCTGGGAGAAGCACGGAGCCGCGGTCGTGGTCGGCTCGCCCGAGGACGTCGTGCGTGCCGTGGACGGACTGGCACCGGAGCACCTCGAGGTCCACACCGACCGCGACGAGTGGTACCACCAGCACCTGCGCAATTACGGTTCCATCTTCCTCGGGCAGCGCGCCACCGTCGCGTTCTCGGACAAGGCGATCGGCACGAACCACACCCTGCCGACCGGTCAAGCGGCTCGTTACACGGGTGGGTTGTCGGTCGCGAAGTTCCTGAAGACCCTGACGTATCAGCGGATCGACAGCGATGCAGGGGTCGCTGCGATCGCTCCGGCAGTCGCTGAGATCTCACGTGCGGACCTGATGCCGGCCCACGAGGCAACCGCCAACCTGCGGCTCGAGCGCTGGGCCCCCGACGCCCTGCCGGGGGGCCGATGATCCCGCGGGTCCTGCCTGCGACCGTCGCACGGGCGGTCTGATGAGTAGCCTCGCCGAGCGGCTGCGCGGCCGCCGCCAGCTACGGCTGGTGTTCTCGAAGATGCCCGCCCCCGCTGAGATCGAGGCGGCCGGGTACGCGGGCTTTGATGGCGTGATCATCGATACCGAGCACGGGCCGGCGGCCGGCGCTGAGCTCGAGCATCACCTCCGTGCCGCTGATGCGGTGGGGCTCGCAGCGCTGGTCCGGGTTCCGTCCGCCGAGCCGGGGGCGATTCTGGCCGCGCTGGATGCGGGCGCGACCGGGGTTGTCGTGCCTCACATCACCGATCCGGAGGGCGCACGCGCGGTGGTCGCCGCTGCGCACTACCCGCCGTCTGGTCAGCGTGGGCTCGCCCTGACCACCCGGGCGGGCCGCTACGGGACGGCGGCGATCGATGAGCATCTGCGGCGCGCCGCCCGCGAAACCCTCGTGATCGTCCAGCTTGAGGACGCCGAGGCCGTCCCCCGAGCCGCGGAGATCCTCGCCGTTGACGGAGTCGACGCGGTTCTGATCGGCTCTACCGATCTCTCGATCTCGCTCGGGCACCCGGGCGACCCCGATCATCCCGAGGTTCTCGCAGCGATCGACGCCATTTGCGAAGCCGCGGCTGCGGCGACCGTCCCCGTGGCCGCCGTGGTTGGAACCCCAGCGCAGGCGGCTGCCTGGTTCGAGCGTGGGGGGCAGGTGGCGATATTCGTCGCCACGCAGCTCGTGAGGGACGCCCTGGCTGCAGCGGCCGCCCCGGGCTCGGGCACCGCCGTCGCAGGGTCGGAGAGCTTCGCCGCCGGCGACGGGCGAGCGGCGAGAACGCCGCCGCTGGTGCTGCTTGCCGGAATGCTCGGTACGGCGGCTCTGTGGGCAGATGCCGTCACGGTGCTGGGCGACGTGACCACCGTCTACACGCCGCGCATCGACCTGGATGATCAGATCGAGGAGATGGCCGACTCGGTTCTCGCCGCGGCGCCCGCAAAGTTTGCGCTCGCCGGCCATTCGCTCGGCGCGATCGTCGCGCTGGCCGTCGCCCGCAGGGCGCCGGAGCGCGTCCTGTGCCTCGCGTTGCTGAACGCCAGCGCGCGTCCCGCCAATGACGATCAGCTGGCCGCGTGGGCGGGCATCGAGGCGCGGGTCGCCACCGTCGGCTTTGCGGCCTTCGCGCAGGAGTTCGCGCGGGCGAATCTTCCCGACCACCGTCGGGCCGAGCCGGAGCTTGTGGAACGCGTCGCGGATATGGCGATGACGGTGGGGCCCCGGGGCTTGGCGCGCCAGCTTGAAGCTCAGCGCGCCAGGCCCGACAGTCGTCCGGGGTTGGCGCAGATCACATGTCCGGCGATCGTCGTCTGCGGCGCGGCGGATGATGTCTGCCCGGCCGTGCTCCAAGAGGAGTTGGCGGCCGGGATTCCCGGCGCTCAGCTCGTGCAGCTGCCGGCTTGCGGTCACATGTCACCAATGGAGCAGGGAGACGAGATCGGCGGGCTGCTCGCCAAACTGCTCAACAATCCGAGCCACGGAAGGATGAGAAACGATCCGCGGAACATTCAGCCGTACGGTCCAGGTTGAGCGAAAGGCTGGTGATGCGCGTCGCCCTCGCGTTGGGGGAGGGGGTTCACTCTTAGGGGTTTGCGTCGCCGCGGGCGTGCACGATCTGGGTGAGCGCCGCGAGGTCATCATGCACACGCCACTCGGTGACCACACGACCGTGTTGGACGAGGAAATGCGAGGCGCCGAGCAGGCTCACGTCGCTGCCCGTCAGCGCGCCGTAGGTGGGGGCACCGTCGTAGGCGCCGCGCAGCAGCCATTGCACCGCAACGCGGACGCCGCCGCGCTCGGCACAGTCGTTGGCGACCACGTCGAAGATCTCTATGTCCGCGTCGGGGAAGGGAGCGACCAGGTCAAGCAGCGTGCCGATCATCCCGGCAGGCCGTAGCGCTGTGCGGTTTGAGACCGTGTGGCAGAAGACGTCACGCGCCACGAACTCACCGAGGCGGTCGTACTCGCGCCGGCGCCAGACACTCTCAAACAGTTCGAGCACAAGCTCGACCTGCGCGCGGTGATCGTCGGGCCGGTCCCCGGACTCACCGCTCAGCAGCGGGTTCGACGGGGGGCTGCCAAGGCTGTCCTGCCAGGCTTGAAACTTGAGTGTGCGTGCCACCTGCGCCGGGTCGAGGCCGAGCGCCACGATGATCCCGTACTCGTCACGGACGAGCCATTCGCGCGCCATGCGGCCCCGGACGTAAAGGCAGTTGGCGATCGCACGAGACGTGAAGCGGCGGTGCGTCGGCGGGCCATAGACACCGGGACCGGTATGCGTCCCGACGCTGAGGATCCGGTGCGAGGAGAGAAACGCGTCATCCCCGCGCTGCTCCCAGACCACGTCCTCGGCCTGGCCGATGCGATCCGGGAACATCGCAATCCGCAGCGAGGTCCCGCGAATCACTGGGTCCTGCCCCACCCCGGTCCCGTAGGCCGAGTGCACGACGGCGTCCTGCGCGTAGTTCTGACGGATCAGGCCGACCCCGCGATCGACCCAGATCCGGTCAGTCCATTCGATGATGAACTCAGTCGGATCGCGGTACGGAAGGTACGCCTCTGGCAGCAACGGCATGGTGTGGTGTTGCCTTTCGGATCAGGTGCAAAACGGTCGCCGGAGGTCTTGCGCGACTGCCCAGCGGTGGCTAGTCTTACATATCGTGCATACGAATGCACACCTCACCTCAAAGGAGAACGATCGGATAGGCGAGACCACCGACACCGCCCCTGACCCGACGCCGAGTCGGGCGTCCGTGTCGAGAAAAGCCGAGCCCGGAGCGGCGGTGAACCCGTACCGCACGGACGTCACGATGCCCGGCGACTTCGACATCTCGATCGGCGAGAAGGGCGGCTCGGAGCGGCTGCTGCGGAACCCCTCGAGCGCCCGGCCGCAGAGCATGCGCGGCTTCGAGCCCCAGTACACCGACATAGTCGATTACATCGTCCGGATCACGCACCGGATCTGGGAGGAGAAGGAGATCGGGTATATCTACTCGACCTACCGGCACAACTCGAAGGTCACCGACGACTCCGGGCTGCAGTACGGCCGCGACAAGATCGTCGCCGACACGGTCCACACCATCAACGCATTCCCCGACGTCCGGCTCCATGCCGATGAGGTCATCTGGGCCGGAGACGACGAGGCCGGATTTCACACCTCCCACCGGACGGTGATCGTCGGGCACAACACCGGCTACTCACGCTGGGGCACGCCGACCGGCCGGAAGGTCGTGGTCTGGGCGATCGCGAACTGCGAGGAGGGAGAGCATCCGCGGACCGGAACCGAGACATCGCGCGCGGATACGGTCGTGCTGAGGCCCGAGCCGAAACGAAGACGACGCCACGCGCCGGGTTCCGCTGGTGGCCTCGTAGCACCCCGAACCCCGCACCGGCGACAGCACCACACTGTACGCACCACGTGCTTGCGTCCCAAAGCGTCCCCGGAACGTCCCCAAGCGACCCGGTCAAAACGTCCCCGTCCGTCCCGAAGCGTCCCGGAGCGTCCCTTCCGTCCCCGAGCCCGAGTCGACCGCGAACGCCTCGGCGACCAGGCGTGCGTCCTCCTCGCGTGGGGCGTAATGGAGGTACTTCACCGTCGTCTGGATGTCCGGATGACCCATCCACTCTTGGACGCGGCGGATGTCGGCTTTGGCGATCATCCGCGTCCCGAACGTATGACGTAGGTCGTGGAAGCGCAGCGAGCGCAGGCCGGCGACCTCGAGCGCGGTCTTGTAGCGGCGGCGAAGAGCTGAGCCGTCCAGGTAGCTGCCGGTCTCGCCGACGAACACCAGGTCGTCGTCGCCGACCCAGTACTCGCGCCGGCCGAGCTGGGCGAGCGCCGAGGCCACGTCGGGCGCCATCGGAACCGATCGCACCTTCCCCGACTTCGGAGTCGTGAGCTGCCCCGCGTAGGACGAACGCACCCGGATGAGAGCGCCGGCAAAGTCGACGTCGCGCCATCGCAGCGGATGCTTCTCGACCCGCGCGAGCGGATTGGCGTTCAGGATGCCGCCGGCAGGATTCGAACCTGCGACCGTCGGATTAAAAGTCCGCTGCTCTACCAACTGAGCTACGGCGGCTCTCCTTGAGGATGATGGCGCATCGAAGTCAGGCGACTACGCGCTTCGATACGCGACCGCTTCGATCTCGACCAGCATGCGCGGGTCGATCAGCCGCGAGACCTCCACCATGGTCATCAGCGGACGCACGTCGGCGAAGGCGTCGGCGTGGGCGCGGCCGACCTCGTCGGCGCGGGTGATATCGGTCACGTAGACGCGGGTCTGAACGACGTCGGCGAGCGTGGCGCCGGCGCGTCCGAGCTCATGCTCGAGCTTGTGAAGGATCTCGATGGCCTGCTCGTAGGGGGATCCGCCGAACACGACGCCGTTCGGATCGACCGAGGTGGTGCCCCCGACGAGCACGAACGGGCCGACGACGCTGAGGCGACTGAATGAGTACCGCCCCTCGAACGGGGAGGGCGGATCGCCGCCGAGGCGGATGATCTCGCTCATCGACGCGCTCCCGCCTCGCCGCTACCGCTAGTGGAGAAAGTGACGGCGGCTGGTGAAGACCATCGCCGCCCCCGCGGCGTCGACCGCCTCGACCGACAGGTGGTCGCGCATCGAGCCGCCCGGCTGGATGATCGCGGTGATGCCGACGTCGAGCGCGAGCTGGGGCCCGTCGGGGAACGGGAAGTAGGCGTCGGAGGCCATGACGGCACCCTGCAGTGAGGTCTGCGCCTTCTCGATCGCGAGGCGCACCGAGTCGACCCGGCTCATCTGCCCCGCGCCGACGCCGACCGTCGCGCCGCCTTTCGACAAAACGATCGCGTTGGACCGCACGTGCTTGCAGATCCGCCAGGCGAACGCGAGCTCTTGCGACTCCTCCGGCGTCGGGCGCCGCTCGGACACCACCTGCATGTCGGAGCGCTCCTCGAGGTCGGCGTCTCGGTCCTGCACGAGCACCCCTCCGACAACCTGCCGCAGCGCCGGCTCGATCAGGTTCGGGCTGCGCCGCTCCCGATCGTCGAGGATCCGCATGTTCTTCTTCGCCGACAGCAGCTCGAGCGCGTCCTCATCGTATCCGCGCGCGAACAGCACCTCGACGAACTGCGGGCTCAGCGCGTCGGCCACCCGCCGATCGACCCGCCGGTTGAAGCACACCACCCCGCCGAACGCAGACATCGGGTCGCAGGCGTACGCGCGCTCGTAGGCCTCGAGCACGGTCGCCCCGATCGCCGCGCCGCACGGGTTGTTGTGCTTGATGATCACGCACGCAGGAACCTGAAACTCGCCGAGCAGCAGGCGCCCCGCGTCCAGGTCGAGCAGGTTGTTGAACGACAGCTCCTTGCCGCCCAGCTGCGCGACCATCGACAGCACGTGCGTACGCGCGCCGACCTGCGAGTAGAACGCGGCCCGCTGGTGGGGGTTCTCCCCATACGGCAGCTCGAGCACCCGCTCGAAGGCCCGCACCATCAGCGGCGGGAAGTCCTCGTGACGCTCCTGGAACCAGCGCGCGATCGCGGTGTCGTAGCGCGCCGTGTAGGCAAATGCCTCGGCTGCGAGGCTCTCGCGCGTCTGCATCGACAGCCGGCGATCGCTCGAGCGCAGCTCGGCGAGCACGGCGTCATAGCTCTCCGGCGAGACCACGGGCACAGCGAAGGCCATGTTCTTGGCGGCCGCACGGATCATCGTCGGGCCGCCGATGTCGATCTGCTCGATCACCTCCGCATCCGCCACCCCGCGCTGGCCCGCCGTCCGCTCGAACGGATACAGGTTGACGCACACGAGGTCGACCGGCTCCACCTCGTGCGCCTGTGCCGCCTGCACGTGATCGGCGTTCGACCGCACTGCCAGCAGTCCGGCGTACAGCTTCGGGTGAAGCGTCTTGACGCGGCCGTCCATGATCTCCGGGAACCCGGTCAGGTCGCTGATCGACCGCACCGGCAGGCCCGCCTCGCTCAATTCCCGTGCGGTCCCGCCGGTCGAGACGAGCTCGATTCCCAGCTCGGCCAGGCCGCGCGCGAACTCGACGATCCCGGTCTTGTCCGACACCGACAGGAGCGCGCGCGACACCTGAACCTCCCCCGGGCTCGCAGGGCGCAGCACGCGATCAGTCCCGCCGGACATCGGCCTCGACTCTACCGGTCAGCCCGCAGCCGCATGCTCGACGATCACCCGGCGGCCGCCCTCCGGGTCGATCCGGACGGCACCCCGCGCGAACAGCCGCACGGCCGCGGGCAGTAGCTCGTGCTCGAGCTCGTGCAGCCTGGGCAGCACCTCCGCAGCGCAGCGCGCGTCGGGTAGCTCGATCGCCCGCTGCAGGATCACGGGACCGCTGTCCACGCCCTCGTCGACGAAGTGCACGGTCACGCCGAACACCTTGACGCCGTAGGCGAGCGCCTGCCCAACCGCGTCGAGCCCCGGGAAGGCCGGTAGCAGCGCGGGGTGCACGTTGATCACGGCGCCGGGGAACAGCTCGAGGAACGCAGGACTCAGCAGGCGCATGTAGCCGGCCATCACGACCAGCTGGACGCCAACGCCCCGCAGCCAGTCGGCCATCGCCCGATCGCGCTCCGCGCGTCCGCCGAACTCCCGCTGCTCAAAAACGCGGGCCGGAACTCCGGCCCGCTGCGCCCGCTCGAGCGCCGGAGCCCCCGGCTGATCGGACGCGACCGCGACGAGCTCGATCCCTTCGCGACCGTGGACGCGGTCGATCAGCACTTGCAGGTTGGTCCCGGCGCCCGACGCGAGCACCGCGAACTTGAAACCCTCATCCATCGACTCGGCCCCGGCAGCCGCGGCTCACGCCAGGCGGCCACCGCCCACGAGCGGCAGCGGAGCTGCCTCGAGCGCGTACTTGCCGCTCGCCTCCTCGGTTCCCGCCAGCGGATACTCGCCGGTGAAGCACGCGTCGCAGTGTGTACCGCGCTCCCCACGGATTGCCTCGTACACGCCCGCCAGCGACAGGTAGTGCAGCGAGTCGGCCCCGAGCTCGGCGGCGATCTCGTCGACCGTGCGACCGTGGGCGATCATCTCCTCGCGCGTGGACATGTCGATCCCGTAGTGGCACGGGTGCTTGATCGGCGGCGAGGAGATCCGCAGATGAATCTCGCTCGCACCCGCGTCCCGGAGCATCACGACGATCTGGGGCATCGTGTTGCCCCGCACGATTGAGTCGTCGACAACGATCAGGCGCTTGCCGGCGACCACCTCGGGCAGCGGGTTGAACTTGAGCCGCAGACCGTGGCGGCGAAGCTGCTGGCCGGGCTGGATGAATGTCCGCGCGACGTAGCGGTTCTTGATGAAGCCGTCGTCCTGCGGGATCCCGGACGCGCGCGCGAGCCCGCGCGCGGCGGCGTTGCCCGAGTCCGGGATCGCGATCACGAGGTCGGCCTCGATCGGCGCCTCCCCCCACAGGATCTCGCCCATCCGCCCGCGCGCGACCTGCAGCCGCTCGCCGCCCATGCGCGAGTCGGGCCTCGCGAAGTAGATGTACTCGAACAGGCACAACGCGTGCCGCTGCCCCGGCTCGACGAATCGTGAGGCGACTCCGCTGCCGTCGAGCGTCAGGATCTCCCCGGGGGCCACGTCGCGGACGAACTCGGCGCCGATCAGGTCAAACGCGCACGTCTCGCTGGCGACACACCACACGGGCTCGGTCCCCTCGCCTCTGATCACCCCGAGCGCGAGCGGCCGCACGCCGTGCGGGTCTCGGAACGCGACCACCCGGTCATCGGTCATCACGACCGTCGAGAAGGCGCCGCGGAGCCGAGGCAGTACGTCGGCGACCGCGTCCTCGACCCGCTCGGCCGGGTGCGTGGCGAGCATCGCCGCGATGATCTCCGAATCCGACGTGGAGCGGAACGGCACGTCGCGACCGCGCAGCTCCGAGTGCAGCTCGACCGCGTTGATCAGGTTCCCGTTGTGCGCCAGCGCAATCGTGCGCCCGTCGTCGCGCACGATCGGCTGCGTGTTCTCCCACTCCGAGGAGCCGGTCGTCGAGTAGCGGACGTGCCCGATCGCCATGTCGCCGACCAGCGAGCGCAGCATGTGCTCGTTGAACACCTGCGAGACGAGCCCCTGCTCGCGGATCGCGAGGATGCTGCCGCGCAGCGGCGCCGTCGCGATCCCGGCCGACTCCTGGCCGCGGTGCTGGAGCGCGAACAGCGCGAAGTACGTGAGACGCGCGACATCGTGGTCCGGCGCATAGATGCCAAACACACCGCACTCGTCGCGGGGGCCGTCCCGATGCTCGTCGTACGGCGTCACCTCGAACCCACACCCAGCCTAGCGCAGCGCCTCGTCGAGCTCGCGCGCGTGCGCGCGCGCAAGGGCGGCAACCGAGACATCGAGCAGCCCCTCGATCACGAGCCGGTCGCCGGCGACCTCGCCGATCACTTCGAGCTCGTCGAGGTCGGCCGCCGCGCCCGACACGACGAACGCGGTCCCGAGATCCTCGCCGAACGGATCGAGTCCGTCCGGCAGTCGCACCCGCGCCCCGATCGCGCCCGCGATGCAGCACTCGGCCAGGGCTACCGCGATGCCGCCCTCGGCGATGTCATGTGCATTTTGGAGCGCCCCGGCGCGCACCCCATCCCGAACCTTTTCCTGCGCATCGAGGATCGGCTGCGCCTCCTTGAGCGGAAGCGCCCCGACCGGTGCTTCACCCTGGAGCTTGGCGAGCTCCGAGCCGGCCCGCGTGGGGCGGAACCGACCGACGAGCGCGATCGCATCGCCGGCCCGCGCGAACCCGAGCCGGCCGGCGCGCGCTGCGTCCGGCAGCTTGCCGACCATCCCGACCACCGGAGTCGGCAGGATCGGGCCGTCCGGCGACTCGTTGTAGAGCGAGACGTTGCCCCCCACGACCGGAACCTCGAGTGCCTCGCAGGCCTCGCTCAGCCCCTCGATCGCCTCGCGCAGCTGCCAGGCGACATGCGGCTTCTCGGGGTTGCCGAAGTTCAGGCAATTGGTCAGCCCGAGCGGCTCGGCCCCGACGCAGGCGAGGTTGGCGGCGCATTCATAGACGGCCTCGGCGGCTCCCACGCGCGGGTCGCACGCGACCCGCCGGCCGTTGCCGTCGATCGAGATCGCGATCGCGTCGATCCGATCCCCGCCCGCCCCCAACGCCAGCACGGCGGCGTCCGCCTGCTCGGGCCGCCGGACCGTCCGCGACTGCACGACCGGGTCGTACTGCTCGAACACGGGACGCCTGGAGCACAGGTTGGCGCTCTCCAGCAGGGCGAGCAGCACCGCCTCACCCGGAGCGCCGTGGACGATCGGGGTGCCGCCCAGCGGGGCGGCACCGTACAGTGGCACCGCCGGTGGCTCGGGCTCGAGGTCGTACAGCGGGCAGTCGTCGACGAGCAGCGACACCGGGAGCTCGCCGACGAGCGCACCGCGGCGCAGGATCCGGAAGATCTCGCTGTCGGTCACCTGCCCGATCGGCGTCGCCAGGGTCTCCCACCGCTCGCAGACGCCGATCACCTCGGCGACCCGCTCGGGCTCGACGACGCACAGCATCCGCTCCTGTGACTCCGAGACCATGATCTCGAACGGCTCCATGTCGGCCTCGCGCAGCGGCACGCTGGCGACGTCGATGTCGAGGCCGACGCCGCCCTTGCTGGCCATTTCGGAGGCCGACGAGGTGAGCCCGGCCGCCCCCAGGTCCTGCAGCGCGACGAGCAACCGCCGGTCGAGCAGCTCGAGGCAGCACTCCATCAGCTTCTTCTCGGCGAACGGATCGCCGATCTGGACGGTCGGGCGCTTGTCCGCGTCGCCCTCCCCGAGCTCGGCGCTGGCGAGCACCGACGCCCCGCCGATCCCGTCGCGGCCGGTCAGCGCGCCGAGCAGCACGATCACGTTGCCGACGCCGGCGGCGGCCGAGCTCATCAGCCGCTGCGCCGGCGCCAGGCCGACGCACATCGCGTTGATCAGGCAGTTCTGCTCGTAGCTGGGCTCGAAGTAGATCTCCCCGCCGACGGTCGGAACGCCGATCGAGTTGCCGTAGTGGCCGATGCCCGCGACCGCGTGCTCGAGCAGGTAGCGGGACCGAGCCGACTGCGACACCTCGCCGAACCGCAGCGAATCGAGCACCGCGATCGGCCGCGCCCCGAGCGCGAACACGTCGCGGAGGATCCCGCCGACTCCGGTCGCGGCCCCCTGGAACGGCTCCACCGCGCTCGGGTGGTTGTGCGACTCGACCTTGAACGCCACCGCGAGTCCGTCACCGACGTCGACCGCGCCGGCGTTCTCGCCCGGCCCGATCAGCACGTGCCTGCCCTCGGTCGGGAGCCGGCGAAGGAGCTTCTTCGAGTGCTTGTAAGCGCAGTGCTCGGACCACATCAGCGACAGCATCGCGAGCTCCACCTCGCCCGGCTCGCGTCCGAGCCCGTCGACGATCAGCCCGTACTCGAAGTCCGTCAGCCCCAGCTCGCGGTGCTTAGACACTGATCGTGTCGCCGACATGCGCCCTCATCGATTCGAAGATCGTCAAGCCGTCGGTCGAGCCGGTCAGCGGGTCGACCGCGTGCTCGGGATGTGGCATCAGGCCGAACACGTTCCCCTGCTCGTTGCAGACGCCGGCGATGTCGTCCTGCGAGCCGTTGGGGTTCTCGCCGGCCGCATAGCGCAGGACGACGTGGACCGGCTCGGGCGAGTAGTACCGGCCGGTCGTGTGCTTGACCGGGATCGACAGGACTCGTCCCCGCCCACCCGACGATTCGGTGAACGCGGTGTCGGGATCGGCGACGTCCAGCCACACCTGCCGGAACACGAACCGCAACGAGATGTTCGGCAGCAGCGCCCCGGGCAGCAGCCCGGCCTCGCACAGCACTTGGAAGCCGTTGCAGATCCCGAGCACGAGGCCGCCCTCGCGGGCGAACTCGGCGACCGACTCCATCACCGGCGCGAAGCGGGCGATCGCGCCGCAGCGCAGATAGTCGCCATACGAGAACCCACCGGGGATCACGACCGCGTCGACGCCGTGCAGATCGCGGTCCTGGTGCCACAGCAGCTCGGCCTCGCCGACCCGCTCGGCGGCGAGCAGCGCGTCGACGTCGTCGCACGAGCCCGGGAAGCGCACGACGCCGAACTTCATGTCTGCACCGCCTCGTCGCCGGCACATATGTGTTCCGGGACGATCTCGTAGTCCTCGATCAGCGGGTTGACCAGCAGCCGCTCGCACATCGCGGGCAGCTGGCTCGGATCCTCGACATCGAGCTCGATCAGCCGGCCGATCCGGACGCCGCCAACCCCTTCGAACCCGAGCGCCGGCAGCGCGCGCTGTACCGCCTGCCCCTGGGGATCGAGGATCCCCGCCTTGGGGCGGACGAGGATGCGGGCGCGCATCAGCTAGCCGGGTGGCCGGGGGTGGGTGGGTGGGAACGAGTTCGCTTCAACCAGTCGGAGAAGCGCAGGCCGGTGATTCGCTCGTAGGCCTCGATGTACTTCTCGCGCGTGCGCGCGACCACGTCATCCGGAATCGGCGGTGCCGGCGGGTTGCGATCCCAGCCGGTGCCCGCTGCCCAGTCGCGCACGAACTGCTTGTCGAAGCTCGGCTGGCCCCGCCCAGGCTGATACTGATCGGCGGGCCAGAAGCGCGAGGAGTCCGGCGTGCACACCTCGTCGCCAAGCACCAACTCCCCGTCAGCGTCGAGCCCGAATTCGAACTTCGTGTCGGCGAGGATGATCCCGCGCCGCCGGGCGTGCGCGGCGCAGTGCTCGTAGACGGCGATCGAGCTGCGCTCGAGCCGCTCGGCGAGCGCGCGGTCGCCCAGCAGCTGGACGGTCCGATCGAAGTCGATCGCCTCGTCGTGGCCGACGTCCGCCTTCGTCGAGGGCGTGTAGATCGGCGTCGGCAGCTGCTCGGACTCGACCAGGCCCGCGGGCAGCTGGATCCCCGAGACGGCGCCGGTCGCCTGGTAATCCTTCCAGCCAGAGCCGGTGATGTAGCCGCGCACGACGCACTCGACCGGCAGCATCTGCAGCTTGCGGACAACCATCGCGCGGGCCCTGACCTCGCCGGGCACGTCGGTCACCGAGATCAGGTGGTTGGGGACGATCCCCGCCGTCTGCTCGAACCAGAAGGTGGACAGACCGGTCAGCACCGCGCCCTTGTCGGGAATCGGCGTCGGGTGCACGACGTCGTAGGTCGAGATCCGATCCGAGGCGACGAGCAAAAGCTCCCCACCGAGGTCATAGATGTCCCTGACCTTCCCCGATGCGACCAGCGGAAGGTCGGCGATGGCGGCAACCACAGATTCGATCCTAGCGGCCTGCGCCGATGGCACCGGCGCGCTCGCGTCAGGCGATCTGGTCCAGCCGTCCCACGATCTCCCCGGCGTAGCGAACGAACGGCCCGTAGTCGAAGATCGCGTCCAGATCGAGCCCCGCGCCGGCGGGATCCGCTTCGAGTAGGGTCCGCAGCTGCACACGCTGGTCCAGCGCGTGCTGAGCGAGGCGCTGGACGATCCGGTACGCGTCGTCACGCGCGATCCCGCTCTGCTCGACGAGCGCCAGCAGCACCCGTTGGGAGAAGAGCGCCCCGTAGGTCAGCTCCAGGTTGTCGCGCATGCGGGCCGCGTCGACGACCATCCCCCGGATCAGCGACAGCATGCGGCGCTGCAGGTGGTCGAGCAGGATCGTCGCGTCGGGCAGGACGATCCGCTCGACGCTCGAGTGCGAGATGTCGCGCTCGTGCCACAGCGCGACGTTCTCGAGCCCGGCCTGGGCGTCCGCGCGCAGCACGCGCGCCAGCCCGGTCACCTGCTCTGACTTGATCGGGTTTCGCTTGTGGGGCATCGAGCTCGAGCCCTTCTGCCCCTCGGTGAAGGGCTCGCGCACCTCGGCCACCTCGGTGCGCGCCAGGTGCCTGAGCTCGGTCGCCAGCCGCTCGAGCCCCGCCCCGGCCAAGGCGATCGCCGACAGGAGCTCGGCGTGACGGTCCCGCGGGATCACCTGGGTCGAGACCGGCTCGGCCGGCAAGCCGAGCCGGTCCAGCACGCGCCGCTCGAACTCGGGCGAGGTGGCCGCGTAGGTCCCGACCGCGCCCGACAGCGCCCCGACGCAAACCTGTGCAAACGCGCGCTCGAGCCGCTGCGCGTTACGGTGCGCCTCGAACGCGAACCCGGCGAGCTTGATCCCGAACGTCGTCGGCTCGGCGTGGATCCCGTGCGTCCGCCCGACGCACAGCGTGTCGCGGTGCTCGCGGGCGCGCGCGGCAAGCGCGGACACCAGCTCGCGGGAGTCGGGCAGGACAAGCGCGGCGACCCGTCGCAGCTGTAGCGCCAGCCCGGTGTCGAGCACGTCGCTCGCGGTCAGGCCGAAGTGGATCCAGCGTCCCGCCGGCCCGGCTGACTCCGCCAGCACGTCGACGAACGCGGCGACGTCGTGATCGGTCATGCGCTCGCGCTCGCTGATCGCCTCGACCGTGAAGGTGGCGCGCCGGATCGCCTCAAGCCCGGCCTCGGTTGGGCCGTCCATCTCCTCGCAGGCGGCCACCTCGACCAGGCGCATCGCCTCGAAGCGCGCGAAGTCCGACCAGGCGTCGCCCAGCTCAGCGCGCGTGTAACGATCGATCACGACTCGAATGTAGCCCGGCGGGCCGGCTCGGATCCTCAGGCCGACAGAATCCGCGCCGCCAGGACCGCAGCGTTGCGCGCATTGTCGACCCCGACGCAGGCGACCGGGACGCCCGGCGGCATCTGCACGATCGACAGCAGCGCGTCGAGGCCCCCGCCGATCGAGGTGCGGCTGGTCAGCGGCACGCCGATCACGGGCAGCTCGGTGTGCGCGGCGACGACGCCCGGCAGGGCGGCCGACAGGCCCGCGCCGGCGATGATCACGCGGATCCCGCGCATACGGGCGTTGCGGGCGTAATCGGACACCTTGTCGGGCTCGCGGTGGGCGGACATGACGCGGACCTCGCAGCGAATGCCGCGATCGTTGAGCTCCTTCTCGGCGGCCTGCATCGTCGGCAGGTCGCTCTTCGATCCCATCACGATCCCGACGCGGGGCGCGTCGACGTCGAGCTCGTCGAACGCCGTGGCGGGCTCGGCGACGGGGACGATCTGCGGCTCCAAGCTCATCGAACTGCCACCCGAGCCGCGATGTCACGGCGCAGCTGTCGCCCTTCGAACTCGATCATGTCGGCGGCAGCATAGGCGCTGGCGCGGGCGTCGGCGAAATCGCCGCCGAGCGCGGTTACGCACAGGACGCGCCCACCCGCGGTCACGAGCACCTCCCCCGGGCCGGCGACGGTCGCCGCGTGCGTCACGACGACATCCGGCGGGATCGCGTCGAGGCCGGCGATCGCATCGCCGAGCGAGGCTGACTGCGGATAGCCGGCGCTCGCGAGCACGACTGTGACGGCCGGCCGCGGATCCCAGTCGAGCGACACCCCATCGAGCCCGCCCGTCGTCGTGGCGGCGGCCAGCAGCTCGAGCAGATCGCTGCGTAGACGCGGCAGGATCGCCTGCGTCTCCGGATCGCCGAAGCGCACATTGAACTCGAGTGCGCGCGGCCCGTCGGCGGTCATCATCAAACCCGCGTACAGGACGCCGTGAAACGCGTGGCCGCGCCGCCGCAGCTCGTCGAGCACCGGCTGGTGGACCGCGGCGCACAGCTCGAGTGCCCGCTCTGCGCCGATCGCCGGCACCGGCGAGTAGCACCCCATGCCACCCGTGTTCGGGCCCCGGTCGCCGTCGAAGATCCGCTTGTAGTCCCGGGCCGAGGCGAGCGGCAGCGCCCGCTCGCCGTCGCAGATCGCCAGCAGCGACACCTCCTCGCCGGGCAGGTACTCCTCGACGACCACCCGCTCGGTATCGAACCGGCGCTCGACGAGCAGCGCCTGCAGCGCCGCACGGGCCTGCGCCGCATCGGCGGCGATCGTCACCCCCTTGCCGGCGGCGAGGCCGTCGGCCTTGATCACGGCGGGGTATGAGCCGATCGCCGCCATCCCCGCGTCTGGATCCGCGACGACCGTGTAGGCGGCGCTCGGAACGCCGGCCGTCGCCATCACCTCCTTGCAGAACGCCTTCGAGCCCTCGAGCGCGGCGGCAGCCGCCGTGGGGCCGAAGCACGGAACCCCCGCGGCCGCCAGAGCGTCGGCGATCCCCGCGACGAGCGGGGCCTCGGGGCCGACGACGACGAGCTCGACCTCTTCGCGCACGGCGGTCTCGGTCAGCGCCTCGAGGTCGTCCGCCGGCACGTCGATCAGCCTCGCGTCGGCGGCGATCCCAGCGTTCCCGGGCGCGCACAGCAGCTCGGGCGCCTGCGGCGAGCGCCCCAGCGCCTGGACGAGCGCGTGCTCACGCGCGCCCGAGCCGATCACGAGAACCCTCAAATCAGCCCGATGAAATCGTCGATCGGGATCGCCGGAAGCGTCTCGTAGCGCCCGGTTCCGCGCGAGCCGAGCTCGAGCGAGACGCGCGCGATCGTCTTCTCGTCGGGCGCCTCGATCACGTTGATGAAGTCGAACTGCCCGAGCGTCGCCCACTGTGCCTTGACCTTCGCGCCGAGCTGCTCGACCTCGCGATTCACCTCACGGATCCGCGCGGGGTTGTTCTTGATCGTCTGCACGCCCTCTGGCGTCAGCGTGGTCAACATGATGTAGGTCGGCACGGGCGCTCCTCTCGAGATCGGTTCGACTGGCGACTTCTAGCACTCAATGCGGCGCGGGCAGCGGAGCAAACGCCCGCGCGGCGCGATCAGACCGCCAGCGCCGCGGGCGCGCTGGCCCGCTCGAGCACGATCTCGCCGTCGCGCGCGTCGACCTCGACGGTGTCGCCGGCGGCGAACCGGCCCTCGAGGATCGCGAGCGCCAGTGGGTCGACGAGGCGCTTCTGGATGACCCGCTTGAGCGGGCGCGCGCCATACGTCGGGTCGTAGCCGAGGTCGGCGAGCAGCGTCCGGGCGCCGGCGGACAGCGCCAACTCGATCCCGCGCTCGCGCACCCGGTCGACGACCTGCTCGACCTGAAGCTCGACGATCTCGCCGATCTGCTCGCGGGTCAACGAGTCGAACTCGACGATGTCGTCAAGCCGGTTGATGAACTCGGGCTTGAAGTACGTCTCCACCCCGGCGCGGCCGCCCGGAATGTTGGAGGTCATGATCAGGACGCTGTTCTTGAACGACACGGTCCGGCCCTGGCCGTCGGTCAGGCGCCCGTCGTCCATCACCTGCAGCAGCGTGTTGAACACGTCGGGGTGCGCCTTCTCGATCTCGTCGAGCAGCACGACCGCGTACGGGCGCCGGCGGACCGCCTCGGTCAGCTGGCCGCCCTCGTCGTAGCCGACGTAGCCCGGAGGCGCGCCGACCAGGCGGCTGACCGCGTGCTTCTCCATGTACTCGGACATGTCGATCCGGATCATCGCGTCCTGGGTGTCGAACATGAACTCGGCGAGCGCCCGCGCCAGCTCGGTCTTGCCGACGCCGGTTGGGCCGAGGAACAGGAAGGTGCCGATCGGCCGGTCCGGGTCCTGGAGCCCGGCCCGCGAGCGTCGCAGCGCGCTGGCCACCGCCGCGACCGCCTCGTCCTGGCCGATCACCCGCTCGTGCAGGCGCTCCTCCATGTGGACGAGCTTCTCGATCTCGCCCTCGAGCAGCCGTGACACCGGGATGCCGGTCCACTTCGCGACGATCTCGGCGACGTCGTCGGCGTCGACGACGTCCTTGAGAAAGCGCGGGCCGTGGCTGGATGCGTCCTGCGCGGCGGACGCGGCCTCGGCCAGCTGCCTGTTCAGCTCCGGGATCGTGCCGTACTGGAGCTCGGCGGCGCGGCCGAGGTCGGCCTCACGCTGGGCGCGCTCGAGCTCGATCCGCGCGTTCTCGAGCTTTTCCTGGATCTCGGCGACGGCGCCGACGCTCTCCTTCTCACGCTCCCACTCGGCGTGCATCGCGGTCGAGCGCTCACGCTCCTCGGCGAGGGAACGCGCGAGCTGCTCGCGCCGCGCGACCGTGCCGGGATCGTCGTCGTCGCCCAGCGACTGGAGCTCGATCTCGAGCTGCATGATGTGCCGGTCGACCTCGTCGATCTCGGTCGGCTTGGAGTCGATCTCCATCCGGATCCGCGACGCCGCCTCGTCGACCAGGTCGATCGCCTTGTCGGGCAGGAACCGATCGGCGATATAGCGTTGCGACAGGTGGGCGGCGGCGACCAGCGCGCTGTCCTGGATCCGGACCTTGTGGTGGACCTGGTAGCGCTCCTTGAGGCCGCGCAGGATCGCGATCGTGTCTTGGACCGTCGGCTCGCCGACGAACACCGGCTGGAAGCGGCGCTCGAGCGCCGGGTCCTTCTCGATGTGCTTGCGGTACTCGTCGAGCGTGGTCGCGCCGACGGCGCGCAGCTCGCCGCGCGCAAGCATCGGCTTGAGCATGTTGCCGGCGTCCATCGCGCCCTCGGCGGCGCCGGCCCCGACGATCGTGTGCAGCTCGTCGATGAACACGATGATCTGGCCCTCGGCGTCGGTGATCTCCTTGAGGACCGCCTTCAGCCGGTCCTCGAACTCGCCGCGGTACTTCGAGCCGGCGACCATCGCGCCGAGGTCGAGCGCGATCACGCGGCGGTCCTTGAGCCCCTCCGGCACGTCGCCGGCGACGATCCGCTGGGCTAGCCCTTCGACGATCGCGGTCTTGCCGACGCCCGGCTCGCCGATCAGCACCGGGTTGTTCTTGGTGCGGCGGCTGAGCACCTGGATCACGCGGCGGATCTCGTCGTCGCGACCGATCACCGGGTCGAGCTTGCCCGCGGCGGCCGCCTCGGTCAGGTCTCGGCCGTACCGCTCGAGCGCCTGGAACTTCTCCTCGGGGTTCTGGTCGCTCACGCGGTGACTGCCGCGCACCTCGGCGAGCGCCTTCAGCAGCTGCTCGCGAGTGGCGCCGACAGAGCGGAGCACGTCTCCGGCGCGGGTCTTCGAGCCGGCGAGCGCGAGGATCAGGTGCTCGGTCGAGACGTACTCGTCCTTGAGGTCGCGCATCTCCGTCTCGGCGGCGCGCAGGAGCTGGACGAGCTCACTCGAGCCGCCCGCGAGCTCCTCGCGGCCGCCCTGGGTGGTCAGCCTCGGCAGCGCCTCGAGCGCGGGCGCCAGCGTCTGGCGCACGACCGCGGGCTCGATGCCGAGCTTGCGTAGCACGGGCACGACGACGCCGTCCACAACCGGCCGGCTGTCGCCGCCCCCCTGTTCGAGCAGGACCGCGAGCAGGTGCTCGGGCTGGGTCTGCGGATTGCGGCGGTCCTCGGCTAGCCGCTGCGCCGCCTGCAGGGCCTCCTGGGACTTGATCGTGAAGCGGTCTGGTTGCATGCGCTGAAAGCCTTCGGTCTCAAAAATCTAAGTCAGGATGACTTAGATAATAGCGGATCAAGTGGGGCCTCAGTGCCGGATCACGAGGTGCGCCTGCGGTGACTGGCGCTCGATGTCGAACGCCGGATCGACGATCGCGCCGGTGACGATCGCGGTTACACGCGTGTGGGCGGCGAGCGCCTTTCTGAGGCGGCTCAGCTGGCCTTTCGAGAATTTGATCTTGACCGTCCGCTGCCCGCCCGCATGCAGGGCTGAGAGCGCGGAGTGGTCGAGGAACGGCTTCTGGTGGCCGATCGTCACCTTGCCGTAGGACGTGAACAGGCAGGCGCTGCTGCAGGCGACGGTCGCGAGGATGTGCTTGTTCTTCAGGGGGCGCTGAGACTGCGGGAGCGTAACGGCGACGTCCGCGATCGGCGGCTCGGCCGCGAGCGCGGCGTTCGCCAGCGCAGCCAGGTTGACACCGCCCCACCCGGTCGCCTCGTTGTAACCCGGGCCGGCGGTGCAGCACCCGAGCGCCGCGCCGTCGGCCTGGATGAAGGGCCCCACGTCGTTGCTTCCGGTTGTGACGCCGTCGAACACGAGCGGCGCCTGCGTCGGGTTGCGCCCCATCTCGTACAGGAGCGGGTTGACGAGGCCGAGCCCCTGGAGCTGATGCTGGAGCAACAGCTCGTCGACGAGCGCCAGGCCGCCCGCGAGCAGCGGGGTCGCGGCGCTCGTGCCGCCGACCGTCTGCCACGGGTTCGACTGGGCCTGGTTGAGGCAGTCGGGCTCGGCCGAGCAGTAGACGTCGTAGCCGGGAGCCACGTCGGCGAGGAGCGCAACGTCGGGCACCGCCCGATGGTTCTGGACGACCGTCCCGGTCTGATAGCCCGGGCGCGCGAAGAGGGTGCTGAAACCCCCGCCGCTCGCGCCGACCAAGGTCGTCGCGTTGCCGTCGTTCCAGACCACCTGCGACTCGATCGCGTTGGCCGCCGTGAGCACCACGTTCGTACCGCCGACGCCGGTCGCGTACGGCGAGGACGCCGGATAGTTAACCGCCAGGTCAGGGTCGGGCGCGGCATCGTTCGAGTTCGACGAGACGCAATCGGCCGAACCATAGTCGCCGCTGGCGGCGATGAAGCTGATGCCGCTGTCGGCCGCCTCCTGCAGCGCGGCTTCGGTCGCGTCGACGCCAGAGCGCCCGACGGCCTGCTCGGTCTGGGACTCGCACAGGCCCAGCGACGCCGAGATCACCTGCGGCTTGTAGCCGTTGGTCTGCAGCGGCGCGGTCAGCGCCATCAGGACGTCGGAGGCGTCGGGCTTGGACTCGTAGACGTCGATCGAGCGTAGATCGGGCGCGGTCGCGTCGAGCACCTCGAGGTCGAGCGTCGCCTCGCCGCCGGGCGGCAGCGCGGATGAAACCCCCACCCCGAAGCCTTCGATCCGCGGGACGCTCAGCCCGAAGCACTTGGCGAACGTGTCGATGTCGCTCGCTTTGTAGCCGTCGATCTCGATCAACGCAACGCGCTCGTCCTGACCGAGCACCCCGGTCTGCTGCAGCGGTACGTAGTCGTAGGCGGTCAGGTACTGGCTTGGGGTGAAGCCGCCGGCGGCCGTGCCCGCGGCACAGCCGCTCGGGGTGCCGCTGAC
>Ga0302181_10000722_pt1 | contig 26289 bp, 24 predicted proteins | sample I_Palsa_E3_3_FD_198786 | JGI IMG/M metagenome (GOLD analysis project Ga0302181, IMG submission 198786) | Peat permafrost microbial communities from Stordalen Mire near Abisko, Sweden - I_Palsa_E3_3 | ecosystem: Environmental > Terrestrial > Soil > Palsa > Peat permafrost | place: Sweden...
GCTCCGTGGGAAAAGCTTTCGAAGTTTCATGCGGACTCATACGACCCCTCCTACGATGGACATCCCAGTGGACTGCGCGTTGGAGCGGCCGATCCGGTCGACAAGAAGGTTGAGGCCGAGCACGAACAGCAACAGCACGAACGCCGCCGCGTAGGCCTTCTGCGGCGCGGCGCCTTCGCCGGCCGGCGAGTTGTCATAGACGTAACTGGTAAGCGACGAGCCCGTCCCGCGCAGCAGGCCGAGCACCGGCGTCGACCCCTGCGTTTCGATGTGGAGCGTCTTGCCGAGCAGCAGCACCACGATCGCAGTGTCGCCGATGATGCGGCTGACGCCGAGCGTCACGCCCGTGGCGATGTTCGAACGCACGCTCGGCAACAGCACCCGGCGGATCGTCGCGATCCGCGTCTTGCCGAGCGCGAAGGCGGCCTCGCGCATGTGAGCCGGCACCGCCCGCAGCCCGTCACGGGTGGCAACGAACAGCGGCGGCAGCGCGATCAGCGACATCATCGCCCCAGCGGCGATGAACGAGCGGCCGTACACGCCGCCGCCTTCGGCGCGGAACGACAGCGGTGCGAGGATGCCGAGCTGGAAGATCGCCACGCCGAACAGCGCGAGCACGATGTCCGGCGTCCCGGCGACGATCTCGACGCTCGACTCGACCACCCGCGCGAGCGTTTGACGCCCCCGCCCACCCTGCCCGTACTCGGCGACCCAGATCGCGCTTGCAACCGCCAGCGGAAACGCGAGCGCGATCCCGATCGCGGTCAGCAGCAACGTGCCGATCAGGGGATCGAGGATGCCCCCAGTGTGGGCCTGCGAGGTGCTGATCGAGGGACGCGTTACCAGCAGGCTCGGGGTGAGGTACTCGATCCCGCGATAGCCCATGTAGATCACGATCGCCGCGGCGATCGCGCACAGCCCAAGGCCGGCCGTCCAGGCGCAGAGCAGCACCAGCCGGTCGCCCCAGCGCCAGGTCCACATCGATGATCGCCGTCCACGCTTCGAGCTCGGCGGCGGCGCCTGGAGGTCGGGGGCGAACGCGTTCATGCCTGCACCTGGTACTTGCGGAGGGGCAGCTTGATCAGGTAGCCGCCAATCGACAGCACGAACGCGGACAGCAGCAGCAGCGCCGCGAACGCATACAGAGTCGAGTCAAGCGCCGGGGCGCCGATGCCTTCGCTGAAGTCGATGATCGTCGACGCCAGTGTACGCAGCGGCTCATATAGGAAGATCGGCGCCCCGTGGGAGAGGTTCGGCGTGAAGAAGCTCGCCCCAGAGGCCATCGAGATCATCACCGCCTCGCCCAGCGCCCGCGCGGTCGCGAGCACGGCCGCGGCGACGATCGCGGGGCGGATCGCGCGCAGCGTCACCGCGAGCATCGCCCGCAGCGGGTTCAGGCCGAGCGCGACCGCGCCCTCGCGCCAGGATCTCGGCGCCGCCGCGAGCGCCTCGCAGATCAGCGCGATCATGATCGGCGTGATCATCACGGTCAACGTCACCGCCACGACCAACAGACCTTCGCCGGTGAGCTCGACCGAGTTCTGCACCGAGGTCTTCTGCGAAGCGGTGATCAGGTGGTTGCCGACGAACGGCACCAGCACGAGGATCGCGATCAGACCGTAGATCACCGACGGCACCGACGCGAGCAGCCGGATCACGGGGATCGCCACCTTGCGCAGTCGCTCCGGTGCGAGCTCGACGATGAAGATCGATGACAGCACCGCGATCACCACGCCCAGCACAACCGCGATGCCGGTGGTCAAGAGCGTTCCGTAGATGATCGGCCAGGCGCGCAGGTGATACGCCGAGGCGGGCGGGTTCACGCTCGTGGCCTGCATGTTCGCGAGCTGCGTATTGAGACTCCCGCCCGGCCCCAACCAACTGAGGCCGTTGTGCTCGAAGATCGGCCAAGCGCGGACGAACACGAACACGATCATTCCGAGCACGCACGCGCACACGAACAACGCAGCCGCGCCGAGCGTACGCTCGGCGCGGCTGTCTGACCAGGGGTTGCGGAGTCTCTCGAACACCGCTACCCGGTGATCGGGACCCACTGGCTGGAGATGATCTTGCGCGCAGCGGCCGAGACCTCGATCCAGCCGATGAACGCCGACGCGGCACCCGTCGCCTTGCCCTTTGTCACCTCATAGAAGCGCGCGACGCCGGCGTACTGCCCGGAGGTCACGGTCGTCTGGTTGCAGGCCACGCCGTTGTAGCTGACCGAATTCACCGAGCCGAGCGACGCCGCGTAGTTGGACAGGAAGCCGATCCCGTTCGGGTCGTTTTCAACTGCCTGGCGCAACAGACCCTCAGATGAGAGTTCGGAGGCAAGCGTTGAGACTTTCTTGCCTTCGAGCAGCAGCGTCTGGAAGCTCGTCAACACGCCCGCGACCGAGGTGCGGCTGATCAGGTCGATCGTGCCGGTGGCGGTCGCGCCGGGTACCTGGGCCCACGAGCGGGTCTTGCCGGTAAAGATCGAGGTCACCTGCGCCGGCGTGAGGTTGCTGAGCGTGTTCGCTTTGTTCGTGACCACGCAGATCCCGTACTTGGCGATCGGGTAGAAGACGAGGCCGGCAGGATCGGTCGGCAGCGGATCGCGCGAGACGTCCCCGATCGTGACGCGGCCGGCGGCGACATCGTTGATGCCGATCTGCGCGCCGCCCTGGGCGATCTTGAACTTGACTTTTTTGGGGAACAGCTTCACGTACTTCTGGGCGAGCAGCGAGACGAGCGGGTAGGAGGCGGTGGCGCCGCTGATCGTGACAGTGGTCGTCGCTGCGGACGCGGCAGCGGGCGCCGCGACTCCGAGTACGCCTGCCACCGCGAGGGCGACGGAGAGACGGCGAAATCGATTCATGAACTGGGTCTCCATTCAGATGGTTGACGTTGTGTCTCGATCGAAACTACCATAAACCTCATTAGCCCGATCAAGATAAGCTACTTTATGGGAAAGATGCGCAACATCGTCTCGGAAGGCGTGTTCCAAACCTTCCCGACAGCACTCCGGCCAATGACCGACTCCCCCCAGAACACCAAGAAGATCCAAAAGGTGCGGAAAGACTCCAGGACCTCCTCCACCAACACCCAGCCATGAGAGACACATCCGAAAACCACACGCCCGATGTCGACGGACCCGACCGCCCACCGCGATCCGTCCAGGGTCCCCCGCGCCTGCCCTCCACGCGCGTCGCCGCGGCGCTCGCCGCCGGGATGCTCGCGATCGGGGTGGCCGTCGGCGCGGCAATCGGCCCCGCACCGGAAACCTCGCTCGCGGGCGAGCGCATCCCGCTGCTGCTGCCCGCGATCGCCGCGCTCGCCGGGGGCGGCGGCACACACACGACGAGCACCAGCACAGCGGCAGCGGTGCAGCCGCCACCGGTCACGCCCCAGCCGACGCCGGCTGCCTCATCCGCGAGCGCGGGTGCGTCAAGCGCCGCCACGAAGACCTCGAAGGCGGCGCCGAGCGCCGCGGCGACACCGGCTCCAGCACCGAGCGCCGCCAAACAGCCGACCAAGAGCACTCCGAAGAGCGGCGCGCAGGCCACGCTCCCGCCCGTCACGAGCGTGTGGCTGATCACGCTCTCCGGCAGCAACTTCGCGCAGGCGCTCGCGCAGACGGCCGCCGCCCCATACATCGACTCCCAGCTCGTCCCCGCCGGCACGTTGCTCAGCGGCTGGTCCTCGCTCGAGGCCAGCTCCTTCGCGAGCGAGGCCGGGCTGCTCGGCGGCGAACCCCCGCAGACGCTCGACTCGATCGTCCAGCCCCCGTGCCCCGAAGGCGCCGCCGGCGCCGCCTGCGCGCCCGAAACCGCGGGCGCGCTGACGGCGGCCGACGAATTCCTGAAAGCCACCCTGCCCGCGATCACCGCCAGCACCGCCTACCGCGCGCACGGCCTGGTCGTGATCACGTTCGGCTCGGTCGGCAACGCCACGGCCTCCAGCCTGCCCGCCGGCTCCTCGACCGCGACGCTCAGCTCCACACCCCCCGCGGGCGTGCTGCTGCTCTCGCCGTTCGCCCGCGTCGGCGCGCGGCCGACCGCTCCCTTCAACCCGACTTCCCCCAAGCAGAGCCTCTCAGGACTTCTGCACTGACGCCGTATCCGCAGACCGCAGGACCGTACATCCGCAGTTCCGAAACCAACCAAGGAGACCCACGTTGCACGCACTAGATCCCGCCCACCGCAAGCAGGCCACGTGGTGGCTCGTCGCACTCGTGGGCCTCACACTGGCCCTCGCGGGGCTCGCCGTTCCGGCGGTCAGCCACGCGGAAGAATCCAACCCGAACAACTACGAATGCCTCGGCAGCATCGCGCCGGGGAAGCCCGAAGTGGGCAGCGAAGAACAGCAGGTGGCCTACGTCTTCTACTGCAACGGCCCGATCACCGGCTACCAGCTGCAGTCGCAGATCCCGCTGACGGGCGTCCAGAGCCCGCCGCTCGTGACCGCCGGGGCAAGTGTGCTGGGCGCACCGACGGGCAAAGCGCTGAGCGACACCTTCTCCTGCTCGGGGGAAATCCCCGGCTACGCGGAGAACTGCGTCGGAGCGGCGAAGACCGGATACGAGACGATCACCGGACAGTTCGCGATCGGCTCCAAGCTCTGCGTCGAGCCGCGCGTGGACCCGCTGCTGACGGTCACCTACGCGTACCTGGAAAAAGGCGTCGTCACCCAGGCGATCTCCGGTCCCTTCGACCTCGGCCGCCCCAGCGGCTGCCCGCCGAGCGCCAACTCGGGTTACAACCGGCTGAACCCCAAGCCGGTCACGGCCTCCCCCAAGAAAGGGAAGAAGGGCAAGGGCAAGAAGCAGCCCGCGAAGAAGAAGGTCGTCGGCAAAGCGGCGCCCAAGAAGAAGTAGGTCCCAGCCAGTCGGCGCGAGCTTACCCCCACGGGCCTAACCTGTGGGGGTGAAGCTCGCCCGGAGGATCGCCCAAGGCGCAGCAGCCAGGAGCCGGCACCCCGGCCGGCTCCTCCTCGCATGCCTTGCAGTGGCGCTCGTCGGCTGCGGCTCGGCCGCGGCCACGCACAACGCGACAAGCGCCTCGTTCAACACGAGCTCCGCATCCTCGAACTCGTCCACGGGCTCAACGGCCCTTGCCACATCCACGACGACGCCCACCTCCACGACCGCTCCTCCCTCCGGGAGCTGCGCGACGGCGGTCGCCGCCACGCTCGGCACGGTCGCCGCACGCATCTACCGCGAGGCCGCGACCGGCGGCGACGTCGCCGAGGCAGTGCATCGCGTGCAGAGCTCGAGCGCCCTCGCCGGCGCGCTCGACAGCGGCGACGCGGGCGCGGCGCATACCGCGCTGCAAGCGCTGCTGCTCGACCAGATCGTGCGCATCGAGATCCTCCGCGGCGGGCACGTCTTCGCGCAGGCCGGCTCCGGCGTTGCGATCGCGCCCATCCACGGTCAGATCCCCGGCACTTCTGCGAGCTTCGTCCTCTCGACCCAGCCCGCACACGCCTACCTGCAGGTCGTCCACCAGGTCACCGGCGCGCAGGTGCTGCTGCTCGATGGCGCGCCAGCCGCCGCCATTCCGGGCAAGCGACTCGCCGGCACGATCTCCGGCTCGCTACCCACAAGCGCGCCCGCCGCGGGACCGCTCACGCTCACCGGGGAGAGCTATCAGACGTTCGCGCTCGCTGGCTCCGTCTACCCGGCGGGCGCGCTGCGGATCGTGCTGCTCGCGCCGACCTCGACGATCTCCTGCCCCGGCCCGCTCGCACAGAGGCTGGTGGAAACGCTCGGCCATGTCGGCGAACGAATCTACCAGGAGGAGCTCCACAGCCCGGATGTCACCGCGACACTGCGCTCGATGGAAAGCTCGACCGTCTTTCAGCGCGCCGTCGCCGCCGGCAGCGTCGCCGCGACCCGCGCGGCGATCATCGACTTCTTTGCCGCCCACATCCACGTCGTGCGCGTGCGCGTCACGATCGAGGAATCGAAGATCGGCCAACGGCTGCTGATCGACGAAGGAGGCCCGTTCGTGCTCGCCCCGGTCCACGGCACCCTGCGCAGCGGCGGCCGCGTAGTCGGCCATTTCGAGATGGCGATCCAGGACGACGCCGGCTATCTCAAGCTCGCCCATCTCTTCACCGGCGCGGAAGTCCTGATGCGCACAGGCTCGCGTCAGGTGATGGGCACGCTCTCTCCCGGCCCGGCGACGGTCCCCGATCGGGGCGAAGTCACCTACCGCGGGCGTAGCTACCAGGCGTACTCCTTCGTTGGCGAAGCGTTCCCAACAGGACCCCTTCGGATCTCCCTGCTCCTGCCAATCTAGAGGAGGCTCGAGGTCATCCGTTCGACCTCGGCGATGGAAGTGAGCCCTTCGCGTACCTTCACCAGACCATCGTCGCGCAGGCGCAGCATCCCATCGTTGACGGCGACCGCAACCATCTCGTCGACCGAGGCGCGCTCGAGGATCAGCCCGCGGATGCGCTCGCTGACGGACATCACCTCATATACGCCCACCCGGCCACGATAGCCCGAACCACCGCAGCGCGAGCATCCCACCGGCTCATATGGCTCGGCGCCGGCCAAGCCGTGCTCGACGAGCACAGACTCTGAGACCTTCAGCGGGCGCTTGCAGTGCTTGCACAGCAGGCGCAGCAAGCGCTGGGCGACGATGCAGTCGATCGCCGAGGACACGAGGAACGGCTCGATCCCCATATCGATCAGCCGGCCGAGCGCGCTCGGCGCATCGCGCGTGTGCAGGGTCGAGAGCACGAGGTGGCCGGTGAGTGCAGCCTCGACGGCGATGTGCGCAGTCTCGCGGTCGCGGATCTCCCCAACCATGATCACGTCGGGGTCGGCGCGCAGCATCGAGCGCAGGCCGACGTCAAACGTGACCCCCGCCTTCGGCGCGATCTGCATCTGCTTGACACCCTGCATGCGCTGCTCCACGGGATCCTCGATCGTGAGGATGCTCCGTTCTCCGTCGTTGAGCACGTTCAGCGCCGCATACAGCGTCGTCGACTTGCCCGAGCCGGTCGGCCCGGTCACGAGCACAGCGCCGTTCGGCTTGTTGATCGCACGAGTGAACCGGTCCAGCTCGTCCTTGCCCATCCCCAGCGCCTCGAGCCCCTCAACCCTCACCCCTCCGTCGAGGATCCGCATCACGACGCCCTCGCCGTAGACGAGTGGCAGCGTCACGACGCGGATGTCCACGCGCCGCCCGTCGACCGTCAGCGCGAAGCGGCCGTCCTGCGGCACGCGCTTCTCGGAGATGTCCAGGTCCCCCATGATCTTGATGCGCGACACGACGCTCATCGCCATCCTGCGTTTGACCGTGGCGGCCGGGGCGAGCACACCGTCGACGCGGAACAGCACGCGCGTATCACCCTCTTCGGGGTTGATGTGGATGTCCGAGGCGCCCTGCTGCACCGCCTGGGCGACGATCGAATGCACCAGCTTGATCACTGGGGCGTCGCGGTCGGCCTCCTCGGCCAGCGTGTCGGGTTCGGCCTCGGCCTCGGACTCCTCATCGACGATGTCCTCGATCGAATCGTCCATCTGGGCGAGCCGCGTCAGCAGTAGATTCAGGTCCTCCACCGACGCCGCCGCGACCTTCACGCGCCGGCCGGTCATCATCGCGACGTCGTCGATCGTCAACACATTGGTCGGATCCGCCATCGCCAGCAGCAGCGTCCCGTCGTCGGTGTACCCGACGGGCACCGCCTGATAGCGCTTGGCTGTGTCCGAGCGGATCAGGTTGACGGCGCCCATGTCGAGGTCGTAGACCGACAGATCGATGTAGTCCAGGCCAAAGCGCTCGGCCACGGCCCGAGCGAGCTGGTCGTGACGGAGGACGCCCAGCTCGACCAGCACCTGGCCGGTCGGCCTGCCCTCCGCGCGGGCGGCCGCCACCGCATGCTCGACCGTCTCACGGTCGGCGTAGCCGAGGTCGACGATCACTTCGCCGATCATCCGTGCCGAGCGTCCCGAGCGAAGTGGTGGGTAAAGGCCGTCGTCGGGGGGCCCGATCGCGCTCTCCTCGAGGGTTTCCGGAGGAGATGTGGCTGTGGGCGTGACGGTATCGCGCATCGCCGTTTTTATCGGCATCCCCGGGACGCCGCTTGATCGGTTAACGGAGCTTTTCCCCGGTTTCTACAGGCTTTTGCGGCCATGCAGGCCTTTTTCCCGAGGAAACCGGCCCTTTCTTCCAGAGCACTCAGGTTTCATGCGCAGCCTTTGGCCACTCTGCAGACCCCGACGAGCTACCGGCCCATTCCTTGCTCGAAAGCGCCCTTCACTTGAGCATCGAGCGTATTCAGCCGATAGAGCGCGAGCGCCTCGCCGGAGGCGAAACGCTGTCCTGCGCCCACGTCGGCGCCGTGGTGGAGCATCACGCAGTGCTCGAGCGCAAGTCGCCGCTCGCCGTCGAGCGTAGGCGGGGCGTGGCTACAGATCAGACGCAGCCCCAGCTCGACGTGACCCAGCAGCTGACCCTCGCGGCTGCGCTCGATCTCCGCACCGTAGATGAACTCGCGGGTCTTGCCCAGGTCGTGGACGATCGCCGCGCTCAGCAGCAGATCGCGATCCAGGCGCGGATGCAGCGGGCAGAGCTCGAGCGCCATCGTGGCAACCGCGACGGTGTGCTCGAGCAGGCCGCCGAGATAGGCATGATGAGACCCGGAGCGACCGGCGCCGCGTGGCTTGGAGTCCGCGCCGAGCGCCACCGGCGGCGAGCAGGGCGCGCGGCGGATCTCCGCGCGCAGCTCCTCATCGCCGAGCAGGCGAGCGAGCAGCCCCTTCAAGCCGGGTTCGTAGACCTCGCGCGCGAGGTGCTCGAGGAACCCTTCGAGCTCGTCGAGGTCGCGGTAGGCCGTCGGAAGGAAGCGGGCGGGGTCGGCGTCGATCCCATCCGCGCGCGCGATCGTCCCGAGCGCGATCTGCAGCTCGTCACGAAAGCGCTCCACACGCCCGTGCACCCGCACCAGCTCGCCCTGCTCGAAGCGTCCGGCGAGTACGTCGGCGTCACGAAACGCGCGCGCACGAATCGTTCCCGTGCTATCGCGCAGCTCGATTGTCAGGTAGGGCGTGCCGGCCCGAGACATCTGACGTTCCTTGCGGACGCACGCGAAGACGCCATCCACCTCCTGCTCGAAACGGAGGGTCGCGATCTGCCCCTCGTCGATCTGTGTCGTGTTGCCGAGGGGGCTCATCCGCCCATGATGTACGGTGGTTCGGATGCAGCCCTTCATCTGGGACCGCCGTCCGGATGGCCTCAGGGCCCCAGCAATGGTATGCGCGTTTCAGGGCTGGAACGACGCCGGCGACGCCGCCTCCAGCGCGGTCTCCTTCCTGGCCGGCTCGTTGAACGCCAGTCGCTTCGCGCAGATCGACTCCGAGGAGTTCTACGACTTTCAGGCAAACCGTCCCAGCATTCAGCTGACCGACGGGAGGGACACCGTCGCTGGAAGCGGTGGTCGGGAGATCGTCTGGCCGACGGTCGAGGTCTTCGAGGCACGCGCGCCCAGAGCGCCGCGTGACCTCGTGCTCGTTCAAGGCGTTGAGCCTTCGATGCGATGGCGCGCCTTCAGCGCGCACCTAGTCGAGCTCGCTGAAGCTTTGGGCGTGCAGGTGGTCGTTACGCTGGGAGCGCTGCTCGCCGACGTGCCCCACACTCGCCCGGTGAGCATGACCGGGTTCGCGTCCGATCCGTCGCTGGTGGAGAGCTTGGGACTGGCGCCATCGAGTTATGAGGGACCGACCGGGATCGTGGGAGTCCTGCACAGCGCCTGTCTGGATGCGGGACTGCCGTCGGCAAGCCTATGGGCGGGCGTCCCGCACTACGTCGCCGCCGCCACCAATCCCAAGGCGGCGCTTGCTTTGCTGCGCAGGACGGAAAGCCTGATCGGCGTCTCCGTAGACGTCTCTGAGCTGGAGGTCTCGGCCGCCGACTACGAGCGCCAGGTCGGCCTCGCCGTGCAGAGCGACCCCGACATCCAGGCGTTCGTCGAACGCCTGGAGCAGGCCGCGGAGAGCGAAGAGTCAGAGTTTTCCCCCGAGAACGTTCCCTCGGGGGACATGCTCGCGCGTGAATTCCAGCGCTTCCTGCGCCAGCGGGGGGCCGAGGGAAAATAGGTCGGTCTACTTCTCCGCCGCGGGACAGACGATGCGGTAGTCACAAATCGAGCAGGCCGCGTGAGACGGGGTGGGCTCGAAGCGCTGGCCGAGGATGCCCTCGCCAGCGGCGAGCACCATGTCCTTGACCGCTTCCGCATCCCCATCGTCCCGGGGCACGGGCACCTTGAGGTCGTCGAGCACGTAGTAGTAGGCCTGCCGGGAAGCCTCCAGTCCCCAGGACTCGCGCGCGGCGAGGGCATAGAGGGACAGCTGGATGTCGTCCTGTAGCTGGGCGACGGTCTTCGGGCGGGAGGTCTTGTAGTCGATCAGCTCGTACTCGTCGCCCGTACCACCGGCGAGACGGTCGACGCGGTCGACGCGGCCGCGCAGGTGGTGGGGTCCGAGCCGGAAGGCGAACGGACGCTCGAACCACACCGGCTCGGAGTCCTGGCCGTGCAACCGCTCGTGATAGAGGGTCAGCGCGGCGAGCGCCTTTGCGCGCAGCTCGAGCTCGTGCTCGCTACAGCCGAAGGCGCTTCTGCGCCAGCTTGCGTCGAACAACTTCAACAGCTGCGAAAGCGTCTCTCCGGAGGTGGAGTGATAGCGCTCGAGCACCTGATGCACGACGATCCCAAACCGCTGGTTCTGCGTCTGCTCGGTCGGGATACGGAGGACTCGAGCGAACTTGTACCGCAGCGGACAGCCGCGGTAGGTCTCGACATCCGAGGCCGACAGCGCCAGGCCGATCCCCTTGCGCGGCAGAAAGGGCCCCAGCGAGGAGGCTTCGCGCGGAGCGATCGCGCTCGCTCGGGCACGGTCCTCGTGATCTCGTCCGCGATCGTGTCCATCGATCTCCGAACGGTCGACCAGCAGCGTCTCGTCGAGCGTCGAGGTCTGGAAGATCTCACGCTGTAGCGGCGTCGTAGCGGCTAACAGGCGCACGTTGATGTCTGCAAGCGCCTCCTTCACGTCCTGCCCTTCCGGGCGCTGCGCCAGGGCGGCGAGCTTCAGCAGCTCCAGATAGCGAACCATCCCGTGGGAGATGTCCAGATCCGTGTCCAGTCGCAGCTCGCCGAGCCGGCCGCCGATCCGGGCGACGCTGGCGAGCACCTCCTCGCGCATCATGCGCAGGGTCTCCTGCAGGGCCTCGTCCTGCAGACGCCTGTCGTCCTTCGCTCGACCCTCGTCCTGATCTTGCCCCTCGGCGCCGAGGACCACACGCGCGAGCAGATCCGGACGGCCGGCGTCCAGCGCCTCGGACGCCGCGCGGCGCAGCTCGAGAAACCGCTGGATACGCTCACGCGCGTCGGGCGGGACCTGAGGCGACTCGATCGCCGCCGTGAGCGCCGCGACCATGTCCAGCTTGCGTCGCCGCGCCAGCGCGATCACGCGCGCCAGATCGACCTGACGCAGCTCGATCGGCGGACGCGCGAGCGCGCGCACGACCGCGGCCGCATCGTGCGGATCGGCCAGCAGGCGCATCCAGGCCAGCACATCACGCACCTCGGACCGCTCGCGGAAGGCCGCCGCTCCGCGTTCCTCGCCCAGCGAGTAGTCCGATGCTGTTGCGGGAGCGGTATCCCCCCGAAGCTTTGCGGGAGCGGCCTCGCCCGCGGGCGTGGTGGGAACGATCTTTGAGGCAGGCGGCACAGACCAAGGATACGAGTCTCCCCCGGGCGATGGCATGGGAGGCCCTACGCTCTGACGATGAGCTCAGATGCGATCGATTGGGGCGCCGCACAGCGGATCGGAGAGATGATCGCGGGCGCGCCGCCACGGGGAGGAGTACAGGCCTCTTCAATCGAGCCGCTAGCCCACGACTTCGCCAAGCGCGTGAGCGACTACACGGGCCTGGAGCTGCCCGCGGAGCTGCCGCCCCTGGAGGTGGTTGACCGGCCAGCGTGGATCGCAGCGAATCTGAAGACGATGAAACCCCTGCTGGACCCGCTGACCGCGCGCATGGGTGGTGGCGGCGGCGGGGTCACTGGCATCGTCTCCGGCCCGCTGCGCGCAGCGTCGGGCTTTCTGCTCGGCGCGCAGGTCGGGGCATTGACGGGCGTCCTCTCTCAGCGAGTGCTCGGCCAGTACGATCTCGCGCTACTCGACGCCGATGTGAAGCCACGCCTGCTGCTGCTCGCGCCGAATCTGGCGCAGGCAGCGCGCAACCTGGGGGTCGATCGCGACGAGCTCGTCCTGTGGGTGAGCATCCACGAGATCACCCACGCCGTCCAGTTCGGGGGGGCGCCGTGGCTGCGCGAGCATCTGGGGGGCATGCTGAGGGAGCTGATCGACGGCCTGCAGGTGAAGCTCGATGGGCGTTCCACGCTCGGCGGCCTCGGGGGCGGCAATGGCCAGGAGGGGTGGCGCGGGTGGCTGCCAAAACCTGGCGCGGGAGGCGGGCGGGGCTTTGACTCAAGCGCTGTGCGCCCGCTGCTGGAGCGTGCCCGTCGCGGCGAACTGTTGCGCCTGACGCTGGGCGATGAGCGCTGGCAGCTGGTCGAGCGGATGCAGGCGACGATGTCGTTGATCGAGGGGCACGCCGAGCACACGATGGACGCGGTCGGCGCCGAGTTGCTGCCGTCGCTGCCACGGTTGCGCGCCGCGCTGAACCGCCGCCGCGCGACGCGCGGACTGCCGTGGCGCGTGCTGGAGCGGTTGCTTGGGTTGGAGCTGAAGATGAAGCAGTACGAGGTCGGCAAGCGCTTCTGCGACGCGGTCGTCCACGCCGAGGGTCCGCGGGCCCTGGCCCGCGCGTGGGAGGGGCCGGAGATGCTGCCGAGCACGGCTGAGCTCGAGGCGCCAGGGCTCTGGCTAGCACGAACGCATGTTCCTCCTGTTACAAGCTAGTCACGCTTAATATGCTCTATTCACGAGGTCTTTACGGATCGTGAAGGTGACGCTGTAACAATCTATCCCAAGCGGGTTACAAACGTGTGTTCGATGCTACGCTGAAGCTCGAGCTGAGAGCGAACAGGAGCGAACAAACGTCATCCGGGTCCTCGCCACGAGGACAGAACCGATCACAGGAGACCCCTTCACATGGCCACCGCCACCACTTCCCCCCGCAGCGCCAAAGCCCGCAAACCGGCCGCCAAAGCAGCCAAAGCATCGACCGCTCGCAAAGCCTCCGCCACCCAGAGCACGCAGGCGAAGAGCACGAAGGCGAAGGCCGCGCGCACTCGCTCGATCCACCAGACCCAGTCGGCCGTGCGTCAGACCGAAATCGCGGCGCGTAACACCGTCGACGTGTTCGGCGACTACACCGAGCGCGCCGTCCTGATCCCCGTCGGCGCCGCCCTGATCGCCCGCGACCGGGTGGTCTCGACCGTGAGCGATACGATCTCCAGCTACGGTTCGACCACCAAGGCTCAGGCCCAGCTGCGCCGCTTCGAGCGCCGCGGCAGCACAGCCCGCAACCGGCTCGAGCGCGAGGTCCGCAAAGCCCGAGTCCGCTTCGAGCGCGAACTGCGCCAGCGCCGCAACGATCTCGAGAAGACCGTCAGCACGCTTGAGGAGCGTCGCGACGCCGTCGCGAAGAACGTGACCGAGCTGCCGAACCGCGTTCAGGAGCGCATCCTCAGCATCGTCTGAACACACCCTTCCCCCGCCCTGGCTCGGAGAGGCCGGGGGCACTGCCCATCTCAAGGGCGGGCACGGGAAAGTCTGCCGGCCTCATATCCCGCCGGCAGTAGTAGCAACCTCTCCTCCCTCGACTCCGGGGCGGCCCCCACCGCCCCGGAGTCATTTAATCGCCGAGTCGAGGAAGGTTTGCCACAATGGGCCACGTGACCACTGAAGCGGAGATCCGCAAGGCCCTCGAGGTCGTGATCGACCCTGAGCTGCACCGCTCGATCATCGAGCTCGACATGGTGCGCTCGATCGAGATCGGCCCAAACGGGGTGCTCGACATCACCGTCTCGCTGACGACGCCGGGCTGCCCGATCAAGGGCCACTTCCAGACGGCCGTCGCCGAAGCCGCGGGCGCGCTCGAGGGCGTGACCCACGTGAACGTGTACTTCGACGTACTGGACGACACCCAGAAGGCCGCCCTGCAACAGAAGCTCGGCAGGGGCAGCCTGCCACAGGGCGCGCTCGCACAGGTCGCGAACGTGCTCTGCATCGGCTCGGGCAAGGGCGGCGTCGGCAAGTCGACGCTGACCGCAAACCTCGCGGCGGCGCTCGCGGGCGAGGGCAAGAAAGTGGGCGTGCTCGACGCCGATGTGTGGGGATACTCGATCCCGCGCATGTACGGCCTCGGCTCGACCCGGCCGCCGGTCTCGGCCGAGCGCAAGATCCTGCCGCTGGAGGCGTACGGCGTGAAGGTGATGTCGATCGGCTTCTTCCTCGAGGAGGACGCCGCCGTGGTCTGGCGCGGGCCGATGCTGCACAAGGCGCTGACCCAGTTCCTGCAGGACGTCGACTGGGGTGCACTGGACTTCCTGCTGATCGATCTGCCTCCCGGCACCGGAGACGTGTCGATGACACTCGCTCAGCTTCTGCCGCAGGCTAAGTTCGTGATCGTCACGACACCGCAGGCGACCGCGCAGAAGGTCGCGCGCCGCTCCGCCGAGATGGCGAACAAGGTCTCGCTCGAGATCGGCGGAGTGATCGAGAACATGTCGGGCTTTACGACGCCGTCGGGCGAGCGCTTTGCGATCTTCGGCGAGGGCGGCGGCCAGGAGCTGGCGGATGAGCTCGATGTGCCGTTGCTGGGCAAGGTGCCGCTGACAATGCCGCTGCGCGAGCACGCCGACAGCGGCACCCCGCTCGTGATCGAGGATTCCGGCGACCCGGCGTCACAGGCGATCCACCAGGCCGCACGCGGGCTGATCGCGATGGGCAACCCGCCGGTGCTGCCGGTGCTGCCCCTGGTGCAGGTCGGCGCCACGGCCGCCGTCACGCCCGAGGCGCCCCCCAGCCGAAAACCGGCGGGCATGTCACTGCCGATGGCCTGATCGGCGACCGCGGGGCTCTCCAGAGACATCCTGCTCGATCGCTTGATCAAGCACAACCGACTTGAGAGGATCGTCTTATGTCCGTACAGGACCAGGAGGAGGAGCAGCAGCAGGCGTCACAGGACGGCGTAGCCGAGATCGACGAACGCCGCGCGAAGATGGAGCGGCTGAGGGCGGAAGGAATCGACCCCTACCCACCGGTCAGCCTGTGGACGACGCGCACGCGCATCGCCGACGTGCTCGCTGCGCACGACGCAAGCACGCTCGAGGCCGGAGAGCACCCGGAGCTGAGCTACCAGATCGCCGGACGCCTGATCTCTCGACGCGGGCACGGCAAGACGGCGTTCCTCGATGTGCGCGACCTGTCCGGTCAGATTCAGGTCGTCGTACGGGTGGACGCGCTCGGACAGGAGACATACGACCGCATCCTCGGCTTCGACATCGGCGACATCATCGCGATCGAGGGCTGCGTGTACGTCACCCAGCGGGGCCAGCTCGCGCTCGCAGTGAAGGAGTGCACGCTGCTGACGAAGACGCTGCGCCCGCCGCCGGACAAGCACCACGGGCTCGGCGACACCGGCACCCGCTACCGCTACCGCGAGCTCGACCTGCTCGCCAACGAGGACACGCGCGAACTGTTCATCACGCGCCACAAGATCGTCTTCGAGATCCGCAAGTGGCTCAACGTTCGCAACTTCATCGAGGTCGAAACGCCCGCCCTGCAATCGCTCGCCGGGGGCGCCGGCTCACGGCCGTTCACCACGCACCACAACGCACTCGACCGTGACCTCTACCTGCGCATCTCCGTCGAGCTGTTCCTGAATCGCTGCATCGTCGGCGGCATGGAGAACGTGTACGACATGGGCAAGGTCTTCCGCAACGAGGGCATCTCCCCCAAGCACTCGCCCGAGTTCACGATCATCGAGTTCATGTGCGCGTACTCCGACTACAACGACGTCGCGACGGTCACCGAAGAGATGTTCCGCGACGTCGCCCAGGCGGCGCTCGGGCGGACGACTATCAAACGGAACGGCGAGGACATCGACCTCGCGAAGCCCTGGCGGCGAGTGACGATGCGCGAGCTGATCCTCGAGCGCTTCGGTCTGGACTTCATGGAGTCCACGCGCGAGCAACTCGCGGAGGTGCTCGACGAGCCGCTCGACCCCGACGCGACCTGGGCCGAGGTCGTCGCCGACATCTACTCGGAGAAAATCGAGTCGACGATCAACCAGCCGACGCACGTCTTCGACTTTCCACTCGAGCCCTTCCCGATCACCAAGCGCCACGCTGAGCACCCCGAGCTGGGCGAGCACTTCGACGCGGTGATCGGCGGCATCGAGCTGGTGAGCGGCGACACCGAGCTAAACGACCCGGTCGACGAGTGGCAGCGCTTCGTCGACCAGCGCAAGCGCCGCGCCGTGGACGACGGCGATGTGCCCCACCCGAACGACGAGGAGTACACGCGCGCGCTCGAGTACGGCTACGCCCCGACGGCCGGCGGCGGGATGGGCGTCGATCGCCTGGTGATGATCCTCACCGAACGCGACACGCTGCGCGAGGTGATCCCCTTCCCAATCGTCAAGGAGCTGAGGTGATTTCCAAGCTCGACCTCGATCCCGGCGTGATCGCCTCCTGCAGGGAGGCGGCAGAGCGGATCGCCAGACAGGTAGGCGAGGAGATCGCAGGCAAGACGACCGTCTCGGTCGAGCGCACGGTCGCGCGGCTGCTCGGCGTGGACGGCGTGAACGAGCTCGACGCGCCGCTACCGAACGCGCTCGTCGACCACGTCGCCGACCACGGCGAGCTCGGCAAGGGCATCGGCTACTGGCTGGGCAACGCGCTACTAGAGGACGAAAGCCGCTCGCCGCAGCAGATCGCCGAGGCCGTGGACTCGAGGGCACTCGATCTGTGCGCGCTGCCGCGTGCACAGGACAGCGCGATCAGGGCGCGGATTACGCAGGAGTGCGGGGTCCGGCTGGCAGAGATCCGCGCGCGGACCCAAGAGCGCCACGAGCTGCGCGAGCGCCTCGGCGAGAGCCCGCCGCCGCTGCGCTATGTGCTGACCGCCACCGGGAACGTTTACGAGGACGTCGTCCACGGTCTCGCGGTGGCAGAGGCCGGCGGTGACATCGTCGCGGTGATCAGATCGACCGCGCAGAGCCTGCTCGACTACGTGCCCTACGGTCCGACAACCGAGGGCTACGGCGGGACGTTCGCGACGCAAGCGAACTTCCGGATCATGCGCGATGCGCTGGATGAGTGGTCCGCTCAGCACGGCCGCTACGTGCGCCTATCGAGCTTCTGTTCGGGGCTGTGCATGCCGGAGATCGCGGCGATGGGTGCGATCGAGGGCTTCGACAACATGGTCAACGACGCGCTCTACGGCATCCTCTACCGCGACATCAACCCGATCCGGGGCCTGATCGACCAGCGCGTCTCGCGAATGGTGAACGGTCACTTCGGCGTCACGATCAACACCGGCGAGGACAACTACCTGCGCACCGCCGACGCGATCGAGGCGGCGCCGAGCGTGACGGCCTCGCAGTTCATCAACCGCCAGCTCGCCCTGGACTCAGGCGTGCCGGACGAGCAAATTGCGCTCGGCGACGCCTTCGAGATCGACCCACCGGTGCTCAATGGCCTGCTGCTGGAGTGGGCGCAGGCGCAGCTGACAAGGGAGCTGTTCCCGGACTGCCCGGTCAAGTACATGCCCCCCACGCGGCACATGGACGGCAACCTGTACCGCACGCACGCGACCGACTCGTTGTTCAACCTCGTCACGATCGCCACCGGGCAGGGGATCCAGACAATCGGCGTGCCGACCGAGGGGATCTTCACGCCGCACGTGCACGACCGTGTGATCGGCCTCGAAAACGTGAACTACGTGTTCGACACCGCTCGCGACCTGGGCGATGAGATCGAATTCAAGCCGGGGGGCATCATCCAGATGCGCGCGCGCGAGGTCTTGCAGGGAGCGCACGAGCTGCTGGAGCGCATCGCCGGGGTCGGATTGTTCGCGGCGCTCGGCGAGGGGGTGTTCGGCGATGTTCCTCGCCAGGTATCAGAGGGCCGGGGGATCGAGGGGATCGTCGCAACCGAGGAGGGCTACTTCAATCCGGCGAGCGAGCTGATGCGGGGAGCGCCGAGCCGTGTCTGAAATGCAACCCAAGCAATCAGGAGCCCCAGGCCGGGGGGTCGACCTCGAGCGCGTGAAGCCGTATGCCGACCATCTAAACGACGGGATCGTGCAGTTCAGCTTCACGCTGCCCGTGCCATACGGCCTCGCCGCGCGCAAGGCCGCGCAGGAGCTGGCGCGGAAGATGGGCTTCGAGCACCCGGAGGTCGTCCACTACCAGGGCCTGACCGAGGGGTACACGTACTTCGTGATGTTCGGCGAGTGCACCGAGACGGTCGACTATGCAACCTTGAGCGACGAGGGCTTCGAGATCGAGTACATGAGCGAGGACGAGATCGAAGCGTTCGCGAGCGAGCGGATCGGACGCCCGATAGTGATCGTCGGCGCGGCCACTGGGACCGACACGCACAGCGTCGGGATCGACGCGATGCTCAACCTGAAGGGCTTCCACGGGCACCACGGTCTGGAGGGGTACAGGGCATTCGAGACGCACAACCTCGGCAGCCAGGTGTCGAACAGCGTGCTCGTCGCGCGCGCGATCGAGCTGGATGCCGACGCGATCCTCGTCTCGCAGACCGTCACCCAGCAGAACCTGCACATCAACAACCTGACCGAACTCGTCGAGATTGTCGAAGCGGAGGGGCAGCGCCGGCGGATGATCCTCACCTGCGGCGGTCCACGCGTATCAAATGAGCTCGCGAAGGAGCTCGGCTACGACGCGGGCTTCTCGAAGGGTACCTACCCGTACCACGTGGCGAGCTTCATCGTGCGCGAGCTGGCCGCGCGCACGGCGGCGGCGTAGTGCCACCGCGATCGATCGCTCCGACGCTGTGGGAGCTGATCGCCCCAATGCAGAGGCTGGCATTGGTCGGGCTCGCGAAGAACACCGGCAAGACGGAGACGCTGGCGGCAATCCTGAGGGAACTGGCGAAGCGGGACACGCCAGTCGGCGTGACCTCGATCGGGAGGGACGGCGAGGCGCACGACGTGATCGACACGCGAATCGAGAAGCCACGGATCGTCCTCGAGCGTGGGAGCCTCGTGGCGAGCACCGACGCGCTCGTGCGGGCAAGCGGACTGACGCACGAGCGGTTGGCGCGGACGGGCATGAGGACCCCACTCGGGGAGGTCGTGATCGCGAGGCTCGCAGAGCGGGGCGCCGTCGAAGTCGCCGGCCCGAGCACCGCCGAGGATCTGCGCGAGGTCAGCGACGCAATGCTCTCCTACGGTGCCGAGAAAGTGCTGATCGACGGCTCGATCGATCGCCGCGCGGCCTCCTCGCCGGCGGTCGCGGACGGTCTCGTGATGGCCACAGGCGCGGTCCTGAGCGAGGAGATCGAGGCGGTCGTCGCAGCCACGAAGGATGCCGTCGATCTGGTTAGGCTACCCGTGGTCGGTGGCGCACCCGCGAGCGCGTCAACCGACGGGAGCGAAGAGATCATGCTGGGGCGCAGCCTGGTGCTGAGCGCCGAGCCGGCGGAGATCGCCGCGCTGCTGCAAGAGCATCCAAGCGCGAGCACGTTCAACGTCGAGGGCGCGCTGAGCGAGCGCTTCCTCGAAGGTCTGCTGACCGCCCGGAGCGAGCGAGCCGGACGTGAGCTGAGAATCGTCGTGGGCGATCCGACGAAGGTTTTTCTGACGCGCCGGGGCCCTGACTGGTACCGACGTCAAGGCCTTGTAATTGAGGTTTTGCAGATGATTCGGTTGCAGGCGATCACGGTCAACCCAACGGCACCGCAGTCACACCGCTTCGACTCGGGGCAGCTACGCGAGCTGATCGCAGCGGCCGTGGGAGATATCCCCGTCCTGGATGTGCTCGACCCGGATTACTTGGCGTTGGCGAAGTAGTCGGCGTTGATCTGCGTGAACTTCTGCCACTCGTCCGGAAGCTGGTCCTCCGCGAAGCAGGCGTCGACCGGACAGGCCTCGACGCAGGCGTCGCAGTCGATGCACTCCTCGGGGTCGATGTAGAGCATCTCGGCAGCGTCATAGCCGGGCTCGTCGGGCGTCGGGTGGATGCAGTCCACGGGGCATACCTCGACACAGGAGTTGTCCTTGGTGCCAATGCACGGCTCGGCGATTACGTAGGCCATTCGCTTCTTTCTTTTTGGTTCGGTTTGCGGGGGCTAGCTGTGAGAGACGCATATTGTACGAAGCATGCTGCTGCTTACCGGTGCGACTGGTCTCGTGGGCTCCGCGCTGCTGCGGCGCCTGGTGGCCGAAGGAACCCAAGTTCGGTGCCTCGTGCGCGACCCCCGGCGTCTCGGTGCCCAGCGGGTGCGCGTGCAGATCGCCCTCGGCGACCTGACCGACCCCCCTTCCTTCCGCAACGCGATGCGCGGCGTGCACACGGTCGTACATCTCGCCGCCTCGATCCGCGACCAGCCGCGCGGCTCGATCGAGGAGCTGAACGGGATCGCCACCTGGCGGATGGTGCGGGCGGCGCAGCGAGCGGGCGTGGAGCGCTTCGTGTTCTTCTCCGTGCTCGGCGCCTCCACCCACCACCGCGCACGTTTCTTCCGCGCGAAGGCGCTCGCCGAGCAGGCGGTGGCCGAGGCCGACCTGCATAGCACCGTGTTCGCCCCTTCGATCGTGTATGCCCCGGGGGACCCCTGGCTGACCCTGCTGGAGCGGATGGCACTGCTCCCGGTGATGCCCGTCTCTGGGCAAGGCCGCGCAACCTACCAGCCAATCTGGGCCGAGGACGTGGCCGATTGCGTGATCGCCGCACTGCATGCGCTGGGCAGCGAGCGGGACACCACCGAGCGCTTCGAGCTCGCTGGCCCGCAGACACTCAGTCACGACGAGATCGTGCGGCTCGTGCTGCGCTCACAGAACCGCGGCCGCGCGCTGCTGCACATCCCGACGCCGATCGTCTCACGCGGGCTGCGTCTACTGGAGGCGACGATGGGACAGCGCGCGTTTGCGACCTGGGACGAGGCCGAGCTGATGGAGGTGCCGATGATCTCGGGACGAGGTGTGGCCGATGCCGAAGGTCTGGGGGTCACGCCCCAGGCGATGGGTGCCGTGCTTGGAACCGACTGATGACTGAGAAGGAACTCCAGCTTTAGAAAGCGCCAACCGCCGGGCGTCGATGCGTCCACGGCTGCGCCTCTTCGAGCTGGGCGGCGAGCGCGAGCAACGCGGCCTCGCCCGCCGGCCGGCCTACGATCTGCACGCCGAGCGGCAGCCCATCCTCGCCCTGGAACAGCGGCAGCGAGATGCCTGGCTGGCCGGAGGCGTTGAAGACGGGGGTGAACGGAGTGAACAGGCCGGAGCGGGTGAAGGTCGACATCGGTTCGGGCGCGGCCGTGTCGAGCGTCCCCAGCGGCAGCGGGCGCTCGGCCAGTGCGGGCGTGAGCAGCGCGTCATATGGGGCCAGGAAGGAGACCAGGCGGCGCGAGTGCGCCTGCAGCTGCACCGCCGCGGCCATGCCCTGCACGGCACCCAGTTTCTGGATCATCGAGTAGATCGCCCAGCTCATCGGCTCCATGTCCTGCTCGGCCGGCTCGCGTCCGGCGACGGCGCCGGAGTAGGCGATCGACAGCGCGATGTGATTGGAGAAGACCGCGCCGAACAACTCCTGCAGGCCCTCGAGCAGCCACGGCGGCTCGACCTCCACAACTTCGTGGCCGAGCGAGCGCAGCAGCTCGGCAGCATCGGTGACGGCCTGCGCGGCCATCGGGTCCACAATCGCCTCGGCGATCGGCGCCAGCGTGGTAGCGGCGATCCGCAGCCGGCCGGGAGCACCGGCGGCGCTACGGACGAACGGCTCGCTGGGCGGCGGCGCCCAGGTGGCGTCGCCCGTCTCATACCCCTCCAGCACGTCGAGAATCGCGGCTGTGTCGGCGACGGTGCGCGTGAGTACGCCGTCGATCCCGAGCGAGGAGTCGCCGAGCTCCGGCGCGGCCGATATGCGCCCGCGGCTGGGCTTCAGCCCCACCAGGCCGCAGCAGGCGGCGGGGATGCGGATCGAGCCGCCACCGTCGTTGCCGTGCGCGACCGGCACCATGCCGCTGGCGACCGCGGCGGCCGAGCCGCCGGAGGAGCCGCCGGGAGTGCGCTCGAGGTCCCACGGGTTGCGCGTGGGACCGAACAGGCGCGCCTCGCTGACCGGCAGGATGCCGTACTCGGGGAGGGTGGTGGAGCCGACGATCACGAACCCCGCATCGCGCAGGCGCCGGGTGACGTTGTGGTCGTAGTCGGCCACAAAGTCCTTCATCAACGAGCATCCGTAGGTGAGCCGCAGGCCATTCACCGGGCGGTTGTTCTTGATGGCGATCGGAACGCCGGCGAACGGACGCTCATCTCCCGGCTGAACCTCATCGGCAACGGCCAGCGCACGCTCCGCGTCGACATCGACGAATGCGTTCAGCTGCGGGTTGAGCTCCTCGATCCGCTCCAGCGAGATCTCGACCAGCTCGCGCGAGGACACCTCCCCCGTGCGCACCATGCTCGCGAGCTCGCTCGCGGGACGGAACATCAGGTCGCTGTCGGGCACTGGCTCCTCCTTTGATCGCCGGGTCGTTCATCATATGGGTGCGCCCACAAGGCGCCATCCCCGTCAAGCAGCCCAGCCCAGAAAGCAGAGCGCCATGAGCGAGGTTCAATCACCACCGGAGGTCCAGTCGGGCCTGGAGGGCGTCGTCGCCTTCGCCACCGAGATCGCAGAGCCGGATAAAGCCGGTGGCGCACTGCGCTACCGCGGCGTCAACATCGAGGACCTGGTCGGCACGGTCCCCTACGAGCAGGTCTGGGGCCTGCTGGTGGACGGACACTTCAAGCCGGGCCTGCCGCCAGCCGAACCGCATCCTCTGACGGTGCGGTCGGGAGATCACCGCGTCGACGTGCAGTCGGCGCTGGCGATGCTCGCGCCCGAGTGGGGTTTCGGGCAGCTGATCGACATCTCCGACGAGGAGGCCCGCGACAACCTCGCCCGCGCCTCGGTGATGGCGCTCTCGTTCGTCGCCCAGTCAGCCCGCGCGGCCGGCCAGCCACCAGTGCCGCAGTCGGAGGTCGACGAGGGCAAGACGATCCCCGAGCGGTTCATGATCCGCTGGCGTGGGGAGGCGAATCCCGATCACGTGAAGGCGATCGACGCCTACTGGGTCTCGGCCGCCGAGCATGGGATGAACGCGTCGACGTTCACGGCGCGCGTGGTGGCCTCCACCGGCGCCGACTGCGCCGCCGCGCTCTCCGCCGCGGTGGGGGCGCTGTCCGGTCCGCTGCACGGCGGGGCGCCCTCGCGTGTGTTGAAGATGATCGACGAAGTCGAAGCGAGCGGTGACGCCGAGCGCTGGGTCAAAGAGGCCCTGGATCGCGGCGATCGCCTGATGGGCTTCGGCCATCGCGTCTATCGCGCCGAAGACCCCCGTGCACGGGTGCTACGCCGCACCTCCCAGGAACTCGGCTCACCACGTGTGGAGGCTGCGGAAGCGCTCGAGAAAGCGGCGCTCGCCGAGCTTCACGCGCGTAAGCCCGACCGCGTGCTCGCGACGAACGTCGAGTTCTGGTCGGCCGTCGTCCTGGACCTGGCCGAAGTCCCACCGGACCTCTTCACGCCGATGTTCACCTGTGCTCGCGTAGCCGGCTGGTCGGCGCACATCCTCGAGCAGAAGCGCGAGGCCAAGTTGATCCGGCCCTCCGCAAAGTACGTGGGGCACGGACCACGGTCGGTCGCCGAGGTCGAATAAGAGCCAAAAAGCCGAGGGCCCGGCATCCTGCCGAGCCCTCTGCGCTTCCTATCGTCTGCGCTGCAGGATTGCTGTAGAGGAACCCTCCACAGCAGACGATGCTTCTTACATCATCCCGCTCATGTCAGGCATGCCGCCACCAGGCATGCCGCCGGCGCCTTCCTTCTCAGGCACCTCGGCGACGATCGCCTCGGTGGTGAGGATGTTCTTGGCGATCGACGCGGCGTTCTGCAGCGCCGAGCGGGTGACCATCGCTGGGTCGATCACGCCCGCGGCAACGAGATCGACGATCTCGTTGGTGGCCGCGTTCAGGCCCTGGCCTTTCTTGGCCTTGCGCACGTCGTTGACGACCACCGAGCCCTCGAGGCCCGCGTTCTCGGCGAGCTGACGCAGCGGCTCCTCCAATGCCCGCAGCACGATCCGTGCTCCGGTCTTCTGGTCGTCATCCTCGATGTCGTCGACCTTGACGGCGGAGAATGCCTGCAGCAGCGCAACGCCACCGCCGGGCACGATGCCCTCCTCGAGTGCCGCCCGTGTGGCCTGCAGGGCGTCCTCAACGCGGTGCTTCTTCTCCTTCATCTCCGTCTCGGTAGCCGCCCCGACCTTGACCACGGCGACGCCGCCGGAGAGCTTTGCCAGGCGCTCCTGCAGCTTCTCGCGATCGAAGTCCGAGTCGGTGTTCTCGACTTCGGCCTTGATCTGGTTGATGCGGCCCTTGATCGCCGCGGCGTCACCGGCACCGTCGACGATCGTGGTCGTGTCTTTGGTCACGACCACGCGACGTGCGCGACCGAGCTGCTTGACCTCGGTGTTCTCGAGCTTCAGGCCCAGCTCCTCGGTGATCACCTCGGCGTTGGTGAGGATCGCGATGTCCTCGAGCATCCGCTTGCGGCGGTCGCCGAAGCCCGGCGCCTTGACAGCAACACCGGTGAAGGTGCCCCGCAGCTTGTTCACCACGAGCGTCGCGAGCGACTCACCCTCGACGTCCTCGGCGATGATCAGGATCGTCTTGCCGGACTGGATGACCTGCTCGAGCACCGGCAGCACGTCCCGCACAGAACCGATCTTCTGGTTCGCGATCAGGATGTACGGGTCCTCCAGCACTGCCTCCATGCGGTCCTGGTCGGTGACCATGTAGGGCGAGATGTAGCCCTTGTCGAACTGCATGCCCTCGGTGAACTCGAGGTCCATGCCGAACGTCTGACCCTCCTCGACGTTGACGACGCCGTCCTTGCCGACCTTCTCGATTGCATCGGCGATCACGTCGCCGATGTCATCGTCGCCGGCGGAGATCGTCGCCACGCGGGCGATCTGGTCCTTACCGGAGACCTCCTTGGCCTGCGAGGCGATGTGCGCCACGACCTGGTCAACAGCCTTCTCGATCCCACGCTTGAGCGCGAGCGGGTTGGCGCCGGCCGCAACGTTCTTCAGACCCTGGCGAACGATCGCCTGGGCCAGCACGGTGGCGGTCGTGGTGCCGTCGCCGGCGACGTCGTTGGTGGCGGTCGCCACCTCACGCACCAGCTGGGCGCCCTGGTTCTCGAAGACGTCCTCGACCTCGATCTCGCGGGCGATCGTGACGCCGTCGTTGGTAATCGTCGGCGCGCCGAACTTCTTGTCGAGCACTACATAGCGGCCCTTCGGACCGAGTGTGACCTTGACGGCGTTCGCGACCGCATCCACGCCCAACTCCAGCGCCTTGCGTGCCTCGGAGCCGTACTTCAGTTCCTTGTGTGCCATGTTTTCTCAGATCTCCTTAGGACTCGATCAAGGCGAGGACATCGGACTCGCGCAACACGAGCAGATCCTCTCCGGTCGTCGGGTCTTTGGTCTCGGTCCCGCCATACTTGCTGTAGAGGACCTCGTCGCCCTTTTTCACATCCATCGGGATGCGCTTGCCGTTGTCGTCGAGCCGGCCGTCGCCTGCGGCGAGAACCTTGCCCTTCTGCGGCTTCTCCTTTGCGGTCTCAGGAAGAACTAGACCACTTGCAGTGGTCTGCTCATCCTCGATCGCCCGTACGATCAGACGATCGCCCAGGGGCTTGAGCTTCATGTTGAAAACCTCCGTCTTGAGAATGCACCAACGGCTCGCGGCCCTTTACTGACTGGGCGAACCGTCTCTTTTTGGCACTCTCACGTGGAGAGTGCCAACGACACGTCCAATATATAGCAGCGGCGCCACAAATCAAGGTTATTTGGCAGTTACCGACCCCAAGTGCCGGCCCAAAGCACCCGAAAGGGGGCCGGATCAACCCGGCAGAAGAAGCTCGGGACAAGCGGGTCGAACGTTGGGAAAGTCCCGCAGCCCAGCTAGACCCTATGTTGTAGGTCGCCCTTTGGGTTGGCCGCCGGGGCTGGCCGGACACTCCTCGCGGGGGTTTGTCTGGCCGGAGAATGGCTCCGGCTGACCCCAATTCAATGAGGAGGTCCGGCCAT